>Ga0307517_10004437_pt1 | contig 21555 bp, 20 predicted proteins | sample 23_EM_MG_FD_194515 | JGI IMG/M metagenome (GOLD analysis project Ga0307517, IMG submission 194515) | Populus trichocarpa ectomycorrhiza microbial communities from riparian zone in the Pacific Northwest, United States - 23_EM | ecosystem: Host-associated > Plants > Roots > Unclassified | place... | reverse complement strand
ACCATTGAGACCATTGTAGACGTGTTGAATATTATTATCAACAAGCCACGTTCACCCCCAGAAAGTTAACCCCGATATTAGCATGTGAGACAGGGTGTTTTTGCATTTAATTATTAATTGTTAATTAAGATGAATCATGAACTATTTTGATTTTTTAATTTTGAAGGGGAAGATAAATCATAAATTGTTTTTTTTATGAATTATGAATTGTTAGGTTTTTTTTATGGTAGGTAAAAAACTTTATTTTATGGTACTTTATAAAAAAATAAATTTATAAAGATATAAATATGTCAGTTTTTTAAAAGTAAATATATCATTAATGATAGGTAAAATGAAACATGCTACATATAATAAATATATTTTATATGTTTATACTCCAAAAATATTCTCAGTCACTGATAAGCAAATGCGCTGGTAAGAAATCTTGTTGGAACCAAAAGTAAAACATTGGCCTTCATTGAAATAATGAAAATTAACAAATTCCCTTTTAGATTCCTTGAAATTTGTTCATCTTTTTCGAATAGGTTTGAGTCAAGTAGCAAAGATTTGAAATATTTTTTGTAACATTATATGGAATCTGCTTATAATCTGAAACACGAATGATCTATTTATGATATCTCTTGGGTTAAATAGAGTCAAGTGCATGGTTATGAAACTTGGCTTTGTCTTGTGCACTAATTCAAGATTTGGATGACTTATCTCGACCAAGTTTTAAATTATAAGAACTCGAGTTTGTAATTTATCAAGTCAAACTTGAGACTCTTCAGGTCAATTTGAAAATCAAGTGATCTGACTTAACTCGAGCGAGACTCAGTTTTTATATATATTTTTTAATAAATCTAAAAATATATAAAATTAATTTATGAATACTTAGCCTCGTATATTTTTTTTATAATCTATATTTACATGAATTATTTCTTAATCTTTTAATGTGAGATAATTATATATTTACATGGATTATTTCTTAACCTTTTTAATGTGAGATAATTACATATAACTTATTTTCACATGATTGTTTCTTAGTTTTTCAATGTAGATTGTTTTTTTTTTAATTTTTTAACATGAGATAACTATATTGACTATATCCACATGTATTGTTTTTTTATGTGGAATAACTATATATGATTATATCCACATGAATTGTTTCTTGATTTTTTCAGCGTAGCATAATTATAATATCTACATCCACATGCATTGTTTTTTAATTTTTTGAAGTGAGATAATTATATTAAACTACACTTCATATTTTTTTATAATCTACATCTATATAGATTATTTTTCAATTTTTCAATGTGGAATAACTATATATAGTCTATATCCACAGATTATTTCTTAGTTTTTCAATGTTAGATATTTATACTACACTTTTCAAAGTGAGATAACTATAGTACACTTCACAATTATTATTTTTTTATAGCTTATATTAACATTCATTGTTTTGTAATCCACATATATTATTTCTTAAATTTTTTATGTTGGATAACTATAAATTGCTACATCCATAATAATTATTTCTTAACTTTTCAACGTAGAATAACTATATTACACTTCATATTTTTTTTATTGTCTACACTAACATGTATTGTTTTAAAACTTTTCCATACAAGATATTAAAACTGTCATAACCCAATCCTGGGTTATTCTCTCAAAATCACTCTTTTTTTAATAAAAATTAAAAAATAAAATAAAGACTGACAACATGGAGAAAGCAAGCCGGGGAATTAAGCAGCAATTTTGGAGGAAATTTTAAAGCCTAATTGTACCCCATTATGCCCAAAAATGAAGAAAAACGCATATTCAAGATCAAATTAAATGATTATTGGACGAATTTGCATAAACATTAAGTTCAAGGACATAATTAAATTTTTAATAAGCCAATTTGATTTAATCATGGGCCAAATTGAATTTTAATTATGTATAGAATTAATTTGGGTTTAATTGAAAGATTTAATTAAGTGCAAGGACTTAATTATACTTTAAATGGCTCAAATTAATTTTATTTTTGGGGCTTAATTGGTGAAAAATTAAGTTTGTGAGATTAATTTGGGCTTAATTGAGAAAATTGGAATTTAAGAGACCAAATTTAATTTTTACCAAGTTAATTGATTGAAATCATGGGCCAAATTGCAAGTAAATTGAAGTTTTTGGGTCAATTAGGGGTTAAATTGACAAAATTCAAAGCCAATGATCGATCGGCAAAAGGCGTCAAACCATAGGGGCTTAATTGACAAAATCCAGGGATGAAATTGAAGAAATTGAAAGTTTAATGGTCAATTACGGGTTAAATTGCATAAATCCGAGACTAAGGACCAAATCGCAATAGGCGCGTAACTTCGGGGTTCCAATTGAAGTTTATCAGGGGCTTAATCGCATTAAATCGAAAGTTTAGGGTCAATTAGGGATATCATTGCACAAAAGTGTAAGCGACAGGGCTAAATTGAAGATCGGCAAAACATCCCTAATTCAGCCCAAAATGGCGCCACTTTGAATTTCTTAAAAAAAAAAAACGAGGACGACGACGCATCGTCTGATCACTGTCCATTGTCTTCCCCGATTTTGCCCGAAAATGGCAGCTCATGGAGCTACTTTAAGGTGCATTTAATGCCTCATATGTCCACCAAAATTGACAAAACATGCACCCAAATGGTCACCTGACATCCCTTTATCCCCTAGTATGGTCCGTTCAGGCCTATTAACATGAAACTAGCCCCGGCGCCGGCCTAAAGAGGCCAACTCAGGCAGCCTTTTTCCTGCAGATTTGACAACTCACGATGGACACTTTGAACCAACGGTTAGGATGCTTCCCAACCAAACTAAAGGCCACAATTTGGCACCATTAAAGAAAAAATGTCCCTCTTCCGCCTCCAATAAATAGGGGTGCATTTCATGGCCTGAGCAAGAAGAAAATGGAGTCCAAAGTCGGCCAAAAACCAGCCCCTCTGCCCCTGTTTCTGCAGTTTTTTTCTCCCTCTCTCTCCCCGCCGTTCCAGCCACCAACCAGAGCCACAACCAGCTTCTCCACCACCAGCTCCACCACAGGAAGCCAACAAAACCACCAACCGACCACCAAGAGCCACCGTGAACCTTTCTCTCTCCTCTGCAAACCAGTTTCTTCTTTCTCCCACAACGACTCCAGCACCCAAAACTCTCAACCAACGCCGCCATAAGCCTCTCGTCTTTCACGACCAGACCACCTCGAACCTCACTCCAGGCCAGTGACAACAGCTTCTTCTCCTCCGCAAGGTTGCCTCCCACTTCACTCCATCGTTTACAACTGCAAAGCTGCATGAAGAATGTGAACTTACTGTTCACGTTCTACAAATAATTAATTTCTCACTTGGGCCCGGCTAGTTCTGGCCTCGCCCAAATGTTTGGACCGGGTCCGGTCCGGCCCGGCCCAAAAAAGAGAAAGAAAATATGTTTTGCTAAGATCGGCCCAACCGTTTTGGGCCGATATCGGTCCACTGTTTTCTGGGTTTGTGCTTGGCCCAGTTATCTAGGTTGGCCCGACCCATATGTTTTAATAATATTTAATTAATATATATATATAATATTATATTATATATTTCTTTTTTTGAAAAAAAAGAAAAAATCCAAAAAACAATTCAAAAATCCTTTGAAAAAAATTGTGACTTTCTCACCTGTTTTTCTATCGATTTTGCATAATATCAGATTGTATATTTACACTGTAAAATACAAATCCGATATTAAAATACCTGGTTTTCTTCGAAGGTTTTCAAAAAAAAAATTCAAATCATTTTCAAAAAGAAAAAAATATTTTCATGCATACGGCCAAATCCTAAAAAATTTCCAAGCATATTTTCATTAAAAAATTGCATCTTTCTCATGTTTTAAAAAAAAAAAGTTATCATAACCGATTTATGATCATTCATTAGGGTTTGGCCAAAATATCAAAAATCTTTTTCCAATCTTTTTTTTTATGGTCTAAATGTAGACTTTAATATTTGTGGAGTGTAAAATTACATAATAAAATACACTCTCAGGTATTAAAGATACAAGGTGTAGAAAATACAATACTAAATTCAAACTTTAGAACGGTTAGGATTTAACCCAATAAGGTAGAGACTTTCTCACGAAGAGAAATCTACCTTTAACCTTAGAAAAAACCAGCGAATATAAACCTGACCTAAAAAAACAATCAAACAATAATGCAGCTTACCTTAGGTAGGGTGCATTGGGGGTATGCGTCTTTCCCTTGCACAACCAACCCCTTACCCAGACTCTCATAGACCATAGGTTCCTAATGACCATAATACTAGGTGGCGATTCCTAAACATTAATCATAATTTTATTATTAAATTCAAAAACCCTTCCCAACACACAACACCTCATACAGGAGGCACGACAAGAGCCTCCATCGTCGCCAGACGACGTCGCAACGCTTGCCCCCTGCGACAAAAACTTTAAACATATATATTTTTATATTTTTTTCAAGTTAACCTGAATTAATCTATCTGACCCGAAATCTATTACCTTGACCTCGTAAACCCCGTGTGAGTTTAATAACCAGGGGGTGCTAACTCCAATCTCCAACTTCAATTATTGAAACCTCACACTCTCTTCAAAATCAATTCCCGAACCCCCGAACCCTAGCCACGAGAGACCGCGACCGAGAAAGACCTCACGATAAAGAAGATCATACCCGAAACATCCGCTTGCACACGCGCTCCAGACTACACGCGTTCCCAACACACACGCTCTTGTTATCGCTCTCCAGACCGGTCTAACAAGTCTCGTCACTGCCGTCACCGCCACCAGAGCATCACAGCTGGAAATGAAGATGTAAAAAACAAACAAGGAGGAAAACGGGATTCGATTTTAAACCCATTGTAACACTATGACTATGTTTTGTGCAATCTCGTTTAAATAAGCATGAGTTAAGCTATAATGGCCATGTGTGTGGTGCCACACTAGTAATATAAATAAGGAAGGCTTTATCTTTAAATTCCCTAATGATTGAAACGGAATTGAGAAGAAATATAACAGTATTGAAAGATTTGCTCCATATTCCCCTCGTCTCTCTCTTTTTGTCCTCTTCTCAACACACGCTGAGTGTGTAAATCTTTCTGTTTCTTTCTATTCTTCTCCCTCCATCTTTCCTCCATTGTTATACCTTAAGGCTTACAGTTTTAACCTAGAGCAAAGTGGTATTAGAGCATAACATCTTTGGACCCTAGTAAGATGCCATAAAAAACCAGGTCCCAAAATATAAGAAGGTTGGATTATTCTTTGGAAGCTGCTAACCAAAGAGTCAATGGGATAGAGGTTAAACTGAATGCTTAATCGGATGACCTTGCTCAACTTAAAGCCATGATGAAAGAAATGGCTACCTAGTAAATTTCCATTAAACAAACTCTGCAAACTCTAGTAGGTGAGACAAGCTCTTCCCAGAACATCTATGTTTCCCAAACTCCTGCATCACCCAACAACTAAGACTGGATTGGGGAAGGGTTCCAATATTCTTAGAGGTCACGCAAGCCCAAAAGAGATTTCCCTATCTGTAAAACCCCGAGTAATATTATTGATATTAATAAAAGTCAGGATTATGAAAAATGAGGGAAAATAATAAATTAAATTATAAGAATGATGACATATTCGAGAATCTGAATTGAAATGTTTTGTTCAGGTGTTAAAATATATAAAAAATAAATATAAATAAATAAATAAACGTGGAAATGTGAATAAAATTTTTATGGAAGTGAATTTCATTAAACTGAAAGTACCAACGAGTAACTTAGTGAAATTCAAAAAAACCCGGGTAAGATTTGTTATAAACAGGCGTCAGGATTCTGGAAATTTTACCCAAAAATCATAAAAGTTATTATTGAGGGATATTGAAGGTATTTTTAAAAAGTTAAGTAGTTATATGTGTGCAAGTATGTGTGTGTGAGGGGGAGGGGAAATTGAGGGGCATGGAAGGTATTTTTTTTAAAAGTTAATTATATATATAGCAAGTGAGTGTGTGCTGGAAGGAAACAAAAAAAAAAGAATAAACTTACTTTTTCAAAGAGAAGGAAGCATTCGACTAGGTGAGGGGAAAAATCCAAGCAAGGAAAATTTCTCAATTTAAAAGTGTTAAAGCTTTGGCTATTGCTTGGTAAGGTTCCCTCACATTTTTAAATAAGATTCTTGAAGAATTTATGCTTTAAATTGATTGAACTTTGTGAAATGAGGAATTAGGGTTCATGATAAATTTTAGAAAAAATTAAAATTGATTGTGAAATTGTGTTAAGATTATAAGTGAGTAGAGAAAGTAAGAAATTATGGTAATTGAAGCAAAATTTTAGGTATTCTTGAATAAATGATTTTTGGAAAAATAATAATAACAAAAATAAAATTTAAGAATTTTGATAAGATGATGAGATTGTATAGGAAAGAGATGTTATTAATGTTAAAGAGTGAATAGGTCATGCAATTTTTTTTATGTTTTCCTTTAATTTAAATTTTGGTAAATAAATAAATAATATATATATATATTGGAAGAACAGGAAGGAAATTTACAAAAGAAAGAAGAGAATTTTCATGTTTCTCTATAAATTTTATTTTGGCAAATGAAAGGATAATTGGAAGGATTTTATTTATTGAGTGTGTCAATATGAAAAGTAGAATAATGATGTGATATAACATGACCAAAAAATTGATGTCTTCTTCCAAGTGCAGGAGTATCGAAGTAATAAATAACCCGGCAAGACCGGGATCGAACCACAGGGAGGTTAACTATATAAATTATAAATAATAATAATAATAATAAGTTAAAGAGAATTTAGAGATGTAAGATTAATGTGAAGATTAAACAATGATAAAAATAGTTGTCAATGTTAGAGGATCCACTAATAGTATTTCAAATAAGTATAATATAAACTCTTGTTATTACTCAACTGGAAACCACACACAAAGGAGGTTCCAATCAGATGATAAATTGTTAATATGATTACATTAATTATCTTATTCGAGTAATGTCAACACTTGTAAATATGGTCAAGTATTCATGGTGATAACTTATATTAACAACAAATCAAGTTCCTTTCATAGCTCAGGTGTCGGTTATATCATATAGTTGGGCTATGAAAGTGCCAAGTATTTGTTGTGCCAAGGGTTGTTCAACACAAATCTAGATTAACCATTTAACAAGCAAGGTATTAAGAGTGAGTAAGATAACAAATACAAAACATGTTAGTATCAAACATTAAAGTCCAAGTTGAGTTTATACTATACTTATTCTTACACCATTAGTGTAACTTTTTCACCTTAACATAATAAACTTAGCTGAACATTATGAATAAGAGAAACATAGATAAACAAGATAAGAACATAAGTATATAAGTATAGTAAATGAAATGAAAAGCATAAACAAGAGATTAAGGAAAATATAACATGGAATAAAACTTGAACATTACAAAATATAAAGAAAGAAAGCAAGAATATGATCTTGATCTGAAAACCAAGATGCCTAAATGCATGGCAAATGCCTTCTTTTATAGGCTAAAATTTAAAACTATTGATTTGATAACTAATTATTGAGTGGGTGACCACCTCTTGACTTGGTAACAATCTTTATCTTCTTGTACACAGAAAACATCATTGCTAACATCAGAATTTGAACAGATAGTCTTCATGAAAGTTCTGGGAAATTGTCTCAGTTTTCCAACAAAATAAGAATCAGTGCATTTGGACTTCTAGAACTCGAGATATGGGCTGAACACTGAATAATGTCTAGGCTGCAGGACAGATTCCGACTTCTCTGTTGTTGCTACAATTTGAACTTGAAAACGATCCTTTTGAATCTTGGACTCTTCATGAAAGTTTTAGGCCTATGTCTTAACTTTCCATACATATAAACCAGACCTAAATCCAAGTTCTACAGCTCTAGTTATGATTTAATAACCAAATGGTGTTCTAGTTTGGACTGAACCAACATCTCTTTTCTAAGCTTAACCCTTTCTTTGTCTTCTCAATTTCAGTAGTTAAACTCATCAATCAATCCTTTGATTTATGTAATAGGCCTGCATTTAAGATGAACATTTACCATAAATTAAAGGTATCTTATAATATTAGACATGTTATTATAAAACATGCTCTAGTTAAGAAGATATTGATACTTTAAGTGCAAAATGATGATATAAAACCTTGATAAAAATGCACTTTTAAGTACTAATCATGATATACTTGTCAATTCAGGAGAGGCTGTCAGGCCGACACCACAACGGGGAACTTCAACGTGGCTCAGTCGTTAGGTAATTACACGGTGCCCGAATTTATTATTGGTCAATATGTATTTTTATCTGATTAATTGTGGTTGATAAATTAGTAATTATTATATTGTTTACTTGAGAAAATAAGATATGCGATGTGATGAATTAATGGGATTAATGCCCTGGTGAATGGGCGTGATAAAGAATTAATTCCCTGGTTAATGGGATTAGAACCTTGGTGAATAGGCAAATCATTGAACTTATTCCTGAATTAATGGGATTAATGTCCTAGTGAATGGATGTGATGAGGAATTAAGTCCCCGATTAATGAGATTAATACCTTGGTGAATAGGTAAATCGTTGAACTAATTCCTGATTTAATGGAATTAGTGCCCTGACAAATGGGCGTGATGAAGAATTAATTCCCCAGTTAATGGGATTTGTACCCTGATGAATGGGTGAAACGTTAAACTAATTTTTGAATTGATGACAATAGTGCTTGTTAAATGGACCGGTGAAAAATTAATCATCTATTAGTGAATGTTGTTGTAACCCAATTTTGGCCAATTGGTTTTTATTTTAATTTTACGGGGTTTAAAATGTAAAATTAAAATATCAAAGATTTATTTCAATGAAAAATGTGATTTGTCAGCTTGTACGGAAACTAGGGACTACAATGTGCTTTTGCCATTATATCCTTATCTTTAAGATAATCCTTACCTTTAAGATAATGATAGTTGTCTGCTTTCGAATTCGATTCTAATTCGAACTTCAAAAAAGATAATGAGTTTGATTGAAACTTAGTTCTCACACAGGATGAGACTCTTGCATTATAAATACAGATCTTAGGGTATGCATAAAAGGGGAAGGGGAGGAAACCCCAGGAGAAAGTCATTACTAGAAACCCTACAAAAAAAATAAAAAATACATTTACAAAAAAAAAAAGGGCGCGGCCGAATCCTAGACTAGCCGTCGTTGCCCCCTCCCCCTAGCTTCTTTCCTCCTCTTCTTCCCCATTCACCAAAAATAGCCAGAGCAAGCCCTCCGTGGCTTTTCTTTTCCTCTCTGGCTTAAGACCAAAACCGCCACCACACCAGCCTTGGCCTCCCCTCTCAGCCAAACATACATCCCCAACCATCACCATCGTCTTCGCCTTTGTTTCCCAATAATAGCACAAAGCAACAACATATGAAAGAAAGACTAGGGAAGACACAAAAAAACAAAAAACACGGGGGAAAACAGCAGCAGTCGGGCAACCCTCCATCACCATCGTCATCGTCTTCGCCTTTACTCCGCAGCTGCACCAGCCTTAACAACTCTTCCACACCATAAACATCCAACAGTCCTCCATTGAAGCAGCTGCACTAATCTCAGCAACACCAGAAGCCGCCATCCTCAACCGCGACAGCCCTTTACCCTGTCGTTTTCATCCTAACCAGCGCAGCGTCTTTAACAGGCCCAACACCGCAAGCTTCCCTCTGGCAGCAGCAACATGCAACTCCAGGACGACCACACCACAGAGAATAACAAGTGGGATTTTCAACTGTGAGCGGTTGCCCAATCGTCACCATCATCTTCACCAGCACTCTGCAGCTGCACCAGACTCGTTCTGTATTCTTACAGAAACAGATTCATAAAAAATGAGGAAGCACAGGACAAATAGAGAGGAGGGAATACCAGTGGAGAACAAAAAGAAACAAAAGAGGAGGAGAAAGCAGTCGGCCAGTCTTCCTCCACCAATGCCTCCAGCCGCTGCCTCGCCAGGTAAGTCTTTCTTCCCCTGTTTTGCTAAATTAATTACCTTACTATTGTAGCATGCATGCGTGAGTTTGTTCACGCATGCATGCAACAGTGGTCAGCGGGGTCACTGGTTTGGACCAGTGACCCGACCTTTTTTTTTTTAAGTTTTGAGACCGGGCTATATAAATAACAAAAAAATGATAAAAAAGGAAAAAATAGTTTCTGTTTCATTTAATTCAAATTTTTGCGAATTTATTCACTGGCGCCAGAGTCAGGAATATCGTACTTTTTGAGTTACACGATATTTACCAATGCTAGAGTTGAAAATATTCGTAGGCAACGATTCATTGATGCTAGAGTCGGGAATATTATAGGATGACCAATAAAAATGGAACACGAACAAACCTTTAGCAATTTAAGACAAAACCAGCAATGCAACTTGTCTCAGGTAGGACGCTTAAGGGGTGATAGTATCTTCCCTTTCGCATAACCAGTCTCGTACCATAGAATCTCTGTTGACCAGTTATGGTTCCTAGTGACCATAATATTAGGTGGCGACTCTTTGAACAAGACCTTTTTTTTCCTAAAAGAACAAGATACCAGATATCTGTTCTTTTTCCAATCCAGTGATAATTTTTAAATGGTCGCCGCGATGTCCGGGTGTGACAAGAGTAATGTTGGGTTAATTGGGCGATAGGAATAATTATATTTTTGTTGATGTTAAAAAAAAACAAACTCATAGATTATTTTGAAATTTAATTGATATATATAATACTAGATGAGCAAGTTAATTTAATGATCTTATGACTAAATTTTCAAAAAAAAAGAAAAGAAGAAAGAAAGTATAAAGAATTTTATGGATATCTTTTTTTCATCTGTCTAATCGAATTATTGTATTAAATCAATTTTCAGGTACATCCCCCTATCAGATTGAATAGTAGATTAGTTTCCTTATATTTTGTTGGGTATCTTTTTGTAATGAATGAATTTATCATTTTGTTATGTAATATAATGCGTCAACAGTTTATTGAAAGCCCTTTTGTGTAGTATAATCTTAATTATGAATTTCTTCTTTAATCATGTACTTATTTCGATTATAATTTCGTTAGTGGTTCTTATTTGTAAATCTTTGAATTGTGTAATATACTTCAGTTATAATTTGTAGAATAATTCTTTGGATTGCATCCATGTAAATGTGGGATATTGAATTGTTTAGACATGTGTGAATTTGATTATTGAGAAGTTGTGATGTAATCAGAGGAGGAAGTCCTGGATGATAGGATGGGTAAGAAATTTGATAATTGAGGATTGTGGAAGAATAGTCGATAACTTGGTACCTAAAAATAGAGGAAACTCTACCGAATTTTTTATTGATTACAAAAAAAATCCCTAATCTTAATTGAATTACCATATCCTTGCTCTTTGTTTTAAATACAAATGTTAGGGTTGTTACACTATCTTTGAAGGAGAAGAGGTACATAAATGGTTGTACAAATGCAACCAATATTTTGATATAGAAGAAATACCTGAATCTGACAAGCTGAAGTTAGCCTCATATTATTTGGATGGCTTAGCCCTTTACTGGCACTGGAACTTCACAAGAAACATGGAGGTACAAAGGGTTTCATGGGCAGAATATGTGGATGCCCTGTGTTATAGGTTTGGGGGACAAAAAAATCCTTTAGAGGAGCTCATTGAATATAAACAGGAAGGTGAATTAGAAGGTTACATTAAAGACTTTGACATATTGTGGAATAGAGCTCAAATCTCTAAGAGACAGGCCTCAGTGTTCTTCTTGAGGGGGGTTTAGAAATAAGGATTAAGAATTTGGTGAATATGTTCGAGCCTAAATATCTCAAACAAACCTAAAACCTAGCCAAGTTCATGACAATACACTCATCTATAAAAAACCAACCCCACATTACCCAAAACTTCAGACTCATATGAGTCCCAACCCACAGACTGTAAAATTTGTCTACCCTGTAAACACCAACAAACCAAACTCTAATCACACCCTTAATACTTTTAGACCTTCCCCGCATGCCTTATTACCTACGCCTACAAGACCACTAATCAACAACACCAATATTTACCCCACCCACAAACCCATCAGTCCTATTAGAACCAAAGAAATGGATGACATGAGAGTCAAAGGTTTATGTTTTTGGTGTGATGAGAAGTGTGTACCTAGACATAGGTGTAGAAACAAGAAGTTATATTCATTGTGCATAATAAAAGATGATGAGGAAAACTTAGAAGAAGGAGAGCCTATAGAGATAATGAATGTGGAAGTTCTTACTCCTCATTTATCACTACAAGCAATACAAGGTACTATATGGTGCCAAACCATTAAAGTGTGGGGAAAGATAGACAAATGTTATATATTCATTTTGATTGACTCAGGTAGTACCCATAATTTCCTCAACTTTGACCTGGCCAACAAGTTGAGATGTCCTCTGACCCCAATCAAGTCTATGAAATTAAAAGCAGCTAATGGAGGTGCCATGTTATGTGCAGCCGTATGTAAGAACCGACAATGAAAGATGCAGGGTGTTCAGTTCCAGGTTGATGTCTTTGTTGTGAAATTATAAAACTATGATATGGTTTTAGGCATACAATGGTTGAAATTATTAGGAAATGTATTGTCCAACTATGAAGACAAATAGGTATCCTTTTGGTGGCAGGGCAGAGAAGTAACATTGAGGGGAGACAGTCCTAAACTAGCTCAATCCATCAGGCTAGAGGAGCTAAATGGACTACTAACCAATGAAACCTTACTAACACAGGTTAGGCTCTATAGTGTAAAAATATTAGGGAATGTTAGCCCGAAACTGCATACTCATAAGATGTACCATCCCTTCAAGGAAAAAGAGAATTCACCCTTACAGGCTCTGCTGGAAGCCTATCAACACATTTTCAGTGATCCTAGAGGGTTACCACCAGTCAGGAGGCACGATCATATGATGTCCTTGAAGGATGAAAGCCAAACTGTCAACTTGAGACCCTATAGATACTCGGGGTACAAAAAGATATGTTGGAGACACTAGTGGCTGAAATGTTGGAGGCTGGAATTGTGCAACCTAGCAATAGTCCTTTTATTTCTCCAGCTGTGCTTGTTAAAAAAAAAGACCAGACATTGAGGTTTTGTGTAGATTTTAAAGCTCTCAACAAATTGACTATGAAAGATAAGTACCCTATTCCTATTATTGATGAACTGTTAGAAGAACTATAAGGGTAAACTATCTTTTCTAAGATTGATTTAAGGGTAGGTTACCATCAAATTCGAATGGTTTCAGAAGATATCTTTAAAACAACCTTTAGAACACACAATGGTCATTACAAATTCCTTTTCATGCCCTTTAGACTCTCTAACACACCTACCACTTTTCAGAGTTTAATGAATGACATTTCTAGGAATTACTTGAGGAAATTCATTCTAGTTTTCCTTGATGATATACTAGTTTACAACAAGGACATGACTGAACATTTACATCATCTTAGAGTGGTGTTTGAACTGTTATGTCCTAATCAACTAATTGCAAAGAAAAGTAAGTGTGTTTTTGGTAACAATCAAATGTGATCATTAAGGAGGGAGTATCAATAGACCCGTATAAGGTTGAAGTCATGTTGAATTGGCCTATACTTACAAACATCAAACAACTTAGGGGGTTTTTTAGGATTGATTGGTTACTATAAGAAGTTTGTGAAAGGATATGGTGAAATTTGTAGATCCCTTACTCAGTTATTGAAGAAAGACTCATTTAGATGGATAAACACTATTACCATGACATTCAATCAGAATGCCAATTCACATCCTAACTACTCATGGGTTAACAACACTCTTATTCGAAAAGGGAAAGTGATAGTGGGACAAGTTCCAAGCCTGCAGAATAAGCTCATCAGTTTATACCATGACTCTATAGTGGGTGGGTATTGAGGAGCCATTGTTATCTCAAAAAGGTTAGGGCAAGTGTTCTATTGGAAGAAGCTACAAAAGCTAGTACAACAACATGTTCGAGAATGCTCAGTTTATCAACAAAACAAAGCTGAAAATGTAAAGTCCCCTGGAATATTACAACCCTTACCCATGCCCACAACTTTTTTTGTTGAAATCAACATGGGTTTTATTGAAAGGCTACCTAAGTCAAAAGGAAAAGAAGTAATCTTTATGGTGGTAGATAGGTTTAGCAAATATGCACACCTCATGATCCTCTCCCATCCTTATTCTGCCATTACAGTGGCTAAATTTTTTATGGAGAATGTTTATAAGCTATACGGAATGCCAGCCACGATTATGAGTAACAAAGATAACATCTTTCTCTGTCAATTTTGGAAGGAATTGTTCAAGCAGCAGGGGGTCAACTTGTAGTATTCCACTGCTTATCATCCCTAATTTAATGGCCAGACTGAGGTGGTCAACAAATGTATAGAAGGATATCTAAGGTGCATGACAAGGACTATATCAACACTATGGAAAAAGTGGTTAAGCTCATGCGAGTGGTGGTACAACACGAATTACCACACTTCTATGAGGAAAACACCTTATGAGATACTGTATGGAGTTGTGCCTCCAATTCACATTCCCTATACACCTAAAGACTTGCCAGTTGAGGCTATGGATCAATACTTAACTCAAAGAGAGGGTATGTTCAAGTTAATTAGTAGTAATCTACTACAATCTCAAAACATAATGACCCAACAAGCAAATAGGAAAAGGAGCGAAATAATGTTCTCTATAGAGGAATTAGTCTATGTGAAGCTATAACCTTATCAATAACAATCAATTCACAAACGAATTTCTTATAAATTATCAGCAAAATACTACGACCCTTACCTATTTATTAAGAAAATTGGGACAATTACTTATGAATTACAATCACCTACCACCGCTGCAATTCATCCTATCTTTCACATGTCCTGACTAAAGAAACATATAGGAAATCATGATATCCACTCTAATCTTCCCACTCCTTCGGATAGGTCCCTTCTGTAACCACAACAAATTATCAATAGAAGAATGGTTATAAGAGGAAATGCTGCAACAACCTAGTTCTTGGTTTTATGAAAAAACTTACCCTTGACAGAAGTGACCTCGAAATACGCTGAGGAATTTTGCTTGAGGTTTCTCGGGGTTTCACCTTGAGGATAAGGTTAAGGTCAAGGAGGGGGCATTGTCACAGCTGAAAATGAATAAGTACAAAACAAACAAAGGGGAAAGTGAGGTTCAGTTTTAAACCCATTATAACACTACGATTGTGTATTGTGTAGTCTTGTTTAAATAAGCATGAGTGAAGTTAGAATAGCCACGTGTGTGGTGCTACGCTGACAATAAAAATAGAGAAGGCTTTGTCTTTAAATTCCCTAATAATTGAAACATAATTGAGAAGAAATATAACAGTAATGCAAGATTCGCTCCTTATTCCTCTCGTCTCTCTCTTTTTGTCCTCTTCTCAACATATGTTGAGTGTGTACATCTTTTTGTTTCTTTCTATTCTTCCCCCTCCATCTTTCCTCCATTGTTATACCTTAAGGCTTATAGTTTTAACCTGCAGCACAGAGGACTCTATCCCCTCACGGCCGCAAAAACGACACCAACACGAGAGCGATGACAATAGAGAAAGGGAAAAACAAAGAGCGGCAGTTTCAGATTTTGTTGATGGGATAGCGAGAGAGAAATTAGAGAAGAAAGAGAGTGATAATAATGATAATGCAGGAATGAGAGAGGGTGGGGGTTTGTTGGATGAGGATGAGATCGAGATGATAAAGCAGTTAGGGATTCCAACAGGGTTTGATTCAATTCAAGGGAAGCCGGTGCTTGGTGCGAATGTTAGTAGAGTTAGAACTGTTACGAAATGGCAGCCTAGGTAGCATATGAATTGTAGAGGAAGGTTTAATCGACCATTGCCCCTCGAGAGGAATCACTGATTTTTTTTTCACAAGGTGTGGGACTTTGACTAATTTTTTATTTGTTTAAGTTTTATTGATTTTTCGTGATATGGCTATAATCGTGCTATACATGCTACGTGGAGGAAAGGAAACTAAGACCTGGTCGTGGGTTGCAGTGGTTATTTACAGTTATTAGTTTTGTTTCCTTATAAGGTGGGAATTCATGAGTGCTCATGACCATGTGTGAAGTGGAGCAATTCCATGATCATATAGTGGAGCATATTCCTATTTTTATGTTGAAGTAGTGGATGTTGTTATTCACTTGTAACTCTCTCGAACCTAAAGCCTATAAAAGTTGATGGTATACAATTGAGATGGGGATGTTATGAATGAAAATAAACCTTTCCTCTTAAATTTCTTTCTTTATCCTCTACAAATTCTCTTTGTGTAATTGATACACATCAACTTGGTATCAGAGCCAGGTTTGGCTCATGGAGACACGAGCTAAAACAAACACAAAGTTTTGAAGCGAGGTGAGCGAGACCTTGGCTTGTCATAAGTATGGAATCGACCAAGACAACAACAACATCACCCACATTAACCATAGCATCGATCAAAAGAATACATATGGTTGTGGCTGAGTTGCAGGCCTTTTGTTTTGTCAACATCCAGAATTTCGTTGAACGAGATGTAAACTCATTTCTCAAGCTGAAACATCAAACCACCGAAATTCAACACAACTAGACCTATTTCCATCCACCCAACTTGTCATCCGAAATTTATCACAACCTGACATCTCCCATTCCAACCAAATTGCCGACCGAAACTACACACAACTTAAACTTGCATTCCTAAGATTCAATGGGGTAGACCTAAACAAATGGATATATAAAGCTGAGCAGTATTTTGAATTCAAGAATATCCACCATCAATAAAAAGTTCAGCTAGCTTCCTTTCACTTGGAAGATGATGCCCTCTAATGGCACCGTTGGCTAAGTAAATTCAGGGGACATCTCAATTGGTCAGAATTCACCAAAGTTGTGTTGCATTGTTTCGGACCAATAGACTATGAAGATCCTTCAGAGGCCTTCACTCGCTTTAAACAAACCACCACTGTCAACATTTATCAAACCGAGTTTGAGAAGTTGTCCCAGCGCATTGATGACTTACCAGAAAACTACTTGGTCGGTTTTTTTTATTGCAGGGCTGTGTGACGAGATCTGATTGGATGTCAAAGTTAAACAGCCAAGAACACTACTGGATGCGATCAGAGTTGCAAGATTGGTAGAGGAGCGAACCCAATTGCAAAGAAAATCCACTTCAGCCTTTCGAACAACAGGAGTAACAGCGCACCAGAAACACAACCCCAATACATCAGTCGACCTCTTAGGACCACCACCCATCACCAAACCGAACCAGACTTCACCAAGAGGTTTTAAAAGAATTACCAGCCAGGAGGCCAAGGATCGGCGAGCAAGAGGCTTATACTTCTATTGTGATGAAAAATTCATTCTGGGACATAGATGTCAACGCCCACATCTCTTCATTAAGGACAATCCCACCGGTGACGAATTACAAGTCGACGATACCGTAGAAGAATTACCAGACACGGAACCAATTTTGAAAATCTCCTTCCATGCAATTTTAAGAACTAATCACCCCCAAACCATCAGAGTGATTGGTAAATAAAAAAACCAAGATATTACTGTCTTGATTGATGGGGGTAGCACACACAACTTCCTCGATCAATCTGTGGTGTCAAGGTTGGGGCTGCCAGTGACGCGTGACAAAAAATTTCGGGTTATGGTAGCTAACCATGAGAAGATTGAGTGTAGCGGACGATGTTTAGGCCTTACGATGATCATTCAAGGGTGCACCATACAAACGGTTTTTTACGTGCTTCCAGTGGCCGCTTGTTAGGCAGTACTAAGGGTTCAATGGTTAGAGACCCTTGGTCCTATTGAAACAAACTACCAAAAACTAACAATGAGTTTCCATTAAGACGAAATCAACAAAATATTTTAAGGATTATATCAACCTCCACACAAAGTCTTGCATGACAAGAAGCTTGCAAATTTAAAAGGCTTGGGATTCTTTTTACAGATTGTACCAATTGAAGTAAATGAGAACTTCACAGCTCATCTAAATGACCTTACACAGCTCCTCACAAAGTTCCAACCAGTTTTCAATGAACCAATAAGCCTCCTACCAAAGCGACCACATGATCATCACATACCATTACAGCCACACCAATCCCCTATTAGCGTCCGACCTTATATGTACCCACATTATCAGAAAAGTGAGATTGAGAAGATGGTAAGAGAATTTTTAGAATCCAGCCTCATTCGACCCTGTTATAGTCCATTTTCGTCACCGGTGCTTTTTGTCAAAAAGGCTGATGGGAGCTGGCATTTTCACATAGATTATAGAGCTCTTAATCATATCATCATAAAAGATAAGTTTCATATTCCGGTCATAGACGAACTATTAGACGAATTGCATGACGCCAGGCATTTTTTGAAACTTGATTTGCGTTCAGGATACAACCAAATCAAAGTTAAAGAGGAGGATATACCAAAAACCGCATTTCGAACATATGAGGGGCACTATCAATTCGTTGTAATGCCATTCGGCCTCACCAACGCCCCAGCCACCTTCCAAGGTCTTATGAACGACTTATTTAGGCCTCATTTATGGAAATTTATGCTGGTGTTTTTCGATGATATATTGGTGTGTAGCCACACATGGATGGATCATCTTTCCCATCTCCACACGGTATTACAAATCCTGTCAACTAATCACCTATTTGTAAAAAAATCGAAATGTCGTTTTGGATTCATGCAGTTAGACTATTTGGGACACTTGATTTCATATAAGGGAGTGTAAGTGAATCCAACAAAGACCAAGGCTATGAACGAGTGGCCAATTCCGACCATGGCCAAGGGCGTCAGAGGATTCTTGGGATTAGCTGTGTACTACCTTAAGTTCATCAATGGGTTTGGCAGAATCGCAGCCCCACTCACCCGATTTTTGACAAAAGACGGATTCCATTGGAATCTTACGGCAGTCATGGCCTTCAATCAGCTCAAACAAGCACTGATGTCTCCTCTTGTGTTACGCCTACCAGATTTCACACAACCTTTCATTGTCGAAAGCGATGCATGTGGGGTAGGAATCGGTGCCATCCTAATACAAGAAGACCGTCTGATTGCTTTTTATGGTGAAGCCCTCAAAGGTTCATCACTTGCTTTGTCAACATATGAGAAAGAAATGTTGGCCATCGTGAAAGCTATCCGTAAATGGCACACATATCTCTTGGGAAAACCATTCATTGTTAGAACCGACCAATGAAGCTTAAAATATTTGTTAGAGCAGAGAATTATGACTCTCACTCAAGCACGTTAGTTGCCAAAAATCATGGGATATGATTACACGATTCAATACAAAAAGGGGAAGGAAAATCAAGGAGCCGATACACTGTCACGGGTCGCCGAATGGGCTTACTCGACCATCTTCATGCCAATAGCTGATTGGTGGTCTATTCTCCAACAAAATGTGTCCTAATACCCCTTCTATTTGCAGTTCAAGAACCCAACTTCAGCTCAGGCTCAATAACTTTATTTTAAAAGTGATGGGGTTTGGTACAAAAAGGGATGTGTGTGCTTGAGCTCTTCCTCTTCTCTACTTCCTGCCATTTTGGCAGAGCATCATGCATCTCCAACTGGGGGATATTTTGGGTACCACAAATCTCTTAGTCGTCTTAAGAGAAGCTTCATCTGGCAGGGGCTGCATACCTCCATTAAGGAGCATATCAAGAATTGTGACATCTATCAACGATGCAAGCATGAGAACACAAAATCAGCTGGCCTACTCCAGCCATTACCAATTCCACTACAGGTATGGATTGACATTTCTATGGATTTTGTTAAAGGGTTGCCAGTTTTTCAAGGGTTTACTGTCATCATGGTGGTGGTTGATAAATACGCTCATTTTGTTCCACTAAAACACCCATATACAGCATCCTCAGTTGCTAAAGCTTTCATTGATCACATTGTTCGCCTTCATGAAATGCCGAGATCAATCGTGAGTGATAGGGACAAGGTATTCGTGAGTTCGTTCTAGAAAACTCTATTTTAATTGCACGGTACCAGCTTGACAATGAGTTCCAGTTACCATCCGCAGACCGATGGTCAGACGGAGGTTGTTAATCGCACATTAGAATAATATCTATGTTGCTTTACAAGTACACAACCCAAAAAATAGATGGAATGGTTATCTTGGGTCGAGTACAGTTACAACACTTCAATGCATACTGCCACCAAAATATCCCCATTCGAGGCCGTTTATGGTGTGCCTCCTCCATCTCTGCTCTGTTATGTTTAGGGAACCACTAGAGTCCAAGTTGTCAATGACCTCCTCTGTAGTAGAACTTAGCTGTTGCAGGATCTGAGCATCAATTTGAATGTTGCCGGGGATAGGATGAAAATTCAGGCGAATCAAAATCGTAGGGAAGTGGTCTTTAATGTCGGGGATTACGTTTAGTTAAAACTTCAATCATACCGTCAAAATTCAGTCATTTTTCGGTGTTCTCTCAAGTTATCCCCTCGTTATTTTTGCCATATCGAATATTAACTAGGATTGGTCCAGTTGCCTATCGGTTGGAATTGTTTGTTAGTTCTTTGATCCATGACGTTTTCCACGTTAGCCTTTTAAAGCGACATGTGGGAACTACACCTCCAGCCTCTGTAATTCTTCCTCCTGTTTCGAAAGCTTCTACACTGCTTCTTCAACCAGAGGTCATACTTGACAAACGTATCATTCAAAAGGGTCGGTATTACCTGAGAACAGAGATCCTAGTTAAGTGGTTGAATGATGAAACCATATTATTTGATAGTTTCACCCACATCTACCTAATGTTTTGTCCATGTTTTATATATAAAATGTCTTGATATTCTTTGTTTTATGTTTTGAAGGTACTTTTGGATGAAAGATGCAAAAAGGAGTAAATTGGAGATAATTGGCAGATTTGACGTTCAGTCGATGTTTTGTGCAGAGCGTGAGTTCTAGAGATCGAAATGAAGTGATTCTAGTGGCACTAAAAAGCTAACATCCATACCTTTCTGGAAGTGTAATGCAAGAAAAATAAAAAGAGAAAGATTATGGAAATCACATCCTGCAAAGTCAAATCTCGCATTCTGCCAGTGTTGACCTTTGGCCATTCAAAATTTAATATCTGGAGTTACAGAAGTCCAATTGATGCAAACTCAATTTTCTTGGATGCCTAATTCAAATACCTATCCACGCTCCAAATTTCAGCCAAAAACGATGTCATATGAGGGAGATATGATTTTTCAAAGAGGACAACTGAATTCTGCCAGCAAACAGGTTTCGTGAAGAAACAAGTCCAAATTACATTCCGAAGCATCTAAACCGACATCCAAGTTTTTATATCAGCAATTTAGCTCCTCTAAGTCAGAGCTTGAAGATTTCATGCAAGGCTATTTCTCCTTTTTAGGGAAAATAGTTATTGAAGTACTTAAATGTAAACTGCAACTTAAGGGAGGACTATTTTGTAAAATAGAGACTAGGGTTTCTTAGCATATAAAAAGAAAGAGAGAAGGGGCTAGCAGCCAGCAGAAAAGAGGGAGAGCAGAAGGAGGCAGCAGCCAGCAGAGAATAAACACAAATTCTCTCCTCTACAAACCCAAAAATCATG
>Ga0307517_10004436_pt1 | contig 21558 bp, 15 predicted proteins | sample 23_EM_MG_FD_194515 | JGI IMG/M metagenome (GOLD analysis project Ga0307517, IMG submission 194515) | Populus trichocarpa ectomycorrhiza microbial communities from riparian zone in the Pacific Northwest, United States - 23_EM | ecosystem: Host-associated > Plants > Roots > Unclassified | place... | reverse complement strand
CTTTTTTGTTATTTTCTTAAATGTCATTTGGGATTTTCAAGACGACAGGTCGTATATCCCTTTACATCACCTTATTGATTTGAGAAGTTTCTTTATGTATAATTAGAAATTTGAATTCTTTTGATTAGGGTATGATAATGATGGTTCACGAGGTTCTTTGTCTGCCACCATGACTTGCACTTTGATATGTCATCTACTGATTAATCATCGTATGATTTGGCAGCTTGTTTTGAGCACCGGATCTGGTGTTAATGGTTTCACCCTGGATCCATTCCTTGGGGAGTTCATACTTACTCACCCTGAAATAAAGGTAAATCCTGTTTTCATCAGTAAATTGCGGAATTGCAATCAGTTTAATTGTGTGATTACGTGTTATAGTTAGCTGCACATGCCTAGAGTTCAATCCATCCTCTTTAATTACAAGAACCGCATGTTTATCCTTAACCAAAACTGCAGTTAAGTGTATCTTTAGGTAGTGTTTGATTTCTGTTTTAAAATAAAAAAGATAGAGATAATGAAAATAAAAGATACAAGATAAAAAAAGAATCAAAGACAAAATTAAAATTATATAAAATAAAACAATTTATTTTTATATCTTGTTTTATTATAATATATAAAGTAAAATAAAATATAAAAAAATTTATTTTATCTTTAATATGTATTATAATCAAATTTATATATTTTAAAAAATAATTAGATTTTTTTTCAGTTTATATTGTTAAAATATAATAACTCTAGTTTATAACGTAGACCGATCCGATGAATTGACTCGGAGTCTAAACTAGTTCAGGTTTTAGAAAAATAAAGGGAAGATTGACCCCACCTAATTCAGTAAAAAAACCTGAGTTAATTCACACAGGGATAAAACAAGAGTTAAAAAAAAACTAATTTTTTTGAAGTTTTTATTTTTGTCAAAACAAGGTTATTTTAATTTATTTTTTTTAAAAAAAAAATTAGGTCAACTCGTGGCCCGAACCTTGTCTCGGGTAAACTCCCGAGTCAGGTTTTAAAATTATAATAATAATAATTTTTATCTATAAATATTATTTTTAAAATATAATCTTGAAAGTATAAAAATCAACTTTAAAATTATTCAGGAATAATTTTTTTTTTTAAATCCTTGTACTTTCAAGAAACTATCTCCATCGTGAAATAACAACCAAACGTTAATTCTTTAGAGGCTGCTACCGTTATATCTTCTTTTTAAATAGTAGAAAACTGGTATTTAAAATAACACCGATTCAGTTTATTATGGAGGTATTTGTTTCTCACATTTCTTTCTGGACAGATTCCAAAGAAAGGAAAGATTTATTCAGTGAATGAAGGAAATGCAATTAATTGGGATGGTCCAACAGCCAAGTATGTAGTATTCATTATGATCATCTATTACATTTCCGGTGATTATATGCTGTTGTTCACCGGTATTTTACAACTCTAGGTATGTTGAAAAATGCAAGTTCCCCGAGGATGGATCCTCAGCAAAATCTCTAAGATACGTTGGAAGGTATCCTTGATTCTCTTTCTAGCAACTACAATTTTATGTTATTTTGATCAGTCAGTCATTTAATTACTGCAGTTACCTTTTGAGGCTATCTACTCCCCAACAAAATGCACACTTGATTGTTGAACGAAAAATATAAGTAAAATGAATCACATGCCTTTCTACTTAGAAATCTTTTCAGTCCAACCCGAATCTGAATTTCATCCCATTCTGGTGCATTCAAAGCTGTAAGGAACAGGATTGAAGTTGGAAAATATTGTAGTCTCTGTATTTAGGTTATGGCTACTGCTCCAGCCTCTCTTCAGATTATTGTATCTGACTTCCGAGAACATCACCCATTTCATCCTTCTGTTTGGATACTGTCAAAAGTTAAAAAAAAAAAAAGAAAAAAAAAAAGAAGATGTTTTATTAACAAAGCCTCAACTCCAACTAACTAATTATTTTGTTGTTTGAATTCCTTCATGAACAATTCATTATTTGGGTCATATATTCCAGTTTATTTTTACAGGAGTATTGATACTCAGTTGACGACTACTACTGTTCGTCATGAAATCAAATATTCCAGTGTGATTATTTTCTGCATATAGAAAACCGACAATATCTGTCTCTTTTCATATGGCTTTGCTGTCTTCAATTTGAGATTCTTAGTTTGTTTATGACATTTTCGTATGATACACAGCATGGTAGCTGATGTCCATCGCACATTACTTTATGGGGGTATATTTTTGTACCCTGCGGATAAGAAGAGCCCCAATGGGAAACTGCGGTACGTTTATGCACTCTTGGTGCTGGTATTTCTCCTAAAATGTTTGATGAAGCCTCTGGTATAATGTCCTTTCGTCTCTACCTGTTCTAATTTGGGACTCATTGTGGATATATATGTGTAAACTAGTGTTCTATATGAAGTCTTCCCGATGTCCTTTTTGATGGAACAAGCAGGAGGGCAGGCTTTTACTGGCAAGCAACGGGTACTGACTTCGTTGTTTTTGTTGTTGAGCTGTTTCGCTACTCAGATTTATGAAAACTTAGTATTCAATGTGCTTCAACCACCACCACCGTTATTATTATTTAAAGATATGCTTCTATTTAAAGTTATCAAGCTGTTTCCTTGCTTGTTTGTCCTGCCCTCATGTAAAGGGACCATAGACTATATTAATTATATTGCTCTAAATTTGATGCATTGTTTTTCGAACTTGTATGAGGTTACATGGTAGTTTATAGTTGAAGCTGCATGGAATTGGTAATATATATATTAATTTCATATGTTAATATGCAGTACGATCCAAGCTAGCTTCTGCCGTTCCAATAAAAAACAAAAAGAAAAAAAGTTAGTTAATAGTAATTGGGAAAAAAAAGAATGACCGGGGTGATTGACGTTCCTTTTCTATAGCGTCTGATGTAATCATTTTCCTCGGCAGGCACTGGATTTAGTTCCAACGAAGATACATGAGCGCTCTCCTATATTTCTTGGCAGCTATGATGACGTCGAGGAAATCAAAGCACTCTATATATAATGCTGAAGAGAAGAAAGAATAAACACCTATATATACTGTGGCTATATTTGTTATGGCGCTGCACCATGCCAGAATGCTCGAAATTCCGAAGGGGGTTATTTGTTATTACTTGTATTATAGTACTCATAATATTTTCATAGCCTTTAATTGTTCTATGGGCATTTGACCTGTTTCTGATAATCTATTTCATCAGAAAAAGCGTTTTCATTTCATCTGATGTGTGTTCATTGATGGGATAAACAAACCTTTCGGCTGATACTGGAAAAATGAGGAAGGATGTGATCATACACGATTGATACATCGTGACCACATAGGAAGCTAGATCCATTAATTTCTCCATGCGGGAAAACGTTGCATGCAACTTGTTTGTCTTGGACAGCAAGTGCGCATAATTAAGCACGCTCTGAAGTTTGCAGTTTTATAGATGTTTTTCAGCCTCGCAAGGGCCGGGGTACTGCTGTCCACAGGAACGTGGAGTAACGAATACACCATGGCACGCACACGGAAATGGCACGGAGTGATTTCGCTTTACTTCCGGGGCAATTGCTTGTCTTTTTCCTTTTTGTGCTTCCATGAGTGTTTCTTATCATTTTCTAATTCAAAGTTTCAAAATCTTCATGCTCCAGATGCCATGTGGCGCATCATGCAATGGGCCCTTTGCTAGCACTGCATGGTTCGTTTGATTAGTCTTTTTTATATATCATTTCATCCTGCCAAAGCTATCTGTTTCACATTCGTTCGCAATGATGACAAAAATCTGCAATCATGCTTATTTTAAACCCTTTTCTTGACGTTTGGTCGAGCAAACCGCATTACATGAGTTCTTTTCCATGTTCAATGCATGATAATGCTTATCGCGGGATAAAAAGATTTATCACACCATATTTTTTAAAAAAGTTAATTTTTTTTATTTAAAATTAATTTTTTTTATTTTCAAATCATTTCAATGAATTAACATTAAAAATATTTTTTTAAAAAATAAAAAATAATATTTTAAAACAAAAAAACATTTTAAACTACAAATATTACCAGTCTTCCGAACACCATATTCGCGCGATTACAAACGCTCGTAGAAAAAGCAACGCCTTTTCATTGAATTTTCCTAGCAACAACATTGTTAAGAACTCTCGGAGAACGCGGCGAGTTTACTTGCTAGCTCGAACGTCTAGAAGTTTAAATCCTATCCCTCCCTGTCGGCACTTTATTTTTTCTCAATCTCTTTTTATCACACCCCTACGCGCACAAAGGAAAAGAAAAGGAAAAATAAAAATGTTTACATGATCGCAATTACTCTCTCCAAAAGAGCTAACCTTTCCTAACAAACTTTTAACCATCATCATAACTCCACACTTAAAAAAAGAAAAAATGGAAAAAATGCATTACAAAAATTAAATAATTTTAGTTAATCATGTCAATTATAGAACACCAAAAAGAGGGAAAGAAAAAGAGCTACCTAATAGAAACGGTCCTCCTACGCACCTTTCCTTCTCAAGCGCCACTTGTCTTAAAATCCACTCACTCATACCAAGCCGTAAACTACACCAGATATATTCTCCTCTTCTCCTTCTCTCTCCCCCTCGAACGTTCAATTAATACCAAATAATCAGTCATAGCAGACCAGATCTACCCCCAAACAAAAAACAAAAAACCCCTAAAACTCCATTAAATTACGAAAATGTCAAGCGATAGCGACGATGACGACGAGCTTCTCCAGATGGCATTAAAGGAACAATCTCAACGCGATCTCAACTACCAGCGCCCGCCGTCGAATCAGCGCAAGCCGGTTGTCAATTTCGTCCAGCAGCCAAGGCAACCGCCTCCCCCGCAGAGGCCGGCGCCGACGAAGAACATGGCGAATCAGACGAAGAATAGGATAGCAGTGGAGGATGATGATGATTCGGAGGTGGAAATGCTGAGCATATCGAGCGGTGATGAGGAGGTTAGTAAGGACCGTGGCGGTGGAGGAGGTGCGGCAGCGAGAGGGAGAGGTGGACGTGGCGCCGGAGGGAGGGAGGAGGAGAGAGGGTGGGATGGCGAAGAGCCTGATTGTTGGAAAAGAGTTGACGAAGCTGAGGTATACACAGAACTCTCTTCAATTTTTATCAATGTATCTATATTTTGAATCATAAATGTGAATGATTATAGAAACCCTTGGTAATTATACAGTGTTGAGTTGATTCTTTGTTTTGGAGAATGATATGTTAGGCATTACTGATGATGCAGGAAGAATCATAATATGTGAAATTTAGTTTAAAATGGTTAGTTTATTGAAGGTGCTGAAGCTGTGCTCTTATGACAGCTTGCTCGTAGGGTTCGTGACATGCGAGAGTCGAGAACTGCACCGGTGGCTCAAAAGTTTGAGCGGAAGCCTTCAGCATTGGCTAGAAAGGGGCTCAACACTCTGCAATCATTTCCCCGTGGCATGGAATGCATTGATCCACTTGGATTAGGGTAAGCTTCTCGCATGCAATTTTCATTGATAAGCAACATTTTTCAGTTTCTGAGGCTTGTTTTGACTCATGGATTGCGCTAGTTGATTATTTTGAGGATTCCAAATTTCTAGACATTTGTCAAAGCTTGAAGAACAAGAGTTTATGATATTTCAAAAGTGGAAATGCTAATAGATTTCCTTTCAAACATAGAACTATAAAATCTTATCCTTTAGGAGACTGAAGTATAGGTTTCCTTGATATTTTACCTTTCAAAGTCACTTATGCTAAGTGTTATCCTGAGTTTGTTGTGAACTTACAGGATTATAGATAACAAATCATTAAGGTTGATCACTGATTCATCAGAAAGCTCTCCATCAAAATCTGATAGAGATCACTTGGACAATATCCTTCGTGGTATTCCTCTTTTCCCTTTCTCTCACTTTTCCTCCATTCAATCTTACCTATTTGGTTCATTTTATATAACTACACATCATTGCTCTCAATAATATACATTTCCGCATCACCAAATAATTTGTTCTCTCATTATAGTATCATGTACTATCATCAGGAGCTGAATACTCTTTAAATTAGAGCACAGCCATTAAGTCTGCATATTAAGCAGGTGCTCTTATGTGTAATGCTAAAAGGGATAATCATAAATACTTGTTAAATTAGGGCTATTCGCTCATCAAAACTAGCAATTGTAAGAAAGTTATTTAAATTCAGCGCTGATCTTCATGTTTTCCTCCCATCAGCAATCAATAAATGAAATGACATTCTCAAAGCCATGAGAGAAGGGGCAAGGTCTTAAGATCCTTAGAGTTTCGTTGATAGAATTTATCCTTCAGCAGTGATATTCCTATTGAATTAATCAATGGGTGTATTAGCCACTTGCTTTTTGTCTTCCACGAAACTTTTGCTCTAAATTATGCATAAGCCTTTTTGAGAACTTGATAGATTTAATTCACAGGGCAGCAATAATGTTTATTTTTTAGGCTATTTATTTTAGTGGTTATGATGTCCGGCTACATCTTTTTAATGTTTATATTTGCAGAGAAGTTGTTGTATTTCTCTGAAAACTTTGATGCAAAGCTATTCCTATCCCGAATACATCAAGATACAAGTGCAGCAGAGTTGGAGGCTGGTGCGCTTGCTTTAAAAACTGATCTCAAAGGGCGGACTCAACAGAGAAAGCAGTTGGTTAAAGACAATTTTGACTGCTTTGTCTCTTGCAAGACTACAATTGATGGTATGCAATCATCATGTTGCATTGCTTGCTAGATTTACTCTTAACCATGTCAAGTGAGCTGCAGATTTTTTGTCTACACCGAGCTTTCAGTGGGCATGGTTTTTGCTATGCAAGGTTATTGGAATTGTAGCCTGTAATGATATGCTGAGTGTTGTATTGATCTTGATGTTGGAATTGTTAATTCATTTACAGATATAGAATCAAAATTGAGACGGATTGAAGAAGATCCTGAAGGTTCCGGGACTTCACACCTGTATAACTGCATGCAAGGAGTAAGCTCACTTGCTAATCGTGCTTTTGAGCCTCTATTTGAGAGACAGGTTTGTGAGAAATAACATTTATAACTTGGTTGAACTAGATATCTTTTGATGCATCACAGGTCACTTAGCTTGTTTTGTTTCTAAAACTAGGCCCAAGCTGAGAAGATAAGATCTGTGCAAGGAATGCTTCAGAGATTTCGAACACTGTTTAACTTGCCTAGTACAATTCGTGGAAGCATTGGTAAGGGTGAATATGACCTAGCAGTTCGGGAATACAAGAAGGCGAAGTCAATTGCTCTACCCTCTCATGTATGCAAGAATCAAGAGTTAATTTACTGTTATATTGTTTGGTTGAGGCAGATGCATCAAAGTATAATCTTTAGGCTTCAAGGGTTTTACTGTTGAACTTTTATTGTACATGTTTATTGTTCTCCTGATTTATGGTAATGCTGAAAGCTTTACTGTTAAAAGACTTCTGTTATGGAGCATGTTCTACCATTTATATCTAATTTGACACGCGTAATCTCAGTTATTGTTGATGCATTGATCATCATACACTCCTCTTGCAATTGCCAGTCATTGTATTTTCCCATTTGGTATGGTAGAGCACAGTCATCCTCAGCCATAATCTTCATGCTGCATTTCATTCCAAACTTGATTTGTTATGAACTATGAAGCAAAAGTCAGGAAGTTTTGGTCATTTGTGAAAGATGAATGAATATTCTTCGGCTTAATCATTTCATCATTTGATCTGCTTGATAAACTGTAAGAACTATCTGATATCTAAGAGCTGTGGCCTTAGTTTTGGGAGGACCTTTTTGTGGGATAGGGTCTACAAGGTTGAGCATCTTCCGGGTGAGAAAATGAAATGAATTTGTTGAGACTGTTGTTGACATCCATGTTTAAACATGAAATGTCCTCTCCTGTTGATTTTTCACATCAATGACAGTACCTTACTCCATTATATCTAAGTATGTCCTTATATAGTTCTATTTTGCATCATCTAAAGATCTTAGATACAGCTAATTCCCATAGCATGTGTTTTTTGACAGAACATCTTTAAAACAATGTCTGAATGTCCCTATTCTTTTGAATCAGTTATAGAACATTGTTCTTTTCCTTCTCGCTTTTTTTCCCTTACAAATTCTTACTGTTTTATGTCAATTTCAGGTGAACATACTAAAACGTGTTCTAGAAGAGGTTGAAAAGGTGATGAATGAGTTCAAAGGAACACTTTACAAGTCTATGGAAGATCCACAAATAGATCTTACAAATGTAAGGTTACTAACTTTACAGTGTAAAGTCATCTTTTGTACAGGAAATTACAAAATCAACATTGATCCAAGGCTTTGCTTGTTCTAGTTTATTGATACAGTAATATGGTAATGGGATTACCCACTAATATAAACCTTTTCATATCGATGCATAAGATCATAGTTTGTTGTTTGTTTTTCGGTTTGAATAGAGGAAAAGTATAATTATATACTGGATAGTTTGTTTGCTTTGTGTCTCCCCGTGGTAACAATCATATATTGGAAAAACCATTGTGCAATAGCAGATCACATTATAATCTAGTACACAGTGATGATCACACCCTTGACCACTAAGCTTACGGACTGTACTATATGTGCTTTAATAGAAATTCATTTAAGTGAAACAATTCAAGCGGACATGTTGCCTTAGCTGTGGATACCAATTTACGTGGTTGGGTGGTATGTCTGGTCTGGTTAAGCATAACCAGTAAACAGACCATGCTGTGCCTGAGTGGAACTTCTGGTTGTATGAAATTAATTATTCCTATTTTATTTTTGTGGTTACTGAAGTATTTGTCTTGTTTATTTAGCTTGAAAACACAGTGAGGCTGTTGTTGGAGCTGGAACCTGAGTCAGATCCCGTGTGGCATTATTTGAATGTGCAGGTCAGTGAATCCATAAACTAATCTTCATATGACATGCAATGCATGTAATTGAAAAGTCCGATTAACAGAAATATACAGGTTTTGTAACTTCTAATTTAAACACAATTGGAAGGCCAATTTATGGATTCTCAAGCTTTGTCCCTTTGGCAGAATCACCGAATTCGTGGATTGCTTGAGAAGTGCACCTTAGATCATGAAGCAAGAATGGAAACCTTGCATAATGAGATGCGTGAAAGAGCTCTTTCTGATGCAAAGTGGAGGCAAATTCAACAAAATCTGAATCAATCTGTATGTGCATTCATTAGAAATTATTCTGTTACATTTGTGTATCATGTAACCCATGGGTTGGTGCTGAACAATGATTTTACTTTGTATTATCTCTTATTACTGGCAGTCAGATGTTGACCATTCTCTTACGATGGGGAACATCCCTCCACCAGTAGATTCCCAGCCAGTAGATTTGAGTGGTGAAGAAGTTGATGCTCTTAGAGGAAAGTACATCAGAAGGTTGACTGCTGTGCTTACACATCACATACCAGCCTTCTGGAAAGTTGCTCTGTCTGTTTTCAGTGGGAAATTTGCAAAGGTATTTTGGATATTGTCTTTCTTCTTGGATACTAACTTGTATCCGTGGACTTTAATTGTCTTTGATGAATGCTTTTTAAAATTAATAAAAAAATGGAACATAGAGCTTTTATGACATCTGTTTCATGCTGACACTTACATTCTACCATCTACACTTTTAACATCTCTCAGTTTTGTGTACTTTTTTTGGTACCATTATCATGAAGAATCGATTTAGATATTCTAATGTATCATCTACTGGCCATTTGTATGGACAGGGAGAAGCTGAATAAGCCAATATTTGGGTTAATAATTTTGGTTATGACATATAGTCCTTGACAGTGTCGTTAGGCTCTTTGCAACCTTATATTCAGCGCGTGCAGATCCACCATTAATAGCAGCAATTTATGTTGTAGCATCAATGTTATATCAAGAAATTATAATAATCAGATGACATTGAGGAGTCGCTCTAAACAGAAAGTAGCCTTCTTTTAGAGTCTCACTGAACATTACACCATTATAGTATTCTTCCTTGACAACCTTGATTTCTCTTACCCATATGTAAATCCAATCCGAAGTCAAACGTCATTTGATGTTTTATTTGAGAATTCATTCTTGAAATCTTTTTCAAGCTTAGTAAGGAAATTTTGAACATGGGTACAGGACCCTTTGCATGTATTGTATGGCACCATTGATAAACACCAAAATAAGCGATATTTGACAACAAAGAAATTTATAGTAAAGAAAAATCCATGGACGTTATAAATTGCGAGGGTTCAAGTCCCTCTAACACGACAAGAGTGCCTATGCTCAGGGAAAGTAAGAAAGAAGACATGAAGCAGAATCTAATAATTCTACTGCTACTAAGACAATAGTGGTTTTGTTGCTAAGATGCAGGCATTGGCATCCCCCCCCTATTGGAATTGCTTGCTATAATTGCTTGGCTTTAAAGGTCTTAAAAATGTAAAACAAAGGAGCAAAATGATAATTTTGTTATCTCTTAGCCTTGATAAATGCAGTGACAACCTCTTCTCCAAGCCATGCATTAAAATAATTGTGTTGGTTTTTCTATCTTTTAAAGCCAGTTCTGATATCATATGAAGATCTGTTCATTTCTTCTGTAAAAGTTAATTTCAGCCTTGGTTTTGATCTTGTGGATCTTACTTTTCCAGTCTTCCCAAGTTTCTGCTGAATCAAATGTTAATGCTTCAGCAACTAAAAGCGAGGAAAAGGTTGGAGATGGGAGGTACTCTGCTCATTCTCTCGATGAAGTTGCTGGTATGATACGAGGTACCATATCTGCATATGAAACTAAGGTGAGTATGCATCATGCATTCATTTAATTTATGGTTGGACATTGTTTCTTTAAACCTTTCTAATTCAGATAGAAGTGGTTTGCATTTTATGGAAGTCATTTGTTTTTCTAATCTGATGCAAGCAAGGTTTCAAATTTGTCCCAGCTATGGAATTTGAGAAGGGAGCAGATTAAGATTGAAGGTTCAACTGAACTTAAATCAGGATTGCTAAGTAAAATGTATAAATATAGTGAGTGTTCTATAAAATTAGAAGAAAAAAAACAGAGAGAGCTTCTTAAGCTTTTAGAGGTAACTGAGGATCGAAGTGCAAGCAATGAGGGGTATAAGTGGAGAAATTTTTCATATTTAATCCAAACTGTAACTTCACAAACGGATCACTTATTGATCTTTAACCAGATCATGGCCTGTTGCGTCTTTTTCAATCAGGTTAACTGGTTCTTCAATGTGCCTGACCACCTCTGGGTTTGAGGGGTCAGTCGGGCTGTATGCCTGTATCCAGACGTGTTCCCAGTTGGTCATGTGCCTGACCACCTCTGGGTTTGAGGGGTCAGTCAGGCTGTAGGCCTGTATCCAGACGTGTTCCCATATGATCATGTTTAAAGCAAATCTGGTCAGGTTTTGATAACCTTGGTTTGCTGGAAAGACTTTATTTTTGAAAGTTTTATGACCCGTGTTTTAATGATACTGCTGAAATTATCTTTGGCAGATAATCAAATGAGGCATTGATAATGCATCTGCTTGGCAATTTTGACCTTTTTCTTGATTTTGTCAATTTAGACAGTTAGTTTGGCAGGTCATTTCAAATGACTTTCCTTCTGTTGCAGGTCCATAACACATTTCATGATCTTGAGGAATCAAACATTCTCCAGTCTTATATGAGTGATGCTATAAAGGAAATATCTAAAGCCTGCCAAGCTTTTGAAGTGAAAGAATCGGCTCCACCTACTGCTGGTGTGTAATCTCTTTCATTAACCATCATTTCTTCAGTTTCCAAATTCTGAGTGTTTCATCTTTTTGTGACAGTGATGGCACTTAGAACCCTTCAGGCAGAGATTACAAAGATTTACATAATTAGGCTTTGCTCTTGGATGCGGGCAATGACAGAAGAGATATCAAAAGAAGAAACTTGGATTCCAGTATCTATTCTTGAAAGGAATAAATCTCCTTACACAATTTCTTTCTTGCCTCTAGCATTCCGCTCAGTTATTGCCTCTGCAATGGATCAAATCAGTCAGTAAGTCGTGAGAGCTTACCTTTACAAAGAATTAGTTATTGTCTTTGGAATTGATTCATAGGCTAGCAGAAATTTATGGAGCTTGCCAATAGCCTCAATGTAAGGTTTGAAGTTAAGAACGTCTCGTGTATCATGCCATATTTTTAGTGTAGGTGTTTCGCACTATTTTATTGCTAGATAAAAGTTGAAAATTGTTTAACCCTTTTGCAGAGCTTGATTGCTGAAATCCTGTGATTTGTGGACAGTGGTAACATGTTTTGGGTGTGAGAGCCACATTGTCTATCAATCATATTTATTGTAATTCATGCTATTAAGTACCTTCTGCTTCTGCCTCTCTGAATTCTTGCTTTTCCTTATTTTTTTATAAGGATATATATAGGTTTAAGACTTTTGAATGCTCCGCTCTTTAAACTATCTTGTGTTCTTAATATACGTCTTTTGAATTGTCTTTGACTCTTGGGAATATTTCTTTTCAGAATGATTCAATCCTTAAGGAGTGAGGCTGGAAGGTCAGAAGATATGTTTGCTCTGCTACAAGAAATTCAAGAATCTGTTCGACTTGCCTTCTTAAACTGTTTCCTAGATTTTGCTGGTAAAATGAATAACTTATTCCAATTTTATATTTGGAAGTAGGACTAATCCAGTTATTAATTTATAATGCTTTGTCTGTGCCCTTCATTGGCCAGGCCATTTGGAACAAATTGGGAGTGAGCTTGCCCAAAACAAATCAAGCAAAGAAAGTTTGCATTTACAGAATGGATATTCTCATGAATCAGAAGAAAAATTATCATCTAATCTCCAAGGAAGTGTTGTTGATTCACATCAACAATTGTTGTTAGTGTTGAGCAACATTGGATTTTGCAAAGATGAACTTTCATATGAGTTGTTCAACAAGTATAAAAACATTTGGTTGCAGTCCAGGTAGTGACCTCTTTTTCTCTCTTCCTCAAAAGTCAGAAATATCATGTATGTTTGAAAGTGCATATGCATTATTTTATGCCACCTGTTGCTTACTATTATGAAGGTTCTATCTTTTATTTTCTAATCTAGGGAAAAGGATGAAGAGGGCAGTGATATTCAAGATCTTGTAATGTCTTTCTCTGGACTCGAAGAGAAGGTCCTTGCCCAGTATACTTTTGCAAAGGTATAACTTAGCATGGTTTTAATTTAGTATTTGTTCATACACGAGCACAAGGAGATTAGAACATCTAGCTATGCTGCTGCAAGGATATTAATATAGAAGGTAGCTCTAGCTTACTCTTCCTGTCTCTTTTTCTGGACCAGAATCACCTATTATTTGGTTAGTATACAAACACGAGTACTTCATAGCTATGCTAGTGTGAGGAAATTGATTTGGGAGTATCTCCTACTTTTTTTTCCGTGGGCCTTTTGCTGGACCAGTTACCTTTTAGGTGGTTAGTACTTAGTACAGTCGAAATATATGAACTTGGGACTCCCAAGAGTGGATGCATATATGTTTGGTGGTACTTTATGGAATTGACTCCAACTGTGAGTGCAAGTCCTTTCATTTGTTTTGGCTTGATAAATAGGTAATTTTGTGTCTTCCTGACAGGCAAATTTGATCAGAACAGCAGCTATGAACTATTTGCTGAACTCTGGTGTTCAATGGGGAGCAGCACCTGCAGTTAAAGTAAGAATTTATGGATTTTATAATTGGTTATTCGCTTCGCTTCTTTCCAAAATAGCTCCGGGGATAACAATTTTGTAACAACAATACATGGAATACTAATCCCTTGTAGGGTGTACGTGATGCGGCTGTGGAGTTATTGCACACTTTAGTAGCTGTGCACTCAGAGGTACATCATCTTTATCCCTGGAGTATATATGCTTTATATGTGCATCAATCTTGTTCATATTTTTCTAGCTGGATCATTGAAATTGAATTTATGGTTTTTTTAAATTGCTCATTTATATTCAACTGTGTTAAGGGGCTACACTTCCACGAAATCATGACAAGTTGACTGCTTTAGAAATCATGTACTTCGTACCCAAGACTGTATTTTGTGTTGATAAGGTTTAGGGAATGGTCTTGTTCTTGATAACTAACCTTCATTGTTATTGCCCAATCAAATGTATCCTGAGATATATTAATTTGCTCATCTCAGGTTTTTGCTGGTGCTAAGCCCCTCTTGGACAAGACGCTTGGTATTCTTGTTGAAGGTCTTATCGATACTTTTCTGAGCCTTTTCCATGAAAACAAAAGCAAGGATCTTCGGTCACTTGATGCAAATGGCTTCTGTCAGCTCATGCTTGAGGTAAAGCATAGTTTTTTTCCCAATGGCAAATTCTTGAATCCAGCAACTTTCTCTTGAAACCATATAATTGTTGCAGTTTTATGCTGTGTAATGAATGATATTTCCTTCCAAGTTCCCTTGTGGCTTTTATTTGTTGAACTTTTCTCCTCCACTAACGCATTCAGAGACACAATATATAATACCTATAATCATCTTGCTGGCCCCATAATGCCTCCCATCCCAAGAGGGAAAAGGGACTAAAAAATCACATAGGTACATGTGTATAAAAATAGAAAGAAATGATGGTTGGAGTTGTAATTTTTTTGGTGACAAAGTTTTAGGATAGACAATAGAATTGCTTAGTTCATCTACTGGCTGCAGCTTTCTCATCTAGATGTCATGTCTTGCACAACTGGGTAAACATTTGTTTCTTTGACATGTTTCTCTGGCAGCTGGAATATTTCGAGACCATATTAAATCCCTATCTCACACCTGATGCAAGGGAGTCTCTTAAGTCCTTACAAGGGGTGTTGCTGGAGAAAGCCACTGAGAATGTCACTGAAGCTGTTGAAAATCCAGGGCATCAACGCAGACCAACTCGTGGGAGTGAAGATGCACTTGCAGATGATAGGCTGCAAGGAATGACTGTGTCCCCAGATGACCTCATTGTAAGAACTGTATTTTTCGTTATACCTTTTATGCAGTGTGTTTTGCGAGTCTAAGTTTTGAAATTACACTGAATCATTTGAGTGCATTGTTATGCTTATTGGGATTGATTTGGCATGATAAAGTGATGAGCTGATGTTTGAAAGCTCCAGAGCGAAGAGCAATGGAGCAATTATATTTCATTTCAATGGAAATGGTGTCTATGCAGACTAGGAAATTGGCACTATAGGATCCTCACTGTGGGAACCCTAGTCATCCAGTCTGTTATATTTTGCTCATTCAGTTAAACTCTTCTAATTTTTATTTTTTTGGGTTTTAGGCTCTTGCTGAGCAGTGCAGCTCTGAGTTGCTTCAATCGGAGCTTGAGAGGACTCGTATTAATACAGCATGTTTTATCGAGTCGATTCCCCTGGACTCGGTACCAGAATCAGCTAAAGCTGCTTATGCCTATAGAGGATCAATGGATTCCCCCAGAAGCTACATGGATTCCCCCGGAAGAAACTATAGAGGCTCACAAGCAATGGGTTCCCCTGGTTTCTCTCGCCACAGACGTCGATAACCTAGTCAGGAGTGGTTGGTGATTACAAGTTTTGTTTTTCAAATTTTCTGTGCATGTGCAATTGATGTATTGTAGTTGTAATATATTTAGTAGAAAGGAACCCTTATTCTTTCCATTTGTAAGTTCCTCATCATGAGCTTGTCTTTCCCATTTTCTTCTTTATTTCTGGGGTGGGGTGGGGTGGGGTGGGGTTGTATTGCTCTGTGAATTTTCTGACATTTCGCAACTCCTAGTTAAGTTTTGGATTATGATTCTTTACTACTATTGAAAATAAAACCATGGTTATTGCTATTTGACTTCAGAACTTAACGTTTTTAACGGAGGAGGACGGGTGTTTAGAAAGGTGGCTGAAGCCTGAAACTGAATGTCTTTTCTACCCTTTCTTTCCTTTCCTTTTTTTCTATTCCTTTATTTTCTCCTTTTTTGTTGATTGTGGAATGTCTTCCCTTCCCTGGCTTGCAAGATAGTAAAATAAGCCCTGTTGCCATTCTCTCTTATCTCGATTGAATTCTTTTAAATTGTGACCAGTGACTGAAACCCGGAGCCTTCAAGAACCACGTGTCAAAATCCTCCACGAATTATTTTCAAGTGAAGAAGAAAACATGTAGAAAACAGGTTGGATATGATCGAATATTCGGGGTGGATATTGTTATCAACCGGATCATAAAGGTGTTCCGACAGGGAATCAAATTAAGGATTGATTGTTGGTTTTGTATCTATAATACTCCTTGAATAGACTTATTGTTATTGACACAATCACTGTCATCGCAGTGGATTTGGAAAAATCCAGTTCAAGCTCCATTCAACAAAAACCTGAGGATCTTGCATTTTAAAATAAAAGGACGCAGCAACATTGGTGGAGATGGTTTATCTTTTTGGTCCATCTATGCTTTTTACAAAAAAAGAAAATTTTACTTTTTTTAATGTTTTTAAATCGTTTTAATATATTAATATTAAAAAATAAAAAATACATATATTATTTTAATACATTTCTAAATAAAAAATACTTTAAAAAACAACTACCATCTTATCACCAAACCCTACCATGGAAGTATCTCTACTTGGCTTAAAAATGCGGGTAACCGAGACCATAAACAGGAACAGAAGAAAGAAGACCAACCGTTGGGCATCTGATTCATTCAGTCTACCTGAAGTACAGTTGCGGCCCTATTCCTAAATCTTGGTAGCCAGTATGCTCGTCAGATCCACTGAATGATGGTCAATCAGCTTCGAGTCAATGGAGTTAAAACAGAGTAGCTAGATTCTGACAAAGTTGCTCCATAATATATATTTCCCTAAAACAAAGTTTCAGCTTGGCAACTCGTACAAATCAGTCCAAATTTAGAAGTCATATCAATTACAAAACGATCTAAAATTGTAAGCTATTCCGCAATCTTTACCCCAAACTACGTTAATAATATGATGCAAACTAAGCTTGGGCAGGTTCTAAAGTACAGCAATGGCAGTGTAAACAACAGATATGAAGGTAGATTTCTCTTCCTGAAGATTGCACATTGAATTTCATCCAAGTTAAGCTGTCCTCAATGGAGGAGAGACCAATATGACACCATCTCCTCTAACGAATAGGAAAGGCACTGTGCGCCTTGTAGCCTGAAACAGAAGATAAAAGAAAAAAGGTAGGCACCTGAATAAGTATTATAATAGCAAATAGATTACTTGCAGTCAGAAGTAGTGGCCCCTCATTGCTTAGTTATACTTCATTTTATAAACAGAATCTTCATATGAAATTGTAATATCATTTTTATTTTTAACTTTGGAGCTCCAAGTTTCGCTTAGTTTCCTTTGAACCAACCCTGTTTCTACATCTTTTGTTTTCTTTAAGATATTCCAATCTTTAGCGTAGTTCCTACAATTTTTCATTCAAAAGTCAACTTTTTCCACTTCTTTGGAATGTGCGCCTAATGGAGACTTGGTGTTTCTACGATTACCCAAGGTTGCTTTCTATGATGGCTATTAAGAATACCGGTGAGCTGTAAAAGCTAATAAAGTGGTATCAAAGTGCCTGTGCATAGTAGAACAGAAAATATGAGATGCTTTCTGATGAAGAATTTGCAGGCGTCCACCAAATACTAGTAACAATTCTTCCTACAATATGAATCTGTAACTATAAGATTCATTTCATATCTGCCTTCTCACAAATCCGATAATGCATGTAAACATTTAAAAATATACAGGTACATGCCTCCAATCTTCAATGAAAAGATGTGATTCGAAGGAAAACTTTATTATTTGATGTAAAGGCAGCAACAGACATCGATAAACATCCAGTAGCCCAGTACCCTATATAACTTGCAAGCCTTCGAAATATTAGCCGTCGCCACCACTTAGCCAAGCCATCATCATTCATATTTAAGTGAATCCTATCATCTTTACGCAATAATAGCTGCTTCCCATAAAAGTCCTAAGTTAACAATTCGAGTTTCCAATGCTCACCATAGTAAGACCCCTTCCACTTATTCAATACTAGACACTGAGGCATGCAGGTTCTGCGTTTACTACCTAACAAACATTAAGGGGAAAAAAAAGCTTTTAAAAGTGAAATCATAACATACCCGAACAATCTCTTCATAGGTTTCATCGTCGATTTCGACTGTAGTGACAATTTCTTCAACATCCCCAAGAATCATATTCAAATGCTGATCATACGCCTGCAAAATCAGATTAAAACATGTAGCTAAAACCCTAAGAGAAACACCACAGTCCACGCAGCAACACAAAGAGAATTGAGAATATGCCGTTGGCGTTAAAAAGAATCGAGAATCTAGGTTTCTTGTAATTAAATTCTCCAAAACGACATTGTTGTATAAAAATAAATAAATAGAAATGGGGGTACATGTAGAAGAGAGTTGAGACTCATACGTGGAGTTTTCCGCGAAGTTCACGATCAGAGCGGAGCTTGACGTAGATACGCTCGTCCAGGCTAAGTCTGATGAGATCCAATGGCTCTTTTACCGCACTCTCTTCTTCGCTTGCCATTCTTTTTCTTTCTAGCTCGCTCTGTATTTTTTTAGGTCTAGCGCTCCAATTAATGTTTGGGCGCCTACCCGTTTATTTCTTTGAAAGGTTTTTAATCCTTCTTTCTCTGGGGTTTCATTGGGTAGCCTTTCGGCCCTTCACCCACTATGCTTCCAGGTTTCTCATTCTCTTTTTTGGGCTTATTGCCTTACAAATCGGGCCCAGTATCCTCGTAAGTAATTTTTTATTTTTAAAGAAAAGAAAAGAGGAAAGAGGAAAAAAAAGTGACAAATTGAAATGTTTTCGGTAGAATCTGATATTTTAGCAGTTATTATTTTTTAAAGTATTTTTTATTTAAAAATATATTAAAATATTATTTTTTATTTTTTATTTTTATTTAAAACAATAAAATAACAATAAAAAAATAAACTTTAAACAAAAAGGAAAAATTGCCGGTTGTTTTTTTTCCTTACTACTGAGCATGCTTCTAGTATTGGAAAAGTTATTTTGACAAGAAAACTATTAAACTTTGGCTGCTGGCTTGAAAAAAACGTGAGGGGTTGAATTCTCATTCCAATAATAGCAGCTGAATTGGAATGAAGAAATTAACAAGAAGAAGAATTATTCAAGGAGTAACCCTAATAATTTTGAGATCCCCTTACCCCTTTTTTATGCAAAGATTTTATATGAACAATGAAATACCTCATATTTTTCTGTTGATTTTTTTATATATAAAAATGATCCTTCGATTTCTTTCTCTTTCTGATTTGGTGCCTTTTTAAAACTTTTTTTTTTTTACAAACTGACTTTTCCCCCTTCTGATTTGATATTTTTAGACCTAATTGCATGAGAAAAAGATTATAATTTAATTAAAAATTATCTACTATGCTAAAATAATTATCAATCACTATATTAGAAGGGTTTGACATTGTGATAGCGGTTATTTTTTAAAATTTATTTTTAATATCATTACATCAAAATAATCTAATTTAAAAAAAAAACATTTGAAACAAGAAAAAAATCATTTTTTTTACAAAAACACTTTCAACAACAAAAACAAATAGGCTTGAAAAAGTTGGGGTTTTCCCACCAGTTTCATTGTTCATAATAAATCATTTAAAAGGCCGTTTGACATTGTGGTAACAGATGTTTTTAAAAATACTTTTTACTTATAAATGTATTAAAATAATATTTTTATTATTTTCAAAAGTTTATTTTTTATATTAGCATGTTAAAACAATCTAAAATTACAAAAAAAAAATATGAAGCAAAAAAAAATTATACACTTTCAACATAAAAAAATAAAAACAAATTAGGTTTAAAAAAGTTGGGTTTTTCCCACCAACTTCATTGTGATCGGAGGTGGGCTCCTCTTCTCTTTCTCTCTCTTTTGTCTCTCTTCATGGATACAAATCTATCTTCCTCTTTTTTTCCTTTTTCTTTTTTAATTATATTTTCTAAATTTTTATTCTTTCCATTGAATGCTTATTGAATTTTTTTCCCTTTCAACTTAATCCACTAATATTTTTATTGATTTTGAATTAGCTGTTATAATTTATTTTGCTTCGGGTTATCGCAGTCTCAAACAAATATCATGGTATTTAGTTAATACTTGATTTTATAAGAGTTTCTTTCTGTTATCATATCATTATAAAAAAATAGTTTAACAAATAAAGTTTTTAAATTTAGTGGAGTACATGATTAGGGTTGCAAATTTGACAAGCCAAACCTCAAAGTTTAAGTCAATTTAATGTCATTTTCTTAATATATGAAGAAAAAAATATATCATTTTTAAATTTTTTTATAACCAAACCATGTTTTTAACAATGGTTTAAGTTGCTATTGGTCACGCCATGTCACGTAAGAGCAAATCCCACGTGGTTAATTCCAAGCTCGGCTTAGGTAAGAAATCAAGTCAAAAGATTTAAAGTTCGACCTACTGGGTTGAGTTTAATAACAATGCCCAGATAATTCCTTTATTTTAAAACTTCATCTTCCTTTTTTTTTTATTTTGATTGAATTCTATTTGGATTTTTATTTTAATTTTATCATTAAACATTTAATTGATTTCAAATTAAACTTCATAATTTGTTTTAATTTTTTACGAGGTTATTGCAGTTTTTAAATAAACATCGTGATATTTGATTGATATTTAATTTTACAAGTGTTTATCATTGTTACTATATTATTAAGTAAAAAATAATTAAAAAAATAAATTTGTTAAACCCAGTGGAACTTATAATTCGGATAATAAATTTGGTGGTTTAAGTCATGAAAATCAAGTTAATATAATATGCCAATGTTTTTATAAAAAAAACGATGTTATTTTGTATTTTTTTAAATCAAATTATATTTTTTATTAATTATCCCAGTAATATTTGGAGATATAAAATCAATTAAATCATATAAAAACATATTGTAAAAACAGCAAATAGCTTATTTAATAACAAGCCAAGTAAAAAAAAAATTAAGATCGATTTCAATAAAAATAGCAAATAGCTAATTGCAGCATAAACAATATTCTTACCGTCAAACTTTTCTTGATGTGACCTTCGTACTAGCGTGGGGCAAAAACCAGGTGTTTTGAATTTTACCATAACTACTTTATTAGGACATAAATAAATAGTATATCTAAAAAACTATTTGCGAAACTCTATTTTTTTTTTCTTTACATATATTGTTCATGAGTTCATCTTAAAAACTGGATGCATAAATCTCTCGTACGTCCAATAAATGTGGATGAAATATGAAGATTTGTGCAACTTTAATAAATTAAAATGTATTTGAATCAAATAAATATAAATTAATTTGAAATAAAAAATAAAAAAATTTAAAATTTTCAAAAATATTTTCAAAGATACTAATAACAGCTATTTTCCACCTTTCCAAATAGTAGAAAAGAATGGTCAATCACAAGCTGCACGTGTAATAAAATTTAAAACCACACATGTAATTTCCTTGATGCGTGCTCCAGTAAATCATGGTTTGATAATATTTCTTTCCATTGCCACAGGATTACTGAGAAGACCTCTATGTATTCTTACATTTTTTGTTTTGTTTTTTTCCAGCGAAAGTAACGTATTTTGATATTATATCTATTTTCTTGTTCTCAAG
>Ga0307517_10004435_pt1 | contig 21563 bp, 31 predicted proteins | sample 23_EM_MG_FD_194515 | JGI IMG/M metagenome (GOLD analysis project Ga0307517, IMG submission 194515) | Populus trichocarpa ectomycorrhiza microbial communities from riparian zone in the Pacific Northwest, United States - 23_EM | ecosystem: Host-associated > Plants > Roots > Unclassified | place... | reverse complement strand
GAACGGGTAGCGACGCTCGCTCAACTAGTTTTTATGCCGCTCCAGTACCGTCTTCTGACCGGGGATCACATCGCTTTGTCGGATTATCTGGAAGATCAATTTCGGAATGAGCTACCGGTTGGTTGCGTCCTTCTGCAGCGGCCGAGCATCCCGCTTACTCATATCCACTAGTCTGCTTATCCTCGTATGTGGGATGAGATGCCGGAAATTCTTCGACTCCGTGCTCTGCTACTCGTCGATGACACGGATAAGTTCATTGAAACTTATGACTTGCCCTGTGAGCTCATCGCCACCCGCGATCACTGGTCCGTGTCTCATAATACTTACAGGCTGTTCTATGTACGCCTGGTTGTCAGAATGCCGCGCTTTTGTGCCGCAACTCACAGGTCTGAACGACCTACTCGTGAAGAGAGCTGCCGACGCAGCCGCAATTCCAGATCGCGAGACCTACCTGATGTTTCGGTGCTGTAGCATCTTCGTTTTGGCTTCATTGGCTCAACTATACGACATGATTGCTCGGTCCCCCATTACACCTCCCAACGAATCCGTTAGGTTTAGGGGTATCTGCGATTACACGTTGAAGGACATCGCCAAGATCACGGTGGATTTCACGAAGGATGACTACTCGTTTTTGGAACCTGCGCTCAGCGTAAGTCCTCCAACAACTTGCAACCGCCACGGTACTAAAAGTCCCCCAGGTTAGCTGGGCACGCGCGTCGAATCTTGTTATGGTCGAAGGAGACCCAGTATCATCTCCCGTGTCTACAGGCACTCGCTCGTCGGTTTCACCGGACCCAGAAAATCTACCTTCGCTCATCCGAATTTACCTCGACGCAAAGAGCAACCTTGAGACCACGATACGACTGACGCCTGCTGGCATGGGTGTTTCTGTCGTTCATTCGATGATCACCGTGAAACCGATACGGCACGACCCATCCACACCCGATCTCCTCTCGGAAGAAGTCCGGCTGAGCGTCGGGTTATAAAACCAGTCCCCCTATAGACCGGCCCTATTTTACGCAACGAATGACACGTTTAGGACTCCACAACTCCACGATCCCTTCCACTGCACGTCATCAAATCGACACACTATCTCCCCCACGACCTTTCCCAGTTCTGCCTAGACTTTCACACAATCTCATCTCCATTACGTCTCCAAAGAAGCACCCTGCCTACTGTATTCAATTGTATCTGGTCCCCTGTCGAACTATAGTGTAAACCCGTCCATCCTTGGTCTCCCGACCCCCATGTCACCTCCATGTTCACATATAATCCGGTTAGCCGATGTATCGATACAATCAGGGATTCGGTATGTAATGCAACTCCAAGGTATATTCACTCAGATTTATACCCCTTCTCTTCCATACAATACGTACAACTCTCCGAGGACATTACGTTCATGAATTCAATTGGTCGTGAGTTCACGGTTCGACTGGACAAAGCCAACGGATGCCCCCATGCGTCGGGTCAGGAAGGTGTAAGCCAGTGCTTTGCGGCCAGCCCTGCGATATATCATTCCTCGGCTTGGATCGAGGGTACTGACTCGCGAACCCGGGGATAAGAAAATGAGCCTGTCCACTCCTTCTATGTAGGTGTGTCCAGCAGAGGAGTTTATCCGCATGACATCGATCACCTTCTCCGTTTAGTCGCAAAGATAAGCTTCATCGCCGTTAAGTAAAGGGGACATTCCGAGCCCCGGCATAAATGACCACCTCGAGTTGGATATATAGCCCGTGGCTGGCATATCGGCTGACCGCACCCGACCCTTCGCAGCCCCAATTTCAATCGTTCCAGCGTCCAGGCATAGGGGTTCCATGTCGCCTGGAGGACGTTATGGTGGTCTCGCCCTCCCGCAAGGCTCGCTCGGATACCTGTCGCACTGAGGGCCCGATGCCTGGCGGGCGGCCCCAGTCCCGTGCCGCGGTTGTTGATCAACTCGGGCGAATGGTTATTAACGATACGGCCCATCACGCTGAAGAGATCTTGGGGTAACTCACACCACGCAGAACGAAGGACCGGTCCAGGCCCGCTCCATTCCGCTATCCGGTACTAGCTGGCGGTACCTACAGGTTCCCGTCAACAACCCTGACCCGATTGGATTGCGATGACCTGCAGCCTGGGGGAGTCGACTCGCAGGTTCGATTTCGCCAACGCCAAGTGTTCGGGCCACTGTAATGCAGGTTCTATCCGTTGTGATCTCGCGGTGAATACGGATGGGGCCCTGGGGATTGTAATCATCCTCCTGGCACTCTGATCAAGGATGTACCTGACGCACATTGAAGCGTTTCAGTTGGGCGGTTTCCACGGTACGTCGGGAGAGGGGAACTCGAGGTCTTGTCGCTCCTGTTGGGGAGCCCGAGTCCCACAGGTTGACCGGCTACGACTGAACAATCGCACCGACGAGCACGAGCTTGTAGACCGTGACCGACGTATCCGAGACTTGGCTCGAAGCGGTAGGATTTGAAACGACGCCGCTGCTACCGTTAGTGATTCTGTATGGCCGACGTTCACAGAGGAAACCAATCATCGATGAATTTCCCGAGTGGATTGGTTTTTCCACGTCGGTGGGTTTCTGATTCCTGGTAGTTGCGGGAACGGCGTACCGCTCCGTTCAACCACAGAGCGAGAGGTACATTGTCGAGGTTCCCGCGGGCTCCGAAGAACCAAAACCAATGGTTTCTGGTCTCAGATAATTCACCATACGCAAACCGTTGGCCAACACCCGGTGGCGTCTCTATTAATACCGTTAGTGACCATCAAGGAGCCCTCATCGTGACGTGGTTGTGGGGTACGAACCGCAAACTCCAGAGTTCTCGACAGCGCTGGATTTCCAGGTCAATGGCTCTGAACGCGTTCTCAACCCTTCCAAACTTCAAGAACGGCTTTGGTGCGTCATTGGCAGCTTCGTCCGCACCAAGCGTGGTGGGAGTGCAGGTGAGGGAGACCAGGCCTGGCACCGACCTTAGGGAAACCGCAAGGTCGGTAGACCACGCCGACCAAGGAAGAGAAGAGGACCCATCAGACTGGGGCCCGCGAGTATCCTTGTGGTACCTCCGCCAGTTGATTCGGGCGGTGGGTTAATCACGCCTCCCACCCTCCCACTTTGCGGCAACGGCCAATGACTCGGTCCAGGGGAAACTTCGACTGCAACGGAAGGAACCCACAGAGTTTGGTGTTATAACAAAACTCCTAGGTTCCCACCAAAAACTTGGATGCCCTCAGTTTGCCTTAATACCCAACCCAGCCGGATGGAGAGCGTCCGACAAACTCACTCGAAAAGCAAGAATCCACCCCCAGAAGTGGGAGTAGGTACTGCTAGGGGCTGAGTTGTGATTGTGTTTCGCATACAAGAGAGGAGACGGGATGGGCGTACCCGCCTCACGCTTTCCGTTCGTGTGGCAGCTCAACGTCAAGATTCACTCAATCACAGGAGGCATCGTTTGTCAACGCGCACATACCGCAGTACAGTTATGGCCTTGCTTGCCGCCAGAGCGTTATGTCAGCGAATACTTCTCCACTCGTGCAATCTCCTCCAAATAACTCTCTACCCACAGCTCGTCCTCATCTTTCATCAGCTTCATCAGTGTATCCGCTCTCCTCGCCAGTTTCTCCAGCTCTCTCCCATTGTAGTAGTTATGCCCACCTTTGGGGTGAAGGGGAGGCGGTGCGTCTTCAACAGTCGGGGTATCGAAGGATCCGTACTCTTTCTCACTCTCTGGTATTCTGAACAGTCTGTCGTTGCGGAGGAATAGAGGGTTCATGGTGTGATGGACATATCCGGTTTTCATGGGTGGCAACATGGGAACTCCTAAAAGAAATGGTAAGCGATTACACTCGAGTTGACGGGTCAAGACTTTATCAGACTCGCCGTCATTGTATGCGCGGACGCTGTATTCTTGGAACGAGTCCAGACCATGGTTGGACCGATACTCCTCCACCAATTTCTTCCAAAAGGAAGCGAACGCTTGGTCCCCAACTCGGGGTGAACCAAAGGTGACAATCTTGATTCGTGTCCCCGGAGGGAGCATCCCATCGCTCGTCAACAGCCCCACCGCGAGGTAATTCGAAAGAGCGGCCCCCATGGAATGTCCAGTGAGCTAGAGTCTTTTCGGTCAAATCGAAGTGACCTATGTGCAAGAGGGAGACTTACGACAATCTCTTTGACCTCTCCCTCCTCGAGGCCTTTTTGGATGCCCCCAAATGCGAGGGCTTCAAGGCCAGTATACATCGACATGAAGCCACTGTGCACGCGATATGAAATTTCCCCTTTGGTGCAACGCTGAAACAGGGAGTTCATATCATACAGCGCTTGCACTAGCGTGCGAGTACCGCATATGCCGACTACAAGCTGTTTGGTCGTTGGCCTATATGCAATGAGACTCTTAACGTTTGCGACCGCGCCTTCAAACTGGAGGATGAGCTTCGAAGATGTCACAGCTTCGTAGCCTTCCAGCGGGAAGTGCTTCTGCGAGAATAGCTCCATGCGTTTGAACACCCGGTCCAATGCTATAGGGCTATATGAGACATCTGCGAACTCCCCGACGAGTTGGATCTCTCTGTGAATCTCTTCCGAGACAATACCTGCGATCTGAAGCGGGCGTGAAGATTTGGACGCGAGGAGAGTGTAGAGAAAACGAAAGTTGTCAAGCCTCTCGATCTTATACATGTGCCGCTGATAGTCATTATAGGAAGGATCTGGGTGCGACATGGCGGTGTGGGGTGTGGATAAGGAGCGCAACAAACCCATGATACGGCGACAGGGAAGATCGCCACTGTGGGTAGTTGTGTCGGTCGATCAAATCGCCCTTAGGTGAACGGGTCCGGTCTGTAGCATCGCCCAATCTTTTCAAAGTAGAAACGTGTATAGATCGTGAAGAAGTGTAATACAAAAGGTGGATGCATAAGGTTTACATCCGTAGAGGAATAATCGTGAGGCTAGTATCGAGACCGGCGGGATACTGGCGGTTATGAGATCATAAACAATCAGAACCCCAAGCTGGAAACAACGCGAGACCCCTCCGGAGAGGCCAGAGTGGAAATCAGACTCCATAAAAGCTATTACGCTGAGGGAATACGCGTTCAGTCTCGAATGTCAAGACATGGGGAGAGAGCTGGAAAGACGTACAGGATTGGTTTTGCTGGCAAATATCCAGAGGGTGGTGCTGAGGAAGGTAAGGAGGCAAAGCCCAAACTCAGTCCACCCCAGGGCCTCAACTGTCAAGGACTGGCGGCATCTATGGAGCCACACGATCAGAAGGGCAACAACCGAGGCGAAGGAACTCACCGAGAGATCCCAGGCCGCCCCGGACAGCTTCCGCCTGTCCGGGTGTTATGTAGAACCCCAGCCGCGGTACCCTGGATGTTATTGTCAGCGCGACATCCCCGAGAGGGAGCATGGGAAGACATTACCCATAGGACCGATGTGATAAGAAGCCAGATGAATGAACTGGCCATACTGGCGAGCAGGTGAAGGTCGCCATTTACGATCCAAATCGTGTAGGCAGCTCCAAAGACAACAGTCCAGACCTAGGAAAGGAGGTAAACGGGGCGATCAGGGTTGATGGAGACGATGCGGGGACCGACAGAATTGAAGAGGCATAAAATCAAGCTAGGACACACAAGTCAGATGCAGAAAAGTTGAGAGCTGTTGTTTCTACTGACAGGGAATGGTAACGAGTCTCCACAAAGCCAATCTGATTGCCAAGGTTGATGAGGTATGAAGTGAGACCAAGCTCGGCCATGGCGCAGAGGGTGATGAGTAGGAAAAGATACGGGTGATATCTCGCCTTGAGAGGGGCCATCTTGAAGGGGGGAGGGAACAGTGTCTGGTCGGACGCCGCAGTGATGAAGAGTTTATGAAGGTGTCCTACACGTGTAGTACATGCTAGACAACGCCGACGCCGTTAACTGACGGCAAGGATAATAGTGTGAGGAAAATTAAGGCAGTGGGATGATGGCGGCAGAGTTCCGACCGTCCCTCTCTTCAACAACACCAACGACCGCCTCGGACGACGACGACGACGATGCCAGCCAATGGCAAACCCGTCTTGCCCCCCATAGACGTTCAGGGCCCCTTCATGCCCCCCACGGCGACCCGCTCGCCGTCAAAACTGAGAAAATCTCTCTCCGTCGACTCGTTCGTACGTCTCACCCGCCCCGGTGAACCCTCCACCAGCCCCGTCCCCGCGACCGCCGGCGCCCGCTATACAGCCCCTCCCAATGACCGTCTCCCCTCTCCACCCAGGGTCCGGACGTATAGTGTCAGCACCGCTGATACCAGTTCCAGAGAGTCCTCGCTTCCCCGTAGCCTCTCCGACCACACCGATCCACCTAGGTCATCCAAGAGTAGAGACAGGCCCCGTCGCACCTCAGAAGAACCTCTACTCCCGAACCTGCCCCCGACCAGACCCCGTCCATCACCTCTGAACGATTCCGTTCGGACGGGTCCCCTCCCCGGTCCATCTCAGCACAACCCCCTCCGGAAGTCTTCCACTTCGAGGGTCCGGAGCGGCAGTCTTGGTATAAGCAATCCAACAAGCGGTATAGCCATGGTCATCAACACTCAGCTCGCTTCCGTACGTTCCTACGCCTCACCTCTTGCCACTGACGAACCCAAGTCAACTCACCCCTAGATTCCGAGTAAATCACTGGTCACTGTCGCTGTTGTCGGCTGTTCTGGATGTGGAAAGAGCAGTATCATTAAGAAAGGTTGCAAGGCATATACGATGTCCGAACCCACGATCGGCATGCCTGTGGGGGACGGAAAGGACAAATTTCGCTGTGAGTTTGGTCGTCCTATTGACTGTATACACAACCTCTGACCCCCCTACAGACACTTCAAGGCTCGGCAAGATTAATCAAGGCCCGAATATGACTGGGTCCCTTCGCGTCCTCGAGGCAGACCTCTCGGATTTCCACCTTGACGATCTGTTGAGCAAGGTTTGGCCTGATTTCGCTCCAAGAGTTGATGGTGTCATCGTTTGCTACGACTCCTCGTCTTTAAGCTCGTTCATGCACGTTGAACGCCTAGTTTGTACGATCCAACTCCGCTATCCCCTAAGAATATCCTGACGAAGGTTCTCAGGCGGTTACAACGCCCTGGAATTACCAACTGTGGTCATGGCTTGCAAGTCAGATGCCGCCAAAGAAGTCGACCCACATACGGCTGCCACCATGCTCCGCGACCATAAAGTGGGGTTGGTAGAAGTCTCCATGTACGACGATTCCGGCAAGGATAAGATGCGGAGGTGTTTTGACTGGATGATCCGTGCAATCTACCGGGACAGATGTGGGTACTATATGTCCTGTCTCCCCTGTCCCCGGTCGTTGCCCCTAATGTCCATTACAGCATCAACTCGAATTGATTCGAACTCCACCTATCGCAATCCTGCCTCCCCGGACGTACTAAACGCCCCTAACCATCCGTGGGACCTTTCAAGACCCTTGATCAATTCCCCTCCCACTGATGGAGCACCGATGACCATCTCCTCTAAGTCCCGCGCTTCGTACTTTACCAATTCTCCAACTATACCTCACACACCGCCAAAGTCTCCGACGCGCGCGAGATCGCATAATGACCTCCTATCTCTTGCCCGTGAAAGAGAGGAACGAGGAGTTGCCAATCAAGTGGCCATCAACGATTTAAATAGTCGGTCATCTTTACCTGCAACAGGGACCAACGGAGGCATCAGTACCGATAACTTGGATTCCCAACCAGTCCCGAAACGACAAGACCAGTTGAGTGTCTCTTTTCAAAGATTCCCTGTGATCTCGCTACGGGATCGATCTGTCGTTACACGGTAACTCAAGGTGTATCACCTGATAGACAACTCTCGCCATGGGCGCACCCGGACGATCTCTTCGAGAAGTTGCTGTTTTCCGCAGTCAGCGACGAGGGTAATCGACTTTGATTGAAGGCATTGCCTCCATTGACCTGGTCTTCCCCATAGATACGACATATGTGTCAAATTTCATGCTCACTTACCGAAGATTCGCGACCCCCCGAAGCGTTCTGTTGACTATGCAGAAGAAGATGAGACAGCTCGATCAAGAGACTGCAGACCCTATGTTTGCGTGCCTGGCTCAGATGAAGTACGTTCGCCTCTGACCTTTCCGCCACCGTCAGAATTTTCACTCCAGTTCAGTATTTGCCGTCTGCTGGCGGACTGGATAAGGGATTATCCCTACGATTTTGCGGTTCGTGGGACAGCCGGTGCATTATCGGCACTCGTCAAGTCCATCATCGCGAAGACGTATCTCATCCATTACGGGCTAGAGTTCCTTCCCTTCCTGGAGACGCTACCGAACCTTGTCGATAAAGACGCCAGCTGGGCGTTGAAGATCGACAGCTCGACCGAGGAGAGCGACGATTCATACAGCATCCTTGACGAGGAGGATGTGCGCTCTGCTTCCCCCGTATCTGAGAGCCCGGATGTGTCTTCCGCAAGCGCGCGCCCAGCCTCGCCCACACAAGTTTCCGGTGCCAGAGAACGGAAGCATAGTTTACCGCTCAGCAGATCAACACCCAAGTCTGCGACAACTCACAATGGAGAGTTTGAATACTCGCATAAGCATGTCCTTCGAGAACTGCAGCGCATCAGTGCGGAGGTATTTAGCCTGACCCCGATGGATATTGCCCAAGAAATTACAAGAATTCAGAAGGGATTATTCCTCAACATTCAGGCGAGTTTACACTTATGCGGACCGGCCAACTTATCTGACGTCTCCGTTAGCCTCGGCATTGGTTGAAGCATACGCTGTCCTCTGGGCCAAAGGACCCAGAGACGGATACGATAGCAAGATTTAACCGTTTCTCCAATCATATCGGCGACTGGTGGGGCCCAACATTTATGGAATAATTTGCAGGGGTTAATCGGTCTCCTTTTTCCAGGGTTGCCTCTTTAATTCTTTCCCATGACCGACCGAAGGCTCGCGCAAAGCAGATAGAACGATTTGTTGAGATTGGTGTTTCGCTGCGCGGCCTCAATAATTACTCCGGTCTCCGTGCCCTCGTCGCCGGTATCAACGCCGCGACATATTCTGGCGAATTGCCCATGGAGTTGTTCAAACAAAGGGCTTTGGACGCTTACAAATCATACCAGTCTTGGGATCTGCTGTTCCAGGCCATCAGGTCGCACCGAGCCTACAGGATGGCACTACGGAACACCAAAGGGGCTTGTATCCCCGCTCTGTAAGTACTATGCTTGATCATACGCAGTTACGAGACTAACAGATATGGCTCAGGGAGGTCCACCTGCTCGACTTGATCCGCGCTCATGAAGGCAACCCTGACTACAACGATGCTCATCCATCAAAGACCCACTGGGCTAAATTCAATATGATCGGAAGGTTCATCGCTGGAACCGTGCAGGCGCAGGAGCAATGCCGACAATCGCCCGAATACACATTCGATGAGCACCCAGCGATCAACAATTTATTGGTCACCGAATATATCATGGATCTTGAGGTGAGTCTACTCATTGGCGCAATGTCCTCATGACCTGACATCGTTCTTGCACCTCCAGATGCGTGACGCCCGTGTGTCAGCGAATGACCCGGATGGTGAGCATAGCGTCAACGTCAGCGTGTCACAACACGGTACCCGTGAACAGTACTCCAAAGACACGGCAATCCTTCGCAAAATTATCTTTTGGGCTTCATAGTGCCGCTGTGTTCATCTTTGTATGCGCATGTTTCAACGCTGCTCTCCATGTTCATCTGTATTCCCCCTCGTCAATCTTGTTCACCGATATTGCTTTATGTTCTTGTTTATTTTCCGCACGCATCACTATATCGTTTCATCGAACAAAGTTCCCTTCTCTTCACGTCCAGCGTACGCTAGTGTCCTTGCTTCTCGTTCCGTGCTTTAAGTTCATAGGCCGTATCCCTTTTCGAACCTCCATATTCTTTTGGTTGACACTCCAACGAACGTAACATACACCACCCCATGTACTGTAAAATCTCTCCTGTTGCAGAGTTGATACTATTTTGTTGCGAAATATCCTGTAGGTTGGGAACTGCTCACATATTGGGCATTGAGCGAGACTTCTGTGAACCCCCTCGGTTGGGCGGGGCGTAGCGAACGTGGGAAAACTCCCCCCTCGATCACGAAAAACTTTGTCAACGATCAGCCCTGCCCCGGTAGTGAGCCACCGAACTCTGTGCATCATGCTTTCTGGTGGTTATGTGATGACTATTGATTCAGACGATGAGGTCCCGAGGCAACCTACCAAGGCTCAGGATGAGGTCGTGCAACTCGATATGGACTTCGTGTTCGATCCTTCTGTCGATGCCCTGACGGAGACGTGGAATAACACGTCGGACTTGAGGGATTTCATTAAAACAGGTTCCAGGCCGGTGCGCATGCTACTCACTTCTGTCTGCCCGATGTATGCGTGATGCTTACAGATATACACAGGAGCCCATTTCCGTTGATGACATCATAGCGCGGAGAGAGCAGAATCGAGCATCGAAGAAACGGAAACGGACGCCTGCTGAGGAGGAAGATGAAGAAGGCCAACTCTCAGATTTAGATGCAGGTTCGAGTGGAGGCGAGGGCGGTAACGAGAGTGATGAGAGCGAGTTTGCCGGTTTTGAAGCTGGGGAAGGAGACGATCCGCTCGCGTCTTCAGGTGAGGAAGGAGGGGATCCTGGAGTGGTCCAATCACGCGAGGGTGAAGAGGAAGAGGAAGACAGTGAAGAGAATGGAGGACCATCGGAATCTTCTGAAGTATCCGACGAGGACGAAACGCAGGCTGAGAAGGATAGGAAAGCGGCTTTCTTCGCAGACGATGCTGGACCTTCCGAGCAACACGACTCTTTCCTCAGCATGAACCTCTCACGACCTATTCTTAAGGCACTCGCATCCCTCGGCTTCGCGACTCCAACCCCAATCCAGGCTGCCACGATACCTGTTGCATTGCTGGGGAAGGACGTAGTTGGGAATGCTGTCACTGGTTCTGGAAAAACAGCAGCGTTCATTATTCCTATGATTGAGCGTCTGCTTTATCGTGAACGGGGAAAGAAGGCCGCCGCCATTCGCTGTTTGATCTTGGTGCCAACCCGAGAGCTGGGCATCCAATGTTACGAAGTCGGAAAGAAGCTTTCTGCGCACACGGACGTCAGGTTTTGTTTGGCAGTCGGTACGCTTTTGTAGGATCACGGGCGGATGTGAACTCATCCTCTCAAACAGGTGGACTGTCATTGAAGTCCCAGGAAGCGGAGTTACGGACGTTCCCTGACATTGTAATTGCGACCCCTGGTCGACTTATCGACCACCTGCGGAACTCTGTCGCATTTTCGCTCGATACCTTGGACGTTCTCGTCCTGGATGAAGCCGATAGGATGCTCGAGGACGGCTTCGCTGAAGAACTTGCGGAGATTATCAAGTCATGCCCCAACTCAAGACAGACGATGCTTTTCTCGGCCACCATGACGGATTCCGTTGACGAACTCATAAAGATGTCCTTGGATAAGCCGGTTCGCCTCTTTGTAGATCCGAAACGCGCCACTGCAAAGGGTTTGATGCAGGAGTTCGTCCGTGTACGAGCAGGCAAGGAAGCCGATCGGCCTGCGTTGCTTGTATCGTTGTGTAAACGGTCATTCAAACAGCGGACTATTATCTTCTTCCGCAGTAAGAAGCTCGCGCACCAAATGAGGATCGTCTTTGGCCTGCTTGGTCTGAAGAGCGACGAACTGCACGGCGATCTGACACAGGAGCAGGTATTTTGCCAACTCGATTCTAACGCCGGTATTTTTCTGAACTCTGGTCCGACCTAGCGACTGAGAGCGTTACAAGCGTTCCGTGATGGCGCAGTCGACTGTCTCATGGCAACTGACCTAGCATCTCGTGGCCTTGATATCAAGGGAGTTGAGACGGTGATCAACTATGACATGCCTGGTCAACTTGCACAGTACCTTCATCGTGTCGGCCGAACAGCGCGAGCCGGAAAGAAGGGTCGGTGAGTGCACCGCGACACAGCATTCGCGGATGCGTGGTGTATTGATACTTTTACCACTCAGATCCGTCACATTGGTCGGAGAGGCGGATAGAAAAATATTAAAGGCTGCCATTAAACACAGTGCTGGGGAAGATCGGGTTCGACACCGTGTCGTCCCTCCCGATACAGTTGCAAAGTTCGCGGAGAAACTTGAGAGCCTAAAGGGCGAGATAGCTGAAATTATGAAGGAGGAGAAAGAAGAGAAACAGGTTCGTGGCTACGACATACCCCTCGTGGCACCCTACTAATCGATTTTTAGCTGCTCCAAGCGGAGATGGAACTGAAAAAGGGTCAAAATCTGCTCGAACATGGGGATGAGATCTATTCCAGACCGATCCGTACTTGGTTCCAGAGCGAGAAGGAGAAACAGCAGGCGAAAGGTACATTCGCAGTTGCTTCTGAAACTTGGAAACTCATGTCTCTGCAGCTGTGAGCAAACAACAATATGAATCGGGCATGTCTTCCAAGACATCCGAGAAGAAACAGCATGCCCCAGAAGCCAGTAAAGTATGACGTGATTTCACCCCTCCTTTTGGACCGTCGGTGATGCCTCCCTTCCCCGCAGCCCAAACGCGATAAGTTTGCCGGTCTAACACGGCGTGCAAAACGCCGAAAGATGGCAACGGAAGAGGACGAAACGGATCAGCGTGCTATTGGAGCCTCCATCCGTAATGCAAAGAAAGCCATGAAACCTGCAAAGATTGGTATGCCTGAAGCCGGGCCACAGAGGGCTAAAGCGAGGAAGATGCAGGGTACATCGAAGAAGCAGAAGCACCCGAGCTCTTTCGACCGTGATCTTGGTCAACGTACAAAAACCGAGGGTGTACGAGCGAAGAAAGGAGATTCTGTCGGTCGAGCTGGGAAGCGACCAAGGAAGTCACGGTAGTTTAGTTTTATGTGTTTGGGTCATTGTGTGTTTCTATGCATCTACATACGCTGAGGTTTCGCGCCTCGCGGTGGCACGTGATCACTACTTCTTTCTTCATCTGCACCATTTGAAGAATGCAGAACTCTATCGACGTGCTTGCTTCGTTCCGGTTGCCTTCGGCGGCACGTCTGCTACCGACAGCCTTATGTCCTGACAAAGATCTGTTGCTGCTCATCATCACCATGAATAATAAAGATCGCCTGAGTCTATGGAATCTTCAGGGATCAAGGAAGTGGGAGGTGGAAGTGGATACTCCAGGGTCCAACCCCGAGGAAATAGTTGCCTTGACGTGGAGTCCGGATTGTGCGTGCTGATTCCATTGCATTCAGTCAGGAACCAGTGGTCTGATTGCTCATAGTTAGGTCAATTTATCGCTGTTGCACATGATCCACCTCGCATAACCATCCACTCCGTACAAAACGGCCATGAACATCGTGGTCTATCTATCAAGCAGAACCTGCTTCGGCCGTCGCTGCGCCTCACAACAATTTCATGGTTCCAAGATGAGAAGCCGAGGCAGGGGAATACGACGATCCCGGATATATTGAAGCGAGCTAACGACATCGTAAGCCTTGAAATGTACCCAAAGATCTTTTCTTTCGCTAACCCCAACGCAGCCAGGGTCTGCCCACTCAATGCTTAAAATATTGCCGCTGCTTGATTCGTTACAGGATGACACAAAGCCTCTTGGGTAGGCAAACCTAGTATCTAGAAATCAACACATCCCAATGATCCGACCCAGTGCGACAGATCTTTTTGCATTCGAAGGGTCGAAGAAACGGCCTTCTGCGGGTGCCAAATTCCCCGAGGTAATCGCCAAATGGCCAACACTCTCACCTGACCCATTATCAGCCTCGATGAAACCCGCTGACGCTCCAAGATACCGTCACGAGGGTGACGAGGACCTTGATGAGGTCGACGACCGTAACATCAACAGCATACTCTGTGCTGGAGATGACATGGGGAATATCCACTGTTTCCTCGACGGGAGTTTTCCGCTTGGAACGTTTCTGTTCAACACAAATTTTCCGATCGCGAGCTTGTACAAGAAACCGGACGAGCCCAAGTTTTCTATCAACATTCGAACTGCGGGAACCGGGACGTCCCTGTTACCCACGATTGTTGACATGACGCTGTTGAAGCGTCGAGGCGTTCGTGACGTTGCAAGGACCTCGTCGACAGCTAGGGAGCTGACCTGGTATATTATGCGATGCGTGAAGGAGATGCAGAAGTTCTGGTATGGTCAAGACCTCCAAGGTGGTGCTCGGGCCATGGGCCCCAAGTGGGTTGAAGCCTTGGAGAAGAAGCAGACGCAGTTCGGTCGTACGTAGCACGCACTCCACCCGACTTTCTCCACTTTAAGTCCTTCCCGCAGAGAGGCAACCATCTGCAGTGCTGGACCTGTCGTGTCTGCTCTTGACGGGACGCGCTTCGGAAGCTCTCAGCGATTTTTTGGGGAGCGGAGAGCAAACGACCGAAAGGGTGAGCCGAGGAAGGAAGGCGCTTATGCTGGTTCTCATATTCCATGTGTTAGGGGATGAACAAATGGGAGTCCACCGTCTTCGAGGCATTGTTAAAGGTGCGAGACTATGCGGAGAAGCGGGTTGTGCCTGCTGCGCACCGACTACACCTCATGATAGAGGAGGTACAAGGGTGGGCCCAACTGTAATGGGTTCTGAAACGCCTAGGCGGTCCTTGTCGCTGATCGCACACATCATTAGGCCGAATTTTGCGTTCTGTGAATTCTCGGCGAGTGAAGCAAAGGGGTGCTTACAGGCAATTCAAAGGCTCATCATGATGGGGAACTGGCTCGCCAAAACGGCACGGGTGGAACTCACTCGCTTTCGGGAGTTCATGGGCTGGCTCCGATACGGTAAGAACAGTTGCGGGTGTATCCGGACTTGGTGGTTAATCAGGCATGGATGGCGTGTCGGGTTCACGTTGTAGAGATTGCGAAGAATGCGCAAGCGCCAGATTCACAGGTTCACATCCCACCTCGGTACGATATCATGCAAGCGAATGGGTATATGATGTCTGGCCTTGCGGAGAGCGCTCTCGATAAGTGGTTTTCGGGGCAAGCTCCGAAGTTCTCGTTGGAAGAACTGGGGAGCGTAGGAGAAGGGACAGGTGATTTAACCGAAGTTATGGAACGGGCGCGCGAGGTGGCAACCGATCCGGCGGGGATCGAATGGCAGCATGTGCGTTCATGCTCCAGATGATATGAAATTGCCGGACTAATTTGAGCGTCGTTCGTCGTGTCGCGGGTCGTTAGGAAGTGAAACGGAGAGATCTCGGCGGGTTGGATAGGAATTTGGAGTTGTTGTCCCAAGAACTCGCGCTCCGAGGCTCTCGGTTGTTCGGCCGCACCACGAGTGCGGCATGTGCCTCGGCTTCTGTTTCGCACGGGGCCGGCAACTCGCACTTTACGGCCGCGAATGATGTGCCGTTGGGAGAAGGTGAACGAATTGTGATACGCGAACGGACCGCAAGGGATGGGGAAGAGGTACGAATTTATATTGCTGCTGCTTCTCCACCTTCGTTTCGAAGTGGGATTGACCGAGGTGGAGCAGGGAGTTGGGGTGCAGCAATTTTTGGCCATGCGGATAGCCGGAGCAACGGTCAAGAACCGTACGTCGTGTCAGGAATGAAATTGGAACGGGTTTACTCAAGCACGTGGCAGTCCTTCTCATAGTGCGGATTTGCTACACCCTCCAGGTAGGAGGGGGGATGCCGAGGGCAATTGGTTTTGCGTTGGGCGAATGCAGCCACGGCTCAGACTCTATCGATATCATGGACGCGGACTTCTTTGATGAGTCCTTGTTGGTGATAGCGTTTCGGAGCCAAGAGGACGGTATGAGCCTGAGGTAATCAGTTTCTGCAGGCAGCTGATCGAACGGGGCTTAGATTGCAACTCTTCGAACGTTGGGACAGCCAATTATGGGGGACTTGAGTATCAAGAACGCCCGGTTGACGTAAAAGGACTGACAAGGGAAAAAGTGGTGATAGACGCACTGAAGGAGTGGAGAGACGGAAAGGTTGGACGGTTTCGCAACAAAAGTTTGGCCGGAAGCTGATGGGGTTGCGCTCTAGCTGACCGCTGTCCGACTGGAAATAGCAGGCAGATCTCGACAACTGACGGCTCGGGCGGATGATGGGATTGAACTGGCCCTGAACGGACGGGCCGGTCGGCGGGTGGCGTGTGTTTTGGATAAGGAGGATATGGGGGTGGAGATTCTTGACATGGCTGGCGAAGCGGAGATGATGAGTGATGAAGGGGAGGGTTCGGGCGGATTTTCACCGGGAATGGGGGGGGGGTGCCTTGACGGCTGAAGGGGTGGTGAAGACGGAGGCAGATTGGACTCGCGCGGCTGGTGATGGCCGATGTTACTGAGGCAGTTGTTACCGCTGGGGGATTAGGTACAATGATGGGGGGAATACAGAATTTACCGAATAAGGTTTGAGAGCAAAACGGCCACTGTAAGCTGGGTGAGAAAAAAAAAAAAAAAAAAGAGGAGAAAATAAGGAGAAAAAAATAAAACGCGGAAGCATGAGGATTTTTATTGTCCGCTTCTGTCCACATCTCATCATTTCCCAGCTTGTCCTCGTTCCCCCTCCCTCCACCTAGGATGCCTCCCGCGAATGCGAAGTCCCTCACCGACGACGCTGCGATGCGTAAAAAGAAAAACGCCGATGCCCAGGCTGCCTTCCGCGCCAGGCGGGCAAACTACATCGCCACCCTCGAGGAAGCTGGCAAGTCTGCCCTTTGCAATCCTTATCCATCCCAACCCTCCACTGATCACGTTGATGTCCCCCGTCTCAGTTACGAACCTCGAGTCGGTCGTCATCCAGCTCCAAGAGTCCTGCACCGAGTCCAAGTCCCAATCGACCGAGCTTCGCAAGGAAAACACCCGGTTGAAGAACGAGGCCCGCGAACGCGAGAAGTTCTGGCGCGCCCTCTGGGCTCAGAGGAAAGGACACGACCCCCATCCGGATGATTTCTCCCAGATGCACTATCCCTCACCCAGTCTGTCGTCCACTCAGTCTCAGCCACTAGCCTCCCCGATTTCCCCTTCCCACGTCTCTCAATACCCGGATCAGAACATGCCCCACCGTTATTCAGCCGCTCGGGACGCTAACGGCCAGATGGGCGGCGGTATGCCCTACCCCGCTCAGCCCCAGCACGATTATCCGTCTCGTTCGCCGTCAATAACCTCGTACGCTGGCCAAGAAACTATGGATACCCGTGGTTCGCCCATACACACCCAACAGCGTCTGCCCAAGTACGGTCCTTATTCTCCTTATGACGTGGAAGGTAATGTTCGCGACCCCAGCTGGACACAGGGCATGAATCAGTCGTCTATCACCCACGCCGATCCCATGAACGCCGGAAGCACTACCCCCACACATTCACCTACCTTTGTTGAAGGCCCAGCATCCAACCTCACCTCACCGGAAATCCCCTACCTCCCGAGATACGTGGAAGACCAAAAGATGGGCTTGTCCAATCTAGATACCTCTACTCCGTATACCTTCGCTCCGAATCGCCCCTTATCCCCCACCGCTTCCACCACTTCTAGCTCCTCCAGCACGATGACCTCACCGTTCCAGTTCCCCTTCCCGGAGAACCCAGTACCAAACGACCGGTCGGACTTTAATTTCCGACGCCACTCGACAAACGGGGCGGAACTCACCCTACATGGCGGAACGGCACACATTTCGGTCATGAGCAACGACGAACGCTACCGGATGGCTGCCCCGCCCCGCCGCCCCACAAACGGGCCAGATCCACAACCTTTCCAGATGATACCGCCCTTCAACAACACGGAGACCGCGAGCCCAGATCGCGAGAACAGTGAGGCGGAGTCATACCATTATACACCTCACAACGCTTCACGAAGAGCAACAAATTCACGTTCAAGATCCCCATCTCCTAGTGGTCCTCCCATCTGTTCGACGCTCGCGGTCATCAAGGCGCAGGCGTTCGGTGCCCTGCGTCGCACCCGGACCAGACAGAAGAAGGGATCTGAGGGGGCCGCGAAAGCAGCCATGGAAGCCCTGGAAGCCAGAGGCATTGGAATCGGGATGACGAAGAGCAACAAGCGACCGAGACTGGAAGATGACGATGACGACGCCGATTACCGGCCATGAACATACCCTATGGTGCCCTTGCTATGCTATGCTTCGCTCTGACACACCTACACTCAATGCTTGTCGTACCCTTGCTTGCCGCACCAATGCACGATTGAACTCTCTCGCTTTCTCAGTCCATTTGTTTTCCACATCTTTTATTTTTTCTCTCTCTTTTCTTTTCTTATCTCCCTCTCGATTCTCTGTGGCCTTTCCCGCTTTCTTTCATGTTTCGATGTACCTTATTAAATTTATAGCATCTACTATCTTCGAGCTCCTCTGCACGACGACCTCGCACACACACACACACACACACACACTCACATTTGGATACACACCTAGTCATGTATGATCAGTGTCAACCGCCCTTTTTTTTTGATATCCACACAAGTATGTATGTAGTATGGGCTCTCTCTCTCCTCTCACCAACACGAACACGATCTGTTGTGCAAAGAGCGCTCTGAGTCGACTTTGGGGGAGTGATCAGGTTCATTGAAAGCTCGGTTCTCGTCAGCGTCAGCTGTCCAGGATAACGTTTTGGCGATTATGTGATTGCCTGCTGATCAGTCGCCCGGAGCAAAATGTGTAAGAGGTGCCGGACCAGTTCATGCCAAAAGAGGGTGACCGTCCCTCAGGAGCCTGGTTACTTCCGAACAGGTTATCCGAGCTGCTATACGTGTCTCTCTGCACCCAAAAGTTTTTGGACGTGGGCGCAGTGGGAAGTTCCATGTCGTCCCGACCAAGCAAGTACCCTCGAACTATCGCACCAGTTCCCAAAAACGGGAAAATTCCCACAAAAACCCGACCACAAATGTGTGCGTGGGCCGTTGTACGACATTTGTATTTCCGGATACTATTGTTTCCCCCCCCCCCCCTCGGAGCGCTTTGCTCGGAATAAAAGAAATGTAAAAAAGAAAAAAGAGAGAGCGAAACCGGAACGGCGAGAGCGCTTGGGACTCCTTGGGAGGGTGCTTCGCGCGAGCGCTAGTGGGCGCCTCTTGTGAGCCATCCACGCTAGCCTCAGATCGACCGTATCAGGCGTTTTTTCAAATTCGGGAAGTCCATGATCGGACTCTGGTTTCTGACGGTGGAGAGGTCCGGTAAACTCTCGACACAACAGGGCGGCGGTCTGTGCGCACAACATGTCATCCGTCACCCCCTCCCCCCTTCTTGTTGCTACTGATGCAGATGATCTATCATTGCCACCGACTTGCCCCGCCTTCGGCGATTCACTCGGGGAACAGCGACATCCCACGAGCCCTTCAATTCACTGTACACATGTCAGCGTGACCATCTTCACACCTCGGATAACACCCGAATCCCCTTACTTTTTGTACCTTTGTGCCCATACGAGCGCAGCTGGGGCGCCGAATATTATCAGGCCCAGATCCCCTGCGTAAATCCATGCAACAAATGGAGATAGGGGGGCGGCGAGAAGCAGCGATATCGCAGATAGAACGATCGTAAAGAATGCCTGGAAGAGTGATGGCGCCGCCTGATGATGGTCCCACCAATAAAACCAATGTCAGCGAGGTTCTTTGTATGTTGGCCTCCGCGATGAACGTCCAAAGCGGCGATAAACAAACCTCTCTTACCTGTAATCGATGGCGTAGGACGGGGAACATCGCAAACAGAACCACGGCGTACAACATGAGGGCAAACACAGAGATGTCGTCGGGTAATCGCGACGCGAGCACAACTGATGCGGATATGGCAGCATTGATGGAAAGCACAGATGTAAGACTGCAAGACCAACAGTCAAACAAAAACAAAAAAACATGTCCCGGGCACACCGGAAATGACATAATGAACCGCAGCGCACCTTTCTCGGGTGTAGATCTCTGGGCGCGGAGAGCTGTAGTCCGCAATCACAGCATTGAGAATGAACAGGCACGCAGAAAGTGCCCAGATCGAATCCGAAGACGTGGACGCCGTCAGCGTCTTCATCACTGGGGACAAAGACAACAGCGCCAGGAACGCCAATATAGACGATTTAACGGTCTTTGCATCTACCGACGATTGAGCACATCGATTTTCTGGCGGGGGGGGGGGATCACAAAACATACGGTTCGTGGGCTTCCGCACCTGGCGGAACTTTTTCGCCAGTTGGATCTCAACGGCTTGCCAAACAAGATACCCCAGGGCGAATGCGAATATTGATCCCCACACGAGAAGGCGTGGGTCCAACACTCGTTCCTTGATCCGCACGAAGGTCGCGAGGAAGATGAATATAGTGCATATATGCTGCGCAATTGGAAAACACAGCAAGACCAATTTCCAGTAAGAGTTGGGCTGGAAATTTGCTGGGTTTCAAAAAAAAAACAAAAAAAAAAGCCACGTTAGTCCTGGGATGGTAAAGAAATACCGAGTCGAGGTTCACCCACAATTCCTCCTGAGAGAGGAGAGAAAGGAAGGTGGGACGTAGTTGTCAGGAAACGGCTGCTTTTTCCAAAGGACTTGCTGCCATTCCTTGTTTGACATTCATGTGGCCTCCAACCAGCCGGTGAGGTGGCACCGGCGGAACGATTGGGTCTGAGTGAAACCGAGACCGTCGACGTGGGTGGCGGGATTATGGTCACGTGGCCAGTTCGGAAGGGTGGGCCGAGGGCGCCACTGAACACACTGGGCCCGCCACGGAAAGAATTGGTAAAGGGTTGGGGAATTGAACAGATGGATACAGATGATTAGACTAAGTATAGATATGAGTGAAAGGAAGAAGACCGCGTGAGAGAAAGGGTATCGGAAAGGAAAGGAAAGGTATGAGAGATCAAGACCCTCAAAGTGCGAAAACGAAAGGTGGATTCTGCCATCTGCTAGAAGAGGGATTGGAAAATGAATGTCATCCTAGCAAAAGAACCAAGATCGAACCTTATCTGGGAGAGATAAGTCAAGCCTCGCGGCGAAGACATGTGAAGCAGCATTCCCATCGCACTTTGGCTGCATCGTGCTCAATCCCACTAGTTTCCTATCGGTTCAGCTAGCCGTAATCCAGAAGACAGCTAAGCGAAAAAACGTGTCCTCACCACGAGTCTGTCTGATTGTTGTTGGGGTTCAGGGTTCCTACTGGTATTTTTTGCCGCAAGCTGGCCAGACAGTTGTCCTGCGTTCGGATTGGCCTCGTTCGTCCCCCTTCGCCGTTCCTGTCCAGTTCAAACGAACGTTCAGTCCCGCGCGAATGGCCGCCGCCGCCGCCGCCGCCGCCGTCACTCCACGAGCAAGACACGGACCGCTTGTTTCCTCTTCTCCGCAGCTTCCAGGGCAGCAAGGCGAGCGTTGACCGGTTTGTCAGCCTTCCCGCCCACATCGTCGCTACCCAGGGCCCGCGTTGTCCCGATAACCTGGTGTCCCCCTTGAAGCGTTCCTGGCTTTGAGCAGAATGCACCCATCCGTGTTGAACGATCAAGGGAAAGAAGGTTAATGTCGATCCCAGCCGCCGATCGCCCCCCCGATGATCCATCGAGTTCCCCCTCCCCCCAAGTCAACCGCAGGTTACGTGCTTTTTATGTCCT
>Ga0307517_10004434_pt1 | contig 21565 bp, 21 predicted proteins | sample 23_EM_MG_FD_194515 | JGI IMG/M metagenome (GOLD analysis project Ga0307517, IMG submission 194515) | Populus trichocarpa ectomycorrhiza microbial communities from riparian zone in the Pacific Northwest, United States - 23_EM | ecosystem: Host-associated > Plants > Roots > Unclassified | place... | reverse complement strand
AGAAAGCCCGATCCGAATTTACAATCAGGAGATATGGTCTGGCTATTGCCAAGAAATATACGAACAACAAGGCCATGCAAGAAACTGGACTACAAGAAAATCGGACCCTTCAAAATCTTGGCAAAGAGAGGAGAAAGTGCTTATAAGCTCGATCTTCCACCATCGATGAGGATCTACAATACATTCCACATCTCTCTTCTTGAACTTCATTACGACGATAAGTTTTCTTCTCAACGAACACAACCACCGCCTCCAATTATTATCGAAGGAGAACCGGAGTACGAACTCGAACAAATCATCGATTCTCAACTACACTATGGAAAACTACAATACCGGGCCAAGTGGACCGGTTATCCTCCTGAACACGACAAACTCTGGTACCCCTACGAAGATTTCGAAAATGCAGGCATTGCAAAACAACGATTCCACCAAAAGTACCCCAGGAAGCCCTCTCTCGATCAAAATCGAGGAACAAGAAAACGGAGAGACTTGGGTCTCCATAACACCACCACCGCAACTCGCACCACCACCACCCCCTCCACGAATGACGACACCGAGACCCCCGACACCGAAGACCGCCGAAGAAGGGTGGGAAACTGCTGTGGGACTACCCACGAGCCCCCCATACCGAGCCCCACACGAGTGGGAAGAAGCAGAGAAGAAGGAACGAGCTCGAAAGGAGCACGATGTGCTGTCATGGACGGCATGTTACGACAACGGGTGCCAAGTGCACTACAAGGACAAGGAAGCCTCGGGATGGTTTCCCCAAGACCGATCTCGGTCTCTGCCATCAGTACCGGTATCGCACCGGAACAAAAAACAGCAGAGGAAACGACATGGGCAGAGCGTGACATGGTACGAATGCTACGACGACAAATGCTTCGTACATGTGCAAGAGAAGATCAAAGCAGGATATTATCCCCCGGAAAACGGCGAGAGGAAACCCCTCTCAAAATGGCATCGAAGACACCCCGAGCCAGAACAACGAAGGAAATTCGGTGCCGTGAGGACACGGCAGGAGGGGGAAGGGAGCGATAAAACTCAACCAGATGTCGGAGCCCTACAAAGGTAAATCCAGGAACTGTTGGACGAAAGACAACAATCACTGGAAAGGGACGAAAAAACCCGACGGGAGGTAGCCAACTACCAGAACACGATCGGACGAATGCGCGAAGAACTCCAAGGACTTCGCAGAACGATCGCGGGAACTGGTTTCAGCCTAGCAAGGTTGAGGAACGAAATGGACACCAAAAAAGGAGCGAAGGAGGAGCTCGAACACAGGAACCACAACCTCCGCAAAGAACTCAGAAGAGCTGGGCAGCGGTTGTTAGATCTGGGAGTGTAGCATCGTGGGACCGATGCTAGAGGGAGACGGGAGCTAATGTCACAAATCGTGACTAAGCAAGGCAGATTTCACATGACTCATACTTATGAGTCATAAGGTATGTTGGATTTTACACTATGACGTTATTTGACTCATAGTTCTCACATGACTATGCACTTGCGAGTCATTGTTAGGTTATGATTGGTTGATTGTTTCATGACTCACGATTGTGACGTCATATGATGTAATGATTTTCGCACATGACTCATATTATGAGTCATGGGTTTCACGCATGTGACTCGTTTGAGCACATGACTTGGTTTATGAGCTTTGATTGGTTAACGGAATATTGGGCGATGACTCATATGAGTCATCGATGGATTTCGCGCTATGACTCACTATGAGTCATAGAGGTTTATGTAGCGCGAGGTGATGAGTCACCAGGGTTAGGGTTGTGGGAAGATGCCTATATAAGGCGCTTGGTTCCGACCAAGAGATAGGATCTTCACGCAACCATCTAAGTACTTTTCTATACTCAAGATATTGCAATACAATTACGCTTTACTCTCTTTACATACATTCCTCCTCTACGAGAGCCTAGGCTCTAAGAACCCGGAGACTATTGTGATAGTCTCGACGGGTCGCTCGGACATAGAACTATTGGGATAGTTCTATCAAGCACGACAACTCACTCATCTTACTATCTGACGAGATAGTATCCTTCGACGGATCGATCAGACTAACAAGCCAGTTCCGTACTATCTGAAGAAATAGACATAACTGTCGTTGCCTGTTCCCTAACTACCTAACGATAGGATTGTTACAGGTTGTCCTGGAAGTCTTGCAGCCTTCAGGATCAGCCACAAGCCCCCTACCATCAACCATAATACTACCTGGAGGTCAGAGTATATAGATCGGAGATTCCCACACATCATCCAGGTAGCCCCTCAGTAAGCTGTCACCCTCTCACCTACCATATATCCTGCGAACAGTCTCCGGTCGGATGGATGGCAACTCATATCCTGTTATGGTGGCATTGCTGGCTATCCAACTCAACTACAAAGCACACAACTACCCCGCGGTACCATTCTGATACACCCTTCCGACACTAGAGCTGGAAAAGGGTGTTAGGAATATCTCAAAGTTGCAGCATGTTCATTCAACTTCTGCTCTGTTGGTATCCTGTTTTGTACTAGACCAAGTGTTTATGGTAACATTTAGGAGCTATCCGATAGTGGGATACCTTTCACCTAAGTCTGTAGATGACTTTATCAGTGAATGTAGAGTAAATAACTCAGCAGGTTCCTCAGTTCGGGTAACTGACTCTCTAGAGTAGGGTAACCATGTTCCTACAGTAAGGTAAGTTAACACTTTCCTGTGTTTATTGTCTCCGGAAACCCACAAAACTATATATAACATTAGACCGAACACCCCTGCCACGTTTACTCTCTTTCTTTGACTTTATATAAAGGTGTCGTCTGAAGATTACCCTGTCTAAACCTCTGTCATCAAGTTACTTTGTAAACACTCGTACCAAATCATGCCTACTATGCCTATACAATGTGAACTGGGCTAGCCTCTCTCTGGTTACTTCTTGGTATCCCTTGTGGGCTCGAGTCTTGTCCACTATAGCTATCTTTTCTTAGCGTTGTTACAGTAGGCCTTGTTTGCTCAGCCTCATTTCAGTTATCACTAGTCGTCTGCAAGCTCTTGATTCGTATCTATGTACAAATACTCAGCTATTAGTCCTCTCATCCCTGCCTGATATAGACCTTATATATATCCACCACCCTTCTGCTACACTTGTTTCCTTCATCTCAGATGTTTTTGCTACTAGAGGTGCAGTCTTCTTGCTTGTGGCGTTGAATTTTGTACATCATAGCATTCACGTTGACTCTATCTCTAGTAAGCTTGCCACTATATGCCTGTCTCTCAGTTCAATACAGTGAACTCCTAATCCTAGCGCTTGAGCCGAGATGCCCACTTCTCATATAATGTATACTAAAGGCTACAGGGTGAGTGTTTGAACAGGGCACATATTGATTGATGGAGACGCAATGAGGAATGTGAGGAGCAAATTGAAGCAAGCAATGCTGTCATGAATCGGCACTAAGCAAGGCAGATTTCACATGACTAATACTCATTACTCATATTTCTATTAAGTTTCACACTATGAGATCAGTTGACTCATAGTATTTCACATAGCTACACAGCAGCTGGTCATGAGCAGGTGCTCATTATGTATTGTACAACTCACCATTGTGATGTCAGATAATTTAATGACTTTCGCACATGACTCACATTATGTGTCATGAATTTCATGCATATGGCTCACATTATGTGTCATGAATTTCATGCAAGTAACTCATTTAAGCAGATGACCTTTTTTATAAGTTGTCATTAGTTAAAGGTTATTGTGCAGATGACTCATAAGGTGTCAGCTGATGGATTTGATAGAATGACTCATTATGAGTCATGAGAAGGCAATGACTAATATGGATGAGTCATGGGGTAAGAGTAGAGTGAAGATTAGGTATAAATAGAATGCTTTTCATCCTTGGAAGAAAATCTTGATACTACGATCTAAGTACTTTCCTACTTACAAGTTTTATTAATAAATGATTACTTCATATTCTTTTACTTGCTATTTCATTTCACCTACAATTGATCTGGTAATTAATACAAGCCTACAGAGCACAATGACAACAACAACTACTAAAGAGTTCTAAAGAGTTCATCATTATCTGATCGGAGAAGAGTCCCTGTCACAACTAGTGATGAGGTTTTTAGAAGACCCATCGCCTGCTGATCATGACAATCAATAATCAGTTGAAAACAGGGCTCTTATCATGCCCCTAATCAGTCTTAAAATTATTATTACAATTGTGGTTATTATGGACGTGCGAATGAAAATCTGTGACCAGGATATAATGTTCTAACTTGTGATTTTACTACTATTTCTAACAGGTATTTAGGAAGAAATTGGACGTAAGAAATTGGAAAGGCAGGAGATTGAAGAAAAGCTGAACATCAGAGAGACTTTAGGTAATATTTACACTGTCTACTTGTAGCAGGTCAGCTTATACTGAGATTCTGATACAGGGACACTTATACCAAATGGCATGGAAAAGTTGGATATAAAAAATCCCCTAGGGGGAAGTCTGGCACAACTTAACAGTATGGTGAAAGCGCACAGTTTGCCTGAATGCTTGAATGAGGAATACAAACTGTGAAACATTATTGAGGACAATAGGGATCCTTGGATAGTGGTTATATACTATGAGGGGATAAAGTATGCTCATGGAAATACCAAGGAGATCGCGATTGACCACCACAACTACAGAAGAACTAAGGCAGCAGTAATTGTACCTTCCTCTGGTTTCAGCAGAGTTGGTGAGATCAGGCGGAAGTTATATGGAAGGAGATACCATGACACAAGGTCTTGAGGAGAATTGAGGCTAGGTGGAAGATATATTCCGCTTGTTTTCACAATACATCTTTTCACTTGTTCCCAACTTTCACATTGCCATAAAAACTCAAATACAAGGCCAGTATACTGCTATGTTGTTGAAATGGTCTTTCCTGGTGAGCACCCTCTATTTTTCTTTATTTTTCTTCCCAGCCGAGTGGCGATTTTTCAATTACTTCTCTACCCCTTTCCCACAGAGTGACATTTCCACGATATAGCACATATAGCCAGACATGGCTATTAATTGAGAGGGGGTTCAGATATCGCTGTGTAGCATTTAGATTGCTAATAGTAGCATACAGAGACAATTATAATTGTCGGGAAGGGCAAAAAAGCCATCCCTGTCACTTGTATCACCTGTCAAGCTGCCCTTAACCATCACTCTAGCTCAGGGCCTTTCCAGACAGCCCTTAAATTTGAAGCAGGAAAGCCTGGGCTAGTCGAACAAAACATACATTAGTGTATTAAGGCCCTTTACTACAAACTGTCCAAGGACTCCAGTGGGACTAGGGGCAATATTGCCATCAACCTTGGATGGTATGAACCAACCAGAGTTGGTGCTATAGCAACTATACTGAGAACTCAGAAAACATGGGATACTGGCCTCCACTGGAATGTAGTTGAAGAAGAGAAAACAGCAGTTATGTTTGATAAGGGTTTGTTTGATAGTTAGTGGGGAGGACTTTGTGGGATGACAGAGGTTCATTGTGGATTTTCCTTTGTGATGGGGAACTGTTTATCGATCATGGATCATCTTCTTCCCGGGTGTTGAGCATTGGTGTTTATCGAACCTGCCACTGTTTGTCTTTCATTTTCAAGTTTTACTTTTAGTTTTTCTTTCTTTTCGCTTACTGATGGTCTTCGCCGCTACTGTGGGATTGCGAATTGTTCTGTGGGGGCTTTTTTAGATATTTCATTTCTTTATAGTCATGGGCATGAGAGGTTCTTAGCTAACGGGGGAGGTAGGAGGTGGAACTCCCAGGCAGAGAATGATTTGTAAGCAGTTGCATTGATCGTTGGTTTTTGAGGGGTGGGCTTGGCCAGGAAAACACTGGAGAGAATATGACTTTTGTATCTACAATCGCCATTCTTTAGTACTACAAGCGACAGTTTCCGGTTGTTTGTTTCTTTTGATGGTCATCGACGAAAGATTAACGGTTTCGATTGTGTGAGCGGTGATATCCCCATTCAGTTCCATTCACTGCTTTCCTCGGATTCGATCATTTCTTCCCGCTTGTTCGTTCTTTGTTTGGTGGGGAACCCGGCCTGGGAATTATCTTCCCGGTGAATGGAAATTATCGTTTCAGTACCGTCAATAGTCAAGATTGCCAATTCCCACAAAAGAACGCCTCCCGTGGAAGACCCACCACAGTAAGATGGTGGTTTTATTGGGGGCGTTACTTGGAATCTAGTCGGGCTAATCTGTCTTAATTGTTGGATTATGGGGGAATACACAGAGCGGAACACTGTGCCATGGCTGTCCCCCGCCGTCCCCCGCAGTTGACTACAATTCCCACAACAAAACTGCAGTCTTGATGCACACCCTACATATTAGTCTCTCAGATTGCCGGACCAGTCGTCCTCGCCAATTATGGCCATTTTTAGATTTCGTCGACGAGGGCGGCAAATCTTTCGCCGTCCGGGGCGCTTTAAGGGCAGGACCGCCGTCTTTAGGAAGGACGGCCGGCCCTACAGGGTGAGACATGTTAGTGCAGGGCAGGGGGATGGACGGCAGGGGACGGCCGGGGACAGGTGAGGATGGCCGGGGATGGGTGAGGACGGCGGGGGACGGCGGGGGACTGCACGAATGATGTCTCATGATGCTATATGATTGGTTCGGAGGTGCATTATTTCAACTTCGGCTAGTACCGGAGGTCCAAGTGCTGGACTACAGTCTCCTATAGTCCGTTCGGTCCTAACCTTCCCGGGCGTAGTCTGTCCTAGCACCCCAAAAAAGACGGACTATGAGCCGTAGTCCGTCCCGTCCTACTCCCTCCGAAGACGGACTGACTGGACGACTCAGAACACTGCTTGGCAGTCCATCTGGGGCCCCTGGACCTTTGGGAATATAGTAATATGGCTATCGTAGGCGTATAAACTAAAAGCGCGATAGTTAAAACACACGAACACGAGAACTAGACTAGGGCTGGACTAAAGGGTAGGTAAATCATAAACTTCGTTCGCACTCTCTAAACTAACTAGACAAAAACATAAGAATATATAGAGTATAAGGGAACCACCTTAACTATTCCATCGTTCTCCACACTCATCCATTTCACTCCATCGCTCGATGCATAACTCCATGGCCATGATAAAGGAAAGATAAGCCCACAATCTATCTGTCAATCCTTTAAACCTTAGAACAAATGAAATCACTAAAGACATTCTGTAATCTTTCATCGTACCTTTCCTTCACACATCTTTGTTTATCCACTATCCACTTCCGTCAACTCTAACAGGGAACACTGATTAGCTTTGTAACATGTGAGACACCCTCAGAGTATTATCCAATGGTTCATTGAAGGGGCAAATTTGTCCCTTTTTCGGACAAACACAATACCCCCACCAACCACAACTTAATATATAATGATTCTGGCAGTGATAGGGAGGCTATTTCTCATAAGAACGTTCTCTCCGGACTGCTTGGGAGTTCATTCTAACTAGAGGAATACGGATGGTATGTAATCTTGAGAATTCAAGTAGATAGGGTGATGATCGCTCTAGCAAAGAACCTTGCTAATATGTCAACGCTGACTCGGAGCTTCCAGCAAGACCCAAAGAGCGTACAGCACACTAACATGTCCCCCTGAGTGTCCAAATGGTTACTGCTGATGCTAGAGGACAAAGACTACGGAGAGTAGCAATAGTCGGAGTAGTTATTTACCAATGTCTTGGTTAAAATATAGCTATCAAGATCTACCGCTATCTCAGTTGTGTGAACGAAATTCTTTCCTAGTCTTTCACCATATCCAGAGTGTTCAATTTCTCATTCCATATTTTTATCATGATCCTTTGAATTTAAATAAATTGTTTATGGTTCTCGGTTGGTTGTTTAAAAGCCAAGCATTTTGCTACGAAGTGTGGGGTAGCGAAAGCCAAAAATTCGGACTTTTTTGTTCATAATAGCGGTGTACGACTGTATTACCTCCTGAATGTGTGGTCTGACTCCCACGAATATTTGAGAGCCTAGGGATTTTTACAGTATCTGGTTTGGCTATAGTAGCCCCATTCGATATTTACTGGACAGGCAGATATCCCCACATTTCTTGGGGCCCTGTACAATTTTAGATTCCCTGCAGCGTGAACATTTTTATCAGGTCTTTGAGCCCTTAATTTCCTATTGCTATGAACAACAACAACGTCCCTCTCAGCACCTCACGATTGACCCCGGCCCACAGCATGCCATACACTGAGACCGAAAAGAACCTTGTGGCCCACTAAAACAACATTGCTGACTCAGGGCTTAGTCTACCCCTCACTTTTTCCCTCGAGCCACTCTAGATTATACAGCCACCCACTCTGCATCCTCAAGAACGCGGCAAGTACAGCACGTTCTTTCATCTTATGATCCTGCTCGTAAATCGCAATGATAGAATCGTTGCCAAATGTGTGTTTGGACGCTTCCCAATAGATAGAAGAGATACACTGTATTACATCTTTGGATTCAAGGTGACGAGCAGCTATTTCCTTAAGAAGAATTTGAGTGAATTCTTCAGTCTTAGCGAGCGCATCCAGTCCGGCCTGAACCCCGGATGGGCAATCGGGCCCGATTTTTTTGATCAGTTTGGCCTGACACAATCCATCCTGCAGTTGAACATTAGTAACAATCAAACTGATAAGGGTTTTAATTGCTTACCCAAGGCTCCGCGGAGGTTGTAATTTCCTTCTAACCTCATGATATCGATTTTTGCAAACAAAACCGCGGCCTAAATAGCAATTAGAAATATCAGAAAAAGCTGGAGATGAGAACCCAACAATAAGGCTGATAATTTCAGCGGATTGCTCCCGAATCTCTTTGTTTTTCTTCTCATGAAGTTCAAGCAACTCTGCATGATGCTGCTGTGACCGGAGCCTGAGATTGGCTTCAAGTCCCCACACCCGATCGTTATAGCGTTTATACCACACGGCATCATGCTCCTGCAGAACACGCAGTGGTAGCAGGGGATCTTGCATGGGGTACGGCTGACTTGAATCGGCTCTGGCTGAAAGGTCAGGGATAGCGGCGATCCCATGTAAATTTGGGTTGAGTGCCGGAGTCTGGGTATCGTGTGAAACCCCCATATCCTTGGGTGCCTTAGCCCCGTCGACCATCGCGGGAGGGCCTGGAAATATCAAGCCACTCCCCATCGGATCGACGTTGAACGGGTGAGTGTGGGAAGAACATGCACTGGGCTGATGCTCGGACATCATACCTGAGTTATCCATCGATGAATTAGAAAATATTGGGAAGGAATGAAGGTTTGAGAATGATGCCGATGTGGTGATGTGGTGTTTGGCAGCGTCGTTGTTGGTGGGATTATCGATTTAAAAACCAGAGTTGATGGGAAAACGCAGCCAGACCCCTAGCCCTACTACCTAACTCTCCAACGCAGAGTGACAACACGGTTACACGTTGTCAGACCCCTAGATAGCTTTTCTAGTAATCGTCGCGGGCCGGGTACCTAGTTTCATAGCCGCACAAAAACGGCAGTCACGGTGGATAAGGGTTTGTCAATTAGTTAGTGGGGAAGACTTCGTGGGAGGACAGAGCTTGAACGTGGATTTTCCTTCGTCGTCGTGAACTGTTTGTCTTTTATCGTCGTTCGTCTTCTTTCTACGAGTTGAGCATTGGGGTTTATTGAAACCGCCGGTGTTCGTCTTTCATCTTCATTTATCAGTCGTTGTTTCTCTTCTTCTCTCTTGCTGGTGATCTTCGCCAGTACCGTTTATAGTCAAAATTGCCAATACCCACAAAAGGACGCCTTCCGTGGAAGACGGAAAACATCGTTCAACTAACTTTACCGCATAACTCGTGAGAACCGTTCAGACAACACAGGGGGGGTATAACATTTTCCATCTTCTCACCAGTCAACGAGACATGTTAAAAGAGAATAAATTCCTTGAACACTTTAAAGGCAATAATTGGTCAATTTTGATTTTCCAAGGTGCTAACTGGCTAAGGTTGAATTTTTCGTTATTGAGCTCCAATCACTACCCCGGTGTTCACGGATTTTATCCCTGCCCTGAGTACGGTGTAATCTCTGGAATTTTGACCAAAATCAAATTGGCAAGATTGCAGGGATGCGACAGGGATTACAATCTCTGAAAAATAACATACAAGTATCATATTAATACTACAAATATTGTGATTTTGAGAGATTGAAAAGAGATGCAAGATTTGCGTCAATCGCCAAGAATCGCTCAATTATTTCGATATCCAAACAGGATCTTGATTTTTTGATTTCGAGATTATTCCCTTGGCTTATGTCATCTCTTATGCTTGCTTACTGTAAAAGCTTGGATAATTGAAATGAAGTCCAAAATTTCCTCCTCTGGAACGGGGGCAAAAAACATAGCAAAAACACAGCGCCTTTTCCCTCTTCCGAGAGAGGAAAAAAAAATTTCTTTCTTGACCTACTAAGAGAGGAATGTCCAACGACATATGTAGCACACGGTTCAATATTCAAGTTCCTACTGTAGTTCCTATCCATAGACTCATTGAGGCTACCCCTACCATATCTACTCGTGTCCCGTTGGCAGAAACATACTTTCCTAACATATTCTCCTCGCTTATGCTCGTGACTTCATATCAATTAAAAACCTATCCTTTCTAAAACTTGAGAGCCACAGTATAACCTAATCATATAAATAAAATGTTCCCCACACCAGGTATAAGTAGCCTCACGCCTGGCGGGGCACTAATCTCCACCTCAACTCAGTCTTCTACACAAGTTCGTACTTCCAGTTGTCGAGCAATTAGTAACAGTGTCTTCCTTGTCATCCCTGACATCATTAACCGGCTGCTTGAAAGTTGCATCTTCTGTTTTTTGATCCGGTGCCGGCAGTGGATACTTTCTATCAACAGGGTAATAACCCCATTCACTGCATCGACAATTATTATCAGTGACAGGATTCCAAATAGTCGGACCGGTGAAGTCTGGGAGGCAGGACCAGACTAGCCAGTCATGGTCGATGTCGATGACCAGACCCAATTAACTCAGGTAGTCTGGTCAGGTTTGGACTGGTCCTAGACTAGTCTTTTTAAAAGATCTCATGCGAGTCGGGATGGCACTTAGGCTAACACTCCCTAAGAATAGAACTATAGCTCTAGTAGGATCTTAGGGCACTTACCATATTATAAATCAACAGCCCCTCAATACAAGTTAATTGAGCATCCTGGAGCGGAGAGCAGATGGTGAAAATGCGATTACAGAATACATAAGTTGCATAGAATACTGGTATTTTGGTCTGTGGTCACGTAATATCACTCACTTTGTGCACTGAAAAAAAGTTCCATGCCTGAGAACATATTTTCCCCACCCCTAATCTGAGTGGGGCACCATCTCCACTGTATAATTGATGGGAACAATAAGTTTAATAAAGAAAAGCTTTATTTGAACGTAATGTATTCTGATAAAAATAGTAAATCTGTCAAAGGGCACTGCATAGAATATCTCTTGGAGGGCCTGGTCAGACTAGTCCTGGCCGGGTCAGTGTTCCCAAGCGTCCCGTCCGCCCTGTAGGCACCGCCAAGACCGCAGTCCCGGGCGTCTGTCTGAAGCTGTAGGGCAAGGGCGTCCGTCCTTTGGGAAAGACTACCGTATAAGAGGGTGACTGTAGGGTCCTACAGTCCTCACCCGTCTTCTGCATCCATGGCAGGCCCTGCTTGCTTCGGCAGTCCTTGCCCGTCTTCTGCAGTCCTCACCCGTGATCTGCAGTCTTCGCCATTTACCTGTAGGGCCCGCTAGTCACCTACAGGGCCCGCCCGTCATCCGGAGTTACACGGAAAGTTGCGCCACCTAAGACACCTACAAGCCCCGCCGGTCCGTCCCGGGAGCACTTTCGGGTACTGCCGTCCGTCCCGTCCGGGCCAAAAGACGGGCAGACTGGACGCTTGCGAACACTAGGCCGAGTTGGTTCCGATACTCCTGACAGTTCAGTTGGTCTGATTTCTACTACTATATTAGAGTAGCCTTGACTTTCCACCGGACTAGCTAGTCCAGTCCAGTCTTCTGCCGACGATTCGGAACCCTGATCAGTGATCTCTTGACACTCGTTAACTCCTGCCACTATAAGCTCTTGCCCAAATACAAACCTCGTTGAACAAGTCTACCAGCGCAAATAATCCAGCACGTTTATACTAGGTCATGCACTGAATCAGTAGGGCGCTTTAATGTCTTAGTAAGCGAAATAGCAGAAACCCTCTATGGGGATTTCCACCCTCAGTTCGGCTGTGTGAGTCTTCATTACTCAGAAGAAGGGACAAGGAGCACGGTACTAGCTTATTTGCTCCCTGTACTCTATTTATTTCCTTTTCCCATCATTTATTTTGCTTCCGCTACCTCCAAATTTAATGTCAGTGTTTCCTGTTTTTTAGAAGAGGTTCTGTCCTATCCCCCCGGCCCGAAAAGGCCCATTCAAGTCCTTCGATCATTTTTCATCTCGCCCCCCCCCTTCATTGCAACACTGTGTCGATGTGACTGGTGATCTATTGATCCTCGAGGGTCCCCGCCCTCGCATACTCAATGGAGGCAGTGGACTGTAAGTGGAAACCATGAGACCTTGGTGACTTCCCAAGACTTTGGGAACACTTTTCTGAGATTCTCTCTTGCGAGACCATTAGAACCTAAGATTATCACTACCGTACCACACTCCAAAATATGGCTTTCGGAGACCCTGCGGGTGAGTATTCCGGCCCGTTATGTCCTGTATGAGTACTAATCGCATAGCAGTGACACCCGGTTTGTAGGATGTATCCCGCGTCTTGATAGGCTCGAACAGTAACATACGGCGAGCATAATAGGGGCTGTTTCTCGACCGTCCTGGTTCAGATCATAGAATAATATCCCTAGATGCGTGAATAGCTTTAGCCACTTTGCGTATTTTCTTTAGGCATTGGGTAGAGCTTGGGTAGAGAGAGTGGGCGGTTTAGGTGGCTGTGGTCGAATTATTTAAGAGGCGAAAACTTGTCAGTGAAGGAGGAAGGATCATGGGACGGGTATCAGGGAGCAGGCCTTCAAATTTTCACCACCATTCTTGAGTTCCACCTGTTTCCACCTGTTTCCACCTGTATGGTGAAGATCGGACGAGTAATGTTGCATGATTTGCACTGAATATGTCAGTTCAGAAATCTTGTCAAACAAGTGGGACAAATGAAGTGGGTAGGAATCTCCAAGTCTGAATTTATTGATTGGCTTTTTGCCCAGGAATTCATCGGCTGCTTTTCCCCTCTTCATCAAGTGGTAACAAGTCTAGACATATTCAACAATATAATGCATTTGTTGTCAGTTATGATATTCGTGACTCAGGAGGATCATCAGCAAAAAAAACACATGCATCTGATGCGCCCTCACTGCGTCCTGACACCAGTGACATGGTCGCTGTGTGCCATGCGTGCCATGCATCCTGAGTTCAGTTCCAGTGTCCATACACTTCCCATGCTTCCAGAGTCCGTCCCCAACGCCAGCATCCCCCTATTGCGTACTGAGCTGTGGAGCAACCATCCCTTGCATCTGGACCTGATGTCCCCCCTGTTCTCCATATCCTAGCGTCCTGACGGCTTCAATTCACCAGCTCCTTCCGTAAGCCATCAGGATTATCATACTCCAACCCCTGGTCTCCTGAAGTGAACCCTGCGCCCCCAACGTCCTGTGGCATCTCTCGAGCATAGTCATCACTGGAGCATTTAACTCATGTATTAATTATATATTTTCTTCATACTAGTACACACTATATATATACAGCTTGGCATGGCACCCAATACACGTCTTCGCACATATTCATCATACACCTGTTTGTATAACTTATAAATCTCGTTAAAGGTCCTCAAGACGATGTGGCTATTGACGAGCCAGCACTGGTCTCCCTCTGGAATGAGATGAGCCAGGCCAAAAATTGTCCCTATGTCAACCAATGTAAACTCTCGTGTATTTTCACTCAGCCGAACCGTAACAAGACTGTGTATATTAGAGGGCCGGCCTGAGTTCACAGGGCTCAGGCTTTGTGCCTTTTTTTCGGCCTGTCCGGAAGCACAGGGTGGCATCCTACGTTCATCGTTCCTTTCTTGCTCATTTTTTGGTGTTGCTAAGGTTCACGGAGAGGGTCGATGTCATGTCCCTCAACATCTCCTCCTAGAAACCTGTTTTTGGCTCCCAGTACCACTCCTTCAGGCTGATCAACGCCTACTCCATTACCTCGGCGGAGTGCAGAGTCCACTCTGTCCCTCCAGAATCCCTCTTCGCCGACACGGGCATCCCGCTCTTGGTAGTGGGAGACCTGAAGACCCACAACCCCCTAGCTGACCCGCTGCGCTTCTTTTCATCCAAGGAAGTCTCCTCCTCCGCCCCATACTTCGAATTGGCGGTGCTGGGCGCCTTTCCCATACTAAACTCCCCAGGTGTGTACACCAGGTTCCCCCACTCGGGGAAGGCGCGCCCCTCCATTATCAACCTGGCTTTTGCCAACCCCCTGCTCCTTCCCTTCGTCAAGGGGTGGGAGATCTCTGACCGTCGACGGGCTCTGATCATGTCCCCATCACCTTACTACTCGTATCTCCGTCCCCGGATCTGGCACCTCCCCGCCTCAGGTGGGACCACACTCACTGGGAATTGCTCTCCCACATCGTCAAAGACTTCAGAGTCCCCCCCCCTCCGCTGTGCCCCTCCTCCAAGGTCCTACTAGTAGACAACTGGGTCACTGGGACGCTCAACTGCCTCACGGGCCTCCTTAGAGACTACACCCCAAGCTCACGCCCTTCTCACCACTCCAAACATTGGTGGTCCCCCCATGTTACCAGCCTGCGCTGCGAATACCATAAGGCGGCAAGGCTGGCCCGCAAACAGGACACAATAGCCCTAAGGGAACTGGCGAATGCTTCCAGATCGGGCTATTTCAAGGCCATCAAGGCCGCGAAAAACAAACACTGGTCCTTCTTCCTGCACTCCGCCACCTCCCAGGACGTTTGGACCGCGAAGAGGTTCGCCTCGGGCCGCGCGCCTCCCCACTTTCCATCCCGCCCGGGGGCGGAAACCCCTCAACAGATGAATGAGGCCCTTTTGGGCCAATTCTTCCCTCCCATAGCACCCTTCTCCCCTCCCCCGCCGTTGAGACCTCACCTTTCGGCACCACCGCTCATCAGCAAGGAACTCACCACTGCTCTATCTAAGTTCTCCTCATCATCGGCGCCAGGCCCCGACAGCATACCCCATCCCACCTGGAAACGGGTAAACCCGTTGAACCCCTCTTGTAACGTTTCCTTATCGGTTCTCGGTACGCTGAGAACCTTTAAGAAACCGTCCCAGGTTGTGGACTTGAAATCCTAGCCAAAGTGTGGCCTAGGCGGATTCATCAACCGGCGGCTCCGAAAGGTTGTTAGATAAAACCTTTTACGATATCGCCAAGGTCTTGAAGTGTTTGGCTGCTTCTCACTATCGTGGCCAACTGAAGAGGTAACTATCCAACCAAGTATATTGAAAACTCTGTCTGTCGAAGTCTGCTCTTTCTAAGTCCGAAAGATATAGCCTTTAAATACATGGCCGGCTTTTCCTAAAGCCTTACTCCTACGAGCACAGCTCGTATCCCAAAACAACTATAATATCAAATCGATACCATCAAACAATACATAAAATATTCAAGGTATCAAACGATCCCTTGAAACAAAACTTCAAAACAACCGGAGTATCAAATGATGCTTCCGAAACACAATCAGGAAGAGGCACAACCTCGTATCCCGAAACCAAACATAAAACAAACTAGGTATCAAACGATACCTCCTGCATACATAACAAGGCTACAGCCACAAGGCTCGTATCCTGAAACCAAACAAATCCTAAAGGCAATCCATCAGTAACCATAGTACCTGTACCGGTTATACCTCTATCCTCGTCCAACCCCTTTCCCCACTGCTGTCCCTGCGTTATCATCTGGCCTCGCTCAAGGTGGCGAACCGTGTGGTCCTTGACTAACCTGGAAAGCCCTCTTACGAGTCACCCTCCTCCGGCAGGATCATCGTCCTCCTCGGCACAGTCCCCAAGATTCTGGAAAGAATAGTTGCGGTGCGCCTCCTCACTTTAGCCCGCTCAAAGGGCCCTATTCACTCCAACCAATGCGGTTCCCTCCCTGGGCTGAGCAAATACAGTGCCTGCGTCACCCTCGTAAACGACTTAAAGACCCTGCAGAGGACGTGCCTGAAGGTGTCCTCCCTCTTCTTGGACAAGAAAGCTGGCTTCGACAAGGTTGACAACCCCACGCTAGCCCGCATCCTGAGGGAGGGCGGCATCCCCTCTCACCTGGTCTCCGGGGTCTCTTCTTTCCTGGGTGAGCGCAGCTGCACACTGGTCTTCCAGGGCGCTCCAGGCATCCCAGCCCCCGTCAATGTCGGGGCCCCCCAAGGCTCCCCCTTATCTCCCCTCCTCTTCCTAATTTACGTAGCACCCCTGGACTTCGGGATCCCGTGGGGCGTGATGCTTTCATACGTGGACGACATCGCCCTGACGGTCACCTCCCTTTCCTACAGAGGGAACATTCGCTGCCTCCAGGGGCTGTTACGGACCATCCAGGCCAGGGCAGTGCAATTGGGAATATCCTTCTCCGTCCCCAAAACAGAGCTTATACATTGGAGGAGCCCAGCCAAAGACACTCTGAGGTGTGCTTCTTGCCCATTCAGCTTGACGGGAAGCTCTTTCACCCCCGGGACTCGCTGCCGTGGTTAGGGTATTGGTTTACACCTGCCCTGCCCAGGTCGACCAACTTCTCGCGCCGTTTGGCGCTGGCCCAAGGGGCCTTTGCTCTTATCAGACGCCTCAGCCCCCCAGGGGCTCAGGTCGCCCCCTACCTATGCCACAGGTTGGCAACGTCACTCGTCGCGCCCATACTCCATTACGGGACAGACATCGTCACACCCAATGTGGGCTCCCTCTCGAGGCTCAACACCTTCTGGCACAAGGTGCAGAGGTGGGCCACCAACTGTTTCTCGTCAACTCCTATCTGCATCTTGGCCATCGAGTCCTGCCTACCCCCCGTCCCCCTCCTGGTATCTCAACGACAGAGGCTGGCCGCTCTCTGCACAGTCTGCTCCCGACCTGTTGTCCACCCTGCGACGGCACGCCTGCACGCATCTTGCCCCTCTCTGTCCCTGTACCGGGCCCCTGACAGCTCAAGGGCCCACACCAGAGGCCTCTTGTCCCTCTATCACCTCCTAAGCTGGAAGACCCCCCGCTCTTTCCAACCCCTTCTGAACCACCTCCCAGTGGACGCAGTGGCTTACAAGACCATCGCCTTCACTGGTGGCCTGTCCAGGATGCCAATGATCAATTCACACCTGGTCCCCGATTGTTCAGTCCGCCTTCCCCCTCAATCCCTGATGATGAGCACGGACTCCGCCCTAAAGAAGAGAGTCAGGGAGGCTCTCATTGAGGACTGGTCTTGACTGTTGCCCCCTCCCGCGTACTACCACCACCCCCCGGCCATACACCCACGACTCTTTATGGGCTTCAGCAAGTGTTACGGGGTAGTTAATCTGGTAGGATTTCGAGTAGACTAGCCCAAGGATATTCGAGACAACCGATAATGGTCAGGAAAGCTCGTAGGTAATAGTTTGTAAATAGTAAGGTAATAAAGTATAGTCAAATATCAAAGAGTTAGAATATAACTCGCTAACTTGTTATATTGTTAAGGTCGCTTCTCCGTTGCTTGATAATTCTGAAAACCAAAGGGAGAGAGTCCTCTATTTATACTAATGTTCATGCTACTTCGACTTCTCTGGTTAAAAAGTATCTTCTTAACAATTCAGTTCGTCAGAACAAAGTGCGAACCCCGTTTGACTCTGAAAACTTGCCCAGCTCAACTCAGAGAATCTCCAAAACTGCTATTTCATCTGGTGGGGTCCCCACTCCTTCAGTAGACAGTCTTCGATCTCTTCGTCATGATTGAGTATAAATAATTATGCGGCCCAAATGCCTACATACCAATAGTAATATGGAATATGGAGTGATAAGTTCCGATATCCAGCTATCAAAGCATTATGCAGCTAACGCATAGGCAACTAGGAAATAAGAGGAGTAGTATTCTCGAAACATCGTTCCAATTAGTTAAACATATCTTGAAATGTGTTCTCATTTAGAATTCCGAGTAGTCTTCCAGATGCCTCTGTGAAGCTCATATCTCCGGGAGCTTGGGTTCGCATCTATGGTCATTCTATGAAGCCATATACCTCACTCTTAATTATTAGGTAAGCTATTGCCGCTAGGGAAATAGCAAGTTCATCGCGGGATGTATCCACTAAATCAAGGCCGGGAAAAGCTACCTGGCTGCACACGTCCTCCTGGAGGGGCCCTGAGGCCGACACCTCCTGCCCCGGCTGCGGTTTGGAACCCGAGACTCCCGAACACGGCATCCTCACATGCCCCTCTAGCTGAGGTGCCCGTGCGCGCCTCCTCCACGGCGTCACGGATGTCGGTTATGAGGCCCGCCTCTTGTCCTCGCTCCCTCTACTGAAAAGGCTCGCCACCTGTATTAGCGTGACCTCTACGGGTTTCCCTCCAACAATGTTCCCACCCACCACCAACCCCTCTTCCCCGCCCTTCTACCTATCCACCTCAATCCGCCGCCCCCCGTGTTCCAAGTGTTTTCCTTGGCCAAGGTTTGATGTAGCGAGTTGCGGATTTCTTTCCTGTGTTTTATAGAGGCTTTACTTTTGTATAAGTTGTTGACTTTACTTTCCATACTGTTAGAGTGGCCCTGCTGCCCCGCTGAGGAGAACCCCGCATGGGTGTGGATATTTACTAGTGCTGTGACTTTTCTTTGTTGTATGTTTGGATTTATAGGTTTTGTTTTCTCCATAGCTTCTTCTGCATGAGGCTTTTTGTACCTAAAACCAATGAACACATGATTAGAAAAAAGAAAAAAAAAAGAAAAAAAGAAACAAAAGCCGACCGAGATTAGGCTTCGTTACGGGGCCCCGTTTCCGAGGAGCGGGGACAAAATACCATAGGTTATTCTGATTAACTGGTCGAAAAAATCATCCAAATCTGACAAGAACTGACTGAGATAGAGCTCTTTGAAGTTAGACAGCTTCACAGAGCTCTATCTCACTCAGTTTTGGTCCGATTTGGACGATTCTTTTTTTAATATGCAGTTAATAACCTGCTCTTGGCGCCCCGTTTGTCAGAAACGGGGCCCCATAACGAACACTAACCGAGATATAGGGGCCATGAACTATTGCAACAACACCTCCAGCCATCGAAATCTCAACACAACTAGAAATCATCGTCACTTTCCCCCACCCACCTGTCTTCTCCCACAATGGCTACTGCCTAGGAGTTGACCTTAAGCCATCTTCCCTCCTCGCCGGGGGCCTGTCGGCCCCTGCTCCTTGGGGTTCTCGTTCCTGTTCTTCGCTGACTCCCGCTCATGAAATTCGGTTCTCACCCTTACCCCGCACTTGCTTTGCATCTCGCTTAGCATTTTGGAGGATCGGAAAGCTTCTCGCTTCGTTCACAGTCGGCGTTATGGAGTCCGGACTCTCAGTCGAAGTAGGCCTTGTCTTGTTGGGCTTGTACCCCTGGTGGGGAAAGCTTCGGTTAGTAAGATCACGGTCTTGTCCCGGTTTCGTCCTTGAGCCAAAAGCCCGTGCTATCGCCCGTTTTTCGGCGGCAGCAAGCTTGCTCGCCATGCTTCCTCCATCCTCCTCCCGCTTCTGTCCGCTTGCACCGGACTGCTACACTCCGCTCCGTGGCTGGCAGCCTACTGCTCCTTGTCAGCTAGCACCTTACTGCTACACGTCAGCTAGCACCCTACTGCTCATCATGGTTGGCTGGAATCCTCTCTGCCCGCTGGCGCCGCCCGCCTACCTCTCTTCTCCGATCATATGACGTTTCCTCGGTTACGCCTATTCCTGGTATAGCACTGCCTCCGTGGGTATTGTCCAATGCCCCGGACCGACCTAATAACGTGCCTGACTGCGTGAGCGGTTATCGTGGGCCCCCAGTACCTGTGTTTTCCCCGGTCGGCGGTCATCTACCCACCCTGCTCAGGCCTGCGTTTTGGGTCTTCGAAGAGGCGGTTTCTGTTATTTTGGAGAGCCTGCGGAAGGGTTTGGGTCTTTCTACCTCTACGTTTCTAGGTATTGTTTCCTTACATGTCTGGGGTATATTATCTTAGCTGCTAGGCGGGGGGAGAGTTTTCCTATAGACTCGGGGTGTCTGATTTTTCCCATGAAGAGGTGAAGCCGGCGCAGGTTTGCTTTATAGGTTTTTTTCTCTTCATAGCTCGCGCTGCACAAGGCCTTTTATATCTAGAAACAAATAACGCATGATTACAAAAAAACAGAAAAAAAGACAACCAAGATATAGGGGCACGAACCATCTCTTCTCCACCTCCGGCGATTGAAATCCCAACAGCACTGGAAATCATTGTCTCTTTCCCCCACCCACCTCTCTTCTCCCACAATGGCTACTCCCTAGGAGTTGACCTTAAGCCATCTTCCCTCCTCGCCTAGGGCCCGTCAGCCTCTCCTGCTTGGGGTTCTTGTTCCCGTTCATCGTTGACACGCTCACGAAGTTCGGTTCGCCCCCTGTCCCTGGACTTGCTTGGCACCTTGCTTAGCATTTTGCACGGTCGGAAAGCCTCCCGCTTCGCTGACCTTCGGCGTTACTGTGTCGGACCCTCGGTTGAAGTAGGCCTCGACTTGCAGGGCTTGTACCTCTGGTGGGGAAAGCCTTGGTTACTAACATCACGGTCTTGTCCCGGTCTTGTTGTCGTTGTCACAAATCGTGACTAAGCAAGGCAGATTTCACCTGACTCATAATTATGAGTCATAAGGTATGTTGGTTTTTCACACTATGACGTTACTTGACTCATAGTTCTCACATGACTATGCACTTGCGAGTCATTGTTATGTTATGATTGGTTGATGGTTTCATGACTCACCATTGTGACGTCATATGATGTAATGACTTTCCCACATGACTCACATTATGAGTCATGAGTTTCGCGCGTGTGACTCGTTTGAGCACATGACTGGGTTTATGAGTTTTGATTGGTTAACGGAATGTTGGGTAATGACTCGTATGAGTCATTGATGGATTTCGCGCTATGACTCACTATGAGTCATAGAGGTTTATGTAGCACGAGGTGATGAGTTATCAAGGTTAGGGTTGTGAGAAGATGCCTATATAAGGCGCTTGGTTCCGACCAAGGGGTAGGATCTTCACGCAACCATCTAAGTACTTTTCTATACTCAAGATATTGCAATACGATTACGCTTTACTCTCTTTACATACACTTCTCCTCTACGAGAACCTACGCTATAAGAACCTGGAGACTATTGTGATAGTCTCGACAGGTTGCTCGAACCTAGGACTATTGGGATAGTTCTATCAGACGCGACAATCCACCCATTCACTATCGGAAGAAATAATACCTCTAGTAAACGACTCAAGACAAGCAAGCCAGTTCCCTACTATCTGAAGAGATAGTATTCCCCTACGACTTATTATCAAAGACGAAGACTTGCTCACTATAGGAAACCACTATCGTTGCCTGTTGCATAACTACCTAACAATAGGATTGTTACA
>Ga0307517_10004433_pt1 | contig 21566 bp, 7 predicted proteins | sample 23_EM_MG_FD_194515 | JGI IMG/M metagenome (GOLD analysis project Ga0307517, IMG submission 194515) | Populus trichocarpa ectomycorrhiza microbial communities from riparian zone in the Pacific Northwest, United States - 23_EM | ecosystem: Host-associated > Plants > Roots > Unclassified | place... | reverse complement strand
GTTTCAGTAAGGTAACTTCACCAAGAAAAAATCTTGAAAATAACATATATTCAAATGTAAAAATTACTAGCATGGATTCAACAAGTTATAAGAAATCTTGAAGAGAAAGCATCTTCAAGTGATGTAAAATCTTGGTGTGAATTCATAAAATGATAATTGTAATCTTGAACTTGGACTATTGAAAGAATACAATGCTCGAAACCGATTTGGTGTTTAAGGTATGGAAGTAGACTTGCCAAATCACGTTAAAATTGAATTTGCAATTTCTCTTCCCTACCAATTTATTTTAAGCACTATAATTATATTGTTGATTATCGTGTTTGTATTGAATTAAATTGCATTATTTGTCTATAAACAATCTTTTTTAAAAAAATATTGAGACGACGACATATTGAATCAACTCGAGTCAATCTAAGTTAACCCGCTAAACCTGCAATCTGAATTATGAACTCTGTTGAATTTAATAACTTTGTTTTTTATAAAAAAATGTTTTTATTTAATTATATGGTAAAAAAATAGACATTCACAAAACCGACCACCAACTCAATACTAGAATGTTTTTTTTTAGATCATAATAATTTCATAAAAAATAAATCGTAAAATTTAATTCTTAATAATTATGTTTTTTCTATAATAATTTTTTATTTAATAATTTGATAAAAAAAACCTAAAAAAACAAAAAAACACCAACTTAATAGCGGTACATTTTTCTAAGATCACTATCAACCTATAAAAAATGAATTGAAGTAAATCATAAAGCACTTTGTTTTTTTTTCAGAATCAGTTTTTATTTAACATGACAAATTATTTTTTTATTTAATATCATGATAAAAAAAATAAACAATTGTAAAGTTGAGCATCAATCTATTGTCAGAATATTTTTCTTATATTATAATAACACTGTTTAAAAAAAAACCAAAATAAATAACAAAATTCAATTTTTAATAATCTTAATATTAAAAAAAAAATGTTCCAATGAACTATAAAGTGTGCAGAGGGGAATAGTATTTCCCCTCCTCTTTTTTTATTTTATAATAATAATAATTAACAGGTAACAGTAACAACAATTCCATGGTTAATTAGCGCATGAACATCTAAAGCCTCAAGGTGGGATTGTAATATTTTTTTATTGTTCATATATAGGTTACATCACATCATATTATATCACATCTATTTTCATTCACATGAAAGTTTGAACTTACTTTACGAACAGTGTCTTGAACAAATATTAAGATATGGGCCAACTTTTAAAAATTAAGAGACAAAATGGTAGGTTGATAAAATAAGCAAATAAAACCACATTTATTAAATGTAGCCAGCAAATTATCTCAATGTTTTCCGGTTTGACTAGTATCCATTCCAACGTTTTTTTTTTGGCTTGGCCGCAAGAGCTACCAAAAACTGTGACAAGTAACCATGGCAAAAGCCATCGCACAGAATACTGACTAAAGCTCACTATCGCGAGCTCCCCCTCCACTTGATGTTTTCCCATTCACTTCGACAAGCTCAGTGTCAAATATTAGTGTCGCTCCACCTGAAATTTTCATACAACCACCACATATTACTGTATGCCGATCACGATTCCAAGTAACGAAACAGGAAAGTTAAATCAATGGGGGTGTGTGTATCATGATAGTTTTATCAAATAGAACCAAACAAAAGATTCTCAGCAATATCATAAATTATCCTAGTCTTGAAAAGTCAGCTAAACACCAACTTGGCAAAGATACCTCAGCATCTCACTAATGAAAACAGTATGAAGGGTTTCAATAAGAGAGTGGGAAATAATATATCACCTGGAATGGTAGGAGGGGATCCCTGCTCCCCATAACCAAGTTTTGCAGGTATTTTCAATTTTCGCTTCTCACCTACGCATGCTCCCAGCAGTCCTTGGTCCCATCCTGCAGTGGATGGATTTTATGTTAGCCTAAATAATTTCCATGCAAACCACATATATATATGAAGAAAGAAACCAAAACATTGATTAAAGCAATGGTTGTTAATGTAGCTCAGACCTTTGATAACTTGACCACTGCCAAGCTCAAATCCAATAGGATCACCCCTTTCAAAGCTGGAGTCGAAAACTGTTCCATCGGTGAGTTTTCCCTGTGCAGAAAAAAACCTATGATATCAGCAAAAGAATTGATAGGTGGAATTAAGAAACCGAACTCAAAGAAATCGAAAAGAAAAAATAAACAGAACTAACAATCATCTATCCTATGCATTTAGGCTTGTTCAATCATTTTGGGGGACCATAAGTCACAGGCGCCATTAGACTTCTTTTTCCATGCCAGTGTTTCTCCAAAGTGGCGCCCATCATCCTCTAAGATGGGGCTATGCTTGTCTACATGTCCAATTAACAGGTGCCTATCCTATGCACTTTAGGGTCCTTCCTTGTGTTGTATACTTTAGAGTTGGATGACATACAGATGAAATGAAGTACAAATACTTGGAAAAATCTACATTTTAAAAGGGCATACCAAGCACATACTTTGCAACCCTTAGGAGATACATAATGAGACCTAAGCTCCAAAAATACGTAAACAGCCATAGACAAAGCCAATTATATATCATCGATAGAAGACACGACAAAAGTATACGACTAGTCACCAAATCTAAAATTTCTAAAATTAGCAATCCCTTCACAAATGCCAACATAGTCTAATATCAATTAACACAACGTATAACGAAAGAAAAAACTAGGGTTTCTCAAGTCCTAAGGTTACAATCCTCAATTGTAGAAAAAACTTTGTTGTAATATTTTCTGAAATTCAATCATTCTTAAAAATGCTTTGAAAATAACACGCAAACTGTTTATACAGTGGTTAAACCGACCTAGTCTATAAAACAAAACTAAACCGAAAATAACTAGAAAAAAAAGACATCCAAAAATAACAAGAAAAAAAAAAAGAAAATTCCAAAACAACATTTTTTGAACCTAAACTGGACTTAAAACGACCTTAACTGATCACATGCAACTATCCCTCTACATAATAAGTCTCGTAGTACATGCTAGAAAAATTTCAGTCCGGGCTGACGATCGGTTTAAAAATTATGTTCAAATTACTAATCTACACTCTGCAAGATGTATATCACCAAATCCTCCCGAAAAAATGCAAAGCTAAACGAAGCTAGAACGAATTCCAATTCAACAAATATCACAACACAACGTGGACAATATACTTATTGTTAATATTTTACAACTTCATTGCCGCACTCAATAATGCAAGGTCTAATGAATAAATAGGTTAAATATCAAACAAAAACTGCGATCCGACTTACTCGATAGTGTACTTTGATGCTATCTCCCTTGTGAGCCTGAACTTCACAAGTTTCGGGCTTGTACTGAAATAATATATATAAAAAAAGAAATTCAAAATATAAGAAAATATGACAAGAAAAAAACTCAAATAATACACTTGAAATGCTATATTAGTGGGACCTCTGTAAGCCTCAAGGTTTTTCTTCTTATATTTAAAACCCTAGAAGAAAAATCAGTGGAAGCAACAGAATTAGTCAGAGACGGATGATTGGTTACCTTCACGCCGATCTGCAATTCCTTGACATCGCCGGACTTCTTAGCGGAAACTGCGAGAGAAGAGAGACGAGAGTGAGAATTTATAGATCAAAAGGAAGAAAGCTGCCAATGATTGGATCTAAATAAATCTCACAGATAATTACCCAGCGCTGATACTGATAGCAAAAGGAATATCGCGGTCGCCTTGGATGCGCAGTTGAAGCCCATCTTTGCAAATTGCGGTCTCTCTCTCTGTGTGGTGTGTCTTCTGTTTGACACCCAGTAGGAGACGGAGACTCGTAATATAACATGGAAGAGGTGCGCGAACCATATTTATCAGACCCGGACCCAGCCTGGTATGACACGGGCCTAGGCCTGGACCTGGGCCTAGATTGTGGGTGTTTTAATCGACATATGGGTTGGAAGTCAACTTGAATCCATTATAAATTCACGTTGATTTAGATACAATTAAAAAAAAAACTGAAATGATATCTTTTTATTTTAAAAAAATATCCGGTGGTTGAAAAGTTGGAGATTGGAATATAAAATAAATGTACATGGAGAGTGAATTGTTGTAATCTTAAAATAAATTACAGACATGTTTTCTTTGAGCTTGTTTAGTAAAAATTGTAATAGTTGTTTTTTAAAATATTTTTTATTTATATTGAAATAATTTTTTTTATTTTTTTTTTAATTTTACTATATCAAAAAAATCTAAAATCACTTCTAAAATTTTTACACGCACGCACGCACTTACTTTCAAACCGTAAAAACAAAATACAAAATACAAAAAACAAACAACAAACGGAGCCTTTGTCTCATCATCTTAATATCTTGTTAACCAAAAACTACTTTAAAAAGAAAAAAAAAACCCTAACATTTATTCAAATATAATTGAAACTAAAAATTTAGTTATTAAACAAGTATCATTAATTTTAAATTTTAAAAAATATTGCACATATAAATTACGAAAGAAAACATGTTTAACTATCCTATATATATATCAAAACTACCAGTAACAAAGTGAGGGTATTATACCAGTTTACAAAATTAATGGAGAAGCATCACAACGTTTCTGCTTGGAGTCATCACTTGAGATTTTTTATTTAACATTTACACCCAATTGCACAACCTACTATCAAGGCATCTATGGGGCAAGGTATATAGATAAACTTATATTTGAACCATTTGGCTAACTTTCCAAATAGACACTTTGTGCATTTACATGCCGATGCTGAAGAAGATGTCAGCTGCTACAGGACTAGAGAATTGGCATAACGTGAACTGCCCTACCAAGTCCAGTTACAACTTCAATCCAAATACATCAATGCATGCACAAAATGGGAGATGGGGAGGAATTTTAGCGGATATGCAATGCCAGTTTTGTTCAATCCGAAACCATCAATCCAATTGTACTGATACAACAAAGAGAAAACAAAGGATGTGTGCTGAATGTGTTAAACAAATTCTATAATCTAGTTAGTTTTGAAGCAAGAACTTGAGTTTCACTTACAATGCCTTCCATTACTGAAGCAAAAGAAGTTCATGTCCATAATATATGATTTTCCACATGACACTAAGCCAGCTCTGACATGCACACTTGATGTTTCACACTATTCCAAGACATTATGAATGTTAAGCCACTTTATTGTCATGGTTTCTAAGTGGTCAGACAGTCTACATTCATCATGGGAAAGATAGTATTATCCCATTTCTGAAAGGCAGAAGCCACAGCAACCTCTTCTCCTGCATTGGCTGCAGCACTATCACCACGCACATCCAGTAACTTTGAGCAAGATGCTCGGAATACAGTATCCAGTCTGCTTCAAGCAATCATATTGTAAGCATGGATGACTGCAGCTCATAATTCCATCTTCAAGCACACAACTGCCTCCAATTTAATGAGGAATTCACATCCAACAAAGTTGCGAACACAGGCAATTGAATAAAATCCTAAAAGCGAGCACTGAGTCTACTGCCGACTTACAAAATGCAATCCATTTAACAAACTCTTATAATTCTTCTCACCCATGAATCCATCCTTCTTCCTCCACTCCTCTAATAACTCAAAAGCCTTATCAACCATTCCCTCCCTACACAACCCTTCCAACACCGTCCTATAAGTCAACAGATCAGGCGACATTGAATCCCCCAACATGTCAAACACAACCCCAATTGCTTCCTCGAACCTCCGCTCCATCCCAAGACTACAGATCAAAATCATATAAGTACTCCCGCTGGGCACCAACCCCTTACCCTTCATTTCCTTGTAAAACCCTAAACCCTGCCCACTTCTCCCCTTTCCACACAGTCCCTTTACTAAATAACTATAGCTATAAGCATTAGCCTCACAACCATACAACCCCATTTCGCGAAAAACCCTCACAGCCTCATCTACTTCCAAACACTTAGCATAAGCTTTGATGATCATATTTAGAACAAAAGTATCCGGTATCACTCCTGACGCCTTCATTTGCTTCGTCAACGATTTCACCGCATGCAAATACACATAACAAACATTCAACTTATTGAATCTCCTAAGCAATGAATTAAACAACAACGTGTAGGTATCCAATGTGGGCTTACAATCCTCCGATTTCAACATTTTCTTATAGATATCAAAGGCGCGATTAAACAACAACTTACGGCCACAGCAGAAGCGAATCATCGAATTATAGAGAGGAACACTAATCTCGCAAGCACCAGCAATCACCTCTTCGATTAGAGTCTCTGCCTGGCGGTATCGCCTGCCGCTGATCAGGATTTTGATCACGGTCAGGTAGGTGATGTGATTGTGCTTGTAATTACGTTGCTGCGCCGTCCAACGGAAGATGTCGAGAGCGAGATCCGGGTCGGACTGGGCCCGGATGGCTGTATCGACATCGGTTGGGGTGAAACCCGGCTTGAGGTTTTGGGTCCATGTTTCGAATTGGGTTTCGAGTGGGGTTCGAGTTGGAGTTTTGAGAAATGGGATTTCGGGCGTTCGGGATTGGGGGTTTTCGGAGAATGGGCGGTGCCGGTGATAGAGTGAAGGGTCGGTGATTTGAAGAGTGGATGGAGGTGAGAGTGGAGAGAAGACAAGTCTGGGTTTCTTGAGAGTGGAGTAGAGGAGGCGATTTAAGCTCACAGGAGGCATTTTACAACGAGAGTGAGACGGGGAGAGAAGGGAGAGAAGGGAGAAGTAGAAAAAAACAAACAAACCTGCCTCTATGTGGAGCGAAAGTTGCCGGGTTAGTGTTTGCTCGGCATCGCAGCAGCTTATACTGCTGCGGCTAAAAAAAAATTGTTTCGAGAAAATAATTTTAGTTCGGATTTAAAAAAATATAAATTTAATTAAAATTATTTCAAAATGAATTTTCACATATAAAATAAATAAAAATAATATTTTAACTTCTATAAATTTAATATTTAAATGTAATTATATGTAAGGTTTAATATAAAAATTATAAGTTACTTTATTAATTAAATATTTTTTTCTCTGACAAAAAACAATAACTAGAATGAAAACAAAATATTTTTTTTTATGTGGTAAGAGACTATATTATTTAAACAAATTACATGTGGAAACTGCGGTTTTTTTTTAAAAAAACAGCACTGGTTATTTTATGTCAACACTATTTCCTCGAGCCTTTCCATCACATATATTAACTTACACATCCAAATAATATTTATATCGAAATAATATAATTTTTAAAAAATCTGTGTTTATTTTATATCTTTTTGTGATATTTTTTAAATATAAAATTACATATCCAAAAAATATTCCAAAAATAACATTCACACAACTACATTAATTGTATAAATGGACTAAATTAAATAGTTGAATTAAAATTTTTGAAAGATGAATAACCTTTATCAAAACAATTAACAATTTAGCTTACCCTGGACAGATTTAAAGCCTATATATGTATATGGGCTTACTCTAAAATTACTACTAGCTTAGGCCAGAACTAGAACACCCCACCCAGCCCAGGAATGCTCCCATTGAAAAGCGTCAGGGAGTTCAATGTAGTAGGTGATTAAAATCCAAGCGTCAGTTCGCTTTACACTACTGTAGACCGGACGGAGGTAATGCTCCTCGGCTCCTACGCTGCTACAATCGCATTCTGTTTGTCTCAGGTTTTACCCAACACCCTTTCTTTCTCTTTTTGTGTTGAAAGGTTGCATGCTCTCCCCCTTGCTTGTCTTGCAAAGTTGTGGGCGGTGATTATTTTTTGATCTTTTTTCTTTTATTGTAAAAAATGGGATTTTTTTTTTAATGTGGGTTTCTCTTAATTTTCTATTTTTTTGCTTCCCCATGTTGTATTTTCTCGAATCTTGAACATGGATGCAACTATTGCTTGACCCTTCTTGGTTATGGTAGTTTTCTTGCTTACATTATGAAATATTGCATCCTTGCCGGTGACTCACTTTTATCATTATTTTTCGTTCTTTTTCGTTTAGATTCATGTTACGGTCTAAGCTTTTGTTGCTCCTTTTCCTGATTTATTAATAATTTCTTCTAACTTGGGATTCTGAAAGAATATTCAACCTCGTGAATGCTTGTTAGGCAAGTTAGTTCTATTAATGACTGCTTAATGGCTTAATTTTTGCAGTCTTATCTGACTGAACTGCATGTATTTGATTATTCGAATGGCATTGGCTGCTTGGCTTAAGTTTAGATGATTAATAGTGTTATATGCTTGCGACTGCTGCCATTTCTTTGTGAATACTGTGTTCCTTGGTCATTAATCAAATGCTTAATGCTCCATTTCTTTTTCCCTTTTTTTTCTGCAATTTAAGAGTTTTTTATGTGGTAAACGATCATTTCTTATTTGTCATTCGTTGTGGTTATATTGCTTATGGTAGTTATAAATTAATTATATCATAAATGGTTTGCCCTTTTTGATTAAGAATAAAGATGGTAGTCGTTCACTGTTTGGAGCCATTAACTGCACCTTTATGCCTTGTTATAGGAGGAGTGGATGTGGAGATGGTGAGCATACGAAGACGCAAACTTATAGGACGTCCTACTGGTATACTCAACCTTAACCTCTACATACTTCCAAATGGGAATTTATCTTTTAAATTGAATGAAAAATGGTGGTTTTGTGCTAGTGAAGTAAATATCTATTGGTTTCGTGTATTAGATTTTGTTTATGTTGATTGCTTGACGAAGATGTCAAATAATTTATTTGATATGATAGAATTGTTCCTCCCACCATTATTATCATCATGATTTCTAAATTTTCACCACTAATTAAGTACTCGATTAAATATAACAGGCTTTGTAGGAAGAGGTTCATCTTCAGCTACGCTTCCTAGTATTCCTGATGCCCAAGTTCCTAAATATCCTGAGCGCGGTGGAAAACCTGTTAACATGCGTCACATACCCTTAGTTACTCTCAACCAACCTGTTGAAGTAAGTTGAATGTCTTAGAGTTTCCTTCTCATGAATATACTATTTTGTGATAGTTACTTCTTCTGCACTATCTTTGTGAGCTTAATGATATTATCAGGTGGGATGCATTACTTTTATAGATTTTACTTCAAGAACATTCCTTTGCTGTCTTAGAAAATGAATGCCTTAGCTTATGATTGGTAAACCCCAATAATATTAAATTCATCTGTCGAGTTACTGCTTCCTTGTGGATTGTATAACTCCAGGGAGAAATGAACAGAAAGAAATGGAATCCTTAAAATTGATTTTATCTGTAGATGCTGAAATCGCTTAGGAGTGAAAATGCGCTTGAATGTTAGGCCCTGATCATAACCTTTCTTGAAACAAGAATTCTGTAAAGCACAAGATTATCACATCTGGTATATTTATTTCATTTAAAAAACTTACCCTCTTAATTTGTGATATATTGTAAGGCACTGGAAAAACCAACCATCTTAGACGGGCATGCTTTTATGGATGATGCATTAAACTGTTCTTCTACTATTTAAAAAACTGAAAATTGGGCTGTCTTATAGAATTCTATGAGCTGGTAAATTGCTGTTGGGGCATATCTTATATGGCAAAACTGTTGTGTAGAATTACTATTTTCTCAACCTGATTTCGATTATAAAAATATCATACTCGATAATTCTACTTTGATAGGTCACTACTGACAATTACTATTATTATTTAAAATAAAAAAGTATGTTTTGGAGGTAAAGTGAACAGGTAGGTAAATGTGGCTATCTAATTTTCTAGATAATGCTAGAAAGAACTCCCTTCTCATCAAAAAGTCGTGTTTCCTGCTTGCAAGAGGTGGTCTGGTTGGTTTTGTTTGTGTTATGTACTATAGGATCTTGCATACCTGCATGTTGTGCAGATTGATACAGGTATCTTTGTGTTGTTTTCGTTATGCATATATAGGAATGACATGTGGTCGTATATATGTGGAGAGTGTCCATCCCAAATCCTAACTTCACATAAAATTTTGTTAGAGGAACTACCTTGCACTATATATTCGACACATTTATAGATGAAACCAAAAGAGATCCAAATTTACAATTATCCAACCTTCAACAAAGTGAAAAATAGCTCACTAAAGATCCTTACAATTTCTTGGACTAAGTTTATACAAGCTTCAATTTTACTTAATAGTCTAGCTTGAAATATAGATCATTCCCCCCTTTTGACACGACTTGATGAATAAATTTGGTCGCTTCCACCAACAAAAGCCACAATTCTACCTTACACCTTAGTTTTAACCCTATGCTATTATAAACGTTACCCATAGTAATCTCAAAATCGATTGTTAATCTTTGTTGAATATTATACTATAGACAATTAAACATTAATTATTTAATTAAAATCTAAAATCCAATATTAAGATGCAATATACATTTATAAATACATATACTTTAAGGTAGAGTAAAAGATGAACAAAGAATTGTTATTGCACCTAGAAAGAAATGAATATTTGAGCTTAGTTCTAGGATGGATTTTATCAACACTTAATGAATTTTTTTACCAAACATTTTTTAAAAAAACCAACTATAATTATATGCAATAAAATTAAACACTAAATTTTAACATGTAGAAACTGTTTCTAAGTATTTAGCAAAATTATAATCTTTGTGATGATTATTTAAAAATAAACAAATTTGATAATTCCAAACAAAATTAGGGGAAAATTATAGTATAAGATATAGGGAAAATTGTCAAACCCTTGAACAAATTATTTTGATGCCACTAGTCCTAAACATAATTAGGAATATAGTTACTAAACCTAGATGTTAACTCAAAACATGTGAAATGCATGTGCGTGCAGTATCAACCATATTACCCCGTGGTGGACACTGGACAAGCACTGATTTGAACAATTTTGGTAAAATTTAATTATTGATAAGATATGGAAGGATTTTTGTGGTCAAAATAAATATAATTAACATTTCCAGTAAATAAATTTATGTGAGTTAACACCAATTGGATGGAAACCTAGATTTCCTTAACAGAAGGACTTTATTAATTTCCCACTGCTAGCTTTGACCAATAGTTCGAGAGGAGTTTGTTACATTTTACCATAAATATATAATTCATAAAAAAGAGAAATATCAGTACGCTGGTTTTGACATCAATGCAAACACGGTCAATTCCATCATGTTTTGGCCGAATATGATTAGAATTTTGTTTTTTTCAAAAAAAAATAATAATTCAATAGTATCAAGAGAAAATCATTTATACAATAGACAATGTTATAGTTAAATAAATACCACTACCTGAATATCTTGATTTCTAATCAAGAATGGGAAAAGTTATGTTGAAACCTTAAATCTAAAAGGACAAGTACACACAAGAACTCACAATCCTGCTTCAGTATTGCTACTGTGCAAAGAAGACACATAGATTAGCTAAGTATGAAGTTTTGCTTGTGTCGGCAGTTTGAATTTTGGAATTGTGATGCAGGTGAAGGAAGGAAAGGACACTTTAACAAATCCACCAACAAAGAAACAGAAAGTACATGTCCAAATTGATCCAGAGAACCCCATGGAAGTGCATGCGTACCTAATGCAGCTGAAGGAAGATAACAAATTGGAACCTGGACCAATGCAAAGGAGTGAAAAAATGCCAGTGAAGGAGTTGATGGAGAAGTGTTATCCCCACATTTTTAGAGTGTTTCCTCAAGATCCGAAGGTGATTCTTGAATTTCCTAACAAATCAGAGCAAAATGAATTCTTATATTGTCAGTATTGGCTTTTCCTCTTTGAGGTGAGGGACATAGTTTCGATAGACAAAAGCGTCGCACCCGAACATGTGGAGTCATTAGTAAAGGTGATAAAAAATTTGGAGAAGCAAGGTTTTGACTGTAGATTCTTAAGGTCAGAATTGGTAGTGGTAGGGTACAAGATGAAAAAACAGTTAGAAATTACGTTGGCAGAGAAGAGTGTGATCTCAACAAGGACAGCAAGTCTGGAGAGAGAATTGCAAGCTGCAGCAAGAAGGAAGGACAGGGAAGCAGAATTGGATAAGAGAGGAAATCAGATAGAAGGAATGACCCCAGAGATTGAAACATCGTCGAAGCCAGAACTGGATCAAGATAACAGGCTGGGAGAGTTGAATAAGCTTCCTTCTACTGCTTTAGAGCAAGAGTTTGTTCAAGTAATTCTAGAACGCCACAAGAAGATGCTGGAATGCAAGGAAGAAGAAGAGAGAAGACTTGATCGAGTTCTGGAGAAAATTAACCAACTTCTCCAAGACAAAGCTTTTCCATAGTAGTGAATCCTTCTAATGGTGTAGCATTTTGCATGCCCTTTTTCCTTTTGGGGTAATAGCTAACCATTTGTAGAGTTGCTTGCTTTTCCTGAAAATGGCTCATGTCACATGTGTATCAGATTTGGCGCCTTAAATCTTTACTCCTGCCAACCAATGAGTAAACGAATTGTGTATTTGATAGTTGGCAAAAAGAATTCTCAACAAGCAATAGTTCTAGTGAGATGGCAGATAATTAAAGCTAAAGCATCTCTGTAGTACTTGTGCATGTTCTTCATGCAGAAACATAAAGTGAATGCTTTCGACAAACAGATGTTCAATATGTGAGTGTTGCCCCGCTTGCGAAATGAATGTCTGCTTGTTTCTTCGAAAGGAGGAATTGCAGTCTTGCTGGCAGTATCACAGGATAAATCGGGTGTTTAGACTGTTGTTTTTTTTTTTTGGGTTTAAAAATGTATTAAAATAATATTATTTTTTTAAAAAAAAATTATTTTTAATAACAATACATAAAAAATAATCTGAAAATATTAAAAAAATATTAATTTAAAATAAAAAAATAAATAAAAATTAATTTTTTTTAAAAGTATCTTTTAAACATAAAAATAAATATGCTAGTATTGTTATTAAAAATAATTTTTAAAAATATAAAAATATATATTATTTTAATATATTTTTAAAATAAAAATATTTTAAAAAATAACCCTTATATTTTTTAAAAGACTCCCTGAATCATCATCATCATCATCATGATCAGAGATGGTTCTTCTGTTTCAAAATAATGCTCATCTTAGAATTTAGATTAATCCATCCACCTCAAGTATGATTTTTGTCCCTGTGGATAGAATTCTTCGCTCAATTTGACCCTCGGAGGCTCGCTCTTGTTCTATTTAGTATTTATTGAGCCAATTGAACTCAGCGTTATACAATTGGGCTGAAAGATGGCCAGTTGAGTCGGTGTCAGTCTGCAAGCTTTTGAAGATTCGGGACTAATATGCTAATATGCATTTGGATTGATAGCTATCTACTTGAGAGGCGTTCGGGCGTGTTTGAAATGACGTTTTAAAAAAAATTAAATTTTTTTTATTTAAAATTATTTTATATATATATCCTTTTTTTAAAAGAAAATATATATATTATTATTTTGATGTATTGATATGAATATATTTTTAAGTAAAAATACTTTGAAAAACAATAATTATCATACTCTCAAATATCCTTTTAATCTTGTTATATATGTATTTTCTTAATTAAAATACATATAAGTTTTGATAAAATTTATGTACATGTAAATATAAATTTGTTTTTTAATGAAATAAATTTATTTAAAAGACTGGTTGATGGGTAAAAAATATATAATTTTTAAGATAAAATGTTGTCCTTGCAAACTATACATGATTGGTGACTTCGTAACAAAATAAAAATCCACAATTCAATTAAAGTTAGTTTTAATATTATTCTTTCAATTATCAAGTTAAAACAATATGTTTTAATAAAATCTAAATTGGAAAAGGTGGGAGAAAAATAATTATAAAAATATAAAATTGGTGTTTTATTAAGTTTTCCCCCCACTTTCTCTTAGAATTGGAGAGAATAGTTTAGTTTATGTGGGACATGAGAAAATATTTTCTCTACATTTTTACTTTCCTTCTAGTTTCGTTTTATGTTCCCATGTTAGCAAAAATGCCTTGAGATTTGCCTTGTCCTCTTCCTACTTTTCTTCCTTCCACGTCCCATCCTTTCAAACGCTAAGATTGTGTTGGCCGTCTACTTTTCTTTGTTGCTTTACCTCAAATTAAAAGTATAAAAAAATGATTCTTTAAAGATTTTAAAAATTGGCTGTTTAATTTATGGAAGTTGATTTTTTTAAAAAGTATTTTTTACTATTTTCACGTGGCATCAAGAAATCTAGGTTTGTTTGAAATTGTAACAGTGGTTGTGATTTAAAGTATTTTTTACTTAAAAATATATCAAAATAATATGTTTTTTAAAAATTATTTTTTATATCAGCACATCAAAATAATCTGAAAACATTAAAAAAAAATTAACAAAAAAATTTAAAATTTAACGAAACATGATTTACATTACATTCTCAAACACATTCTGCAAATCTGGAAAGAGCAAACCTCCAAGCCGCTGGCTAAATATGTAAATACAGCTAGACCAATCCTTTGGGATTCATAATTAAGTAATACTCTAAAACGTGCTGGGAAAGTACTATAGCTTTCCCCATTTTTTTTTTGTTTTGTTTTTTTTTTTTTACATGTTTTTTTCCTCAAGATTGTCTTCTTCTTTCTTGTTTTATGTTCTTTTTTGTTTTTGTGTTTTTTTTAAAATTATCTTTATCGATTCTTTTTAATATTAAACTGGTTGAGAATTTAGTTTTATACTTTTTTCTATAAAACATTATGGATTGCTACAATATTTCTCTACATGTTTTTTTTCTTTTTTTTTATGATTTTTTTTCCAAAATAGTCTTTGTTGATTTTATTTTTTTCATATTGAGCTGGTTGAGAATTTTGCTTCGTAGTTTTTTTTGTTTAAAACATTGTGGATTGGTACAATGTTTCCCCACGTGATTTTTGTTTTACTACAGTGTTTCCCCACATGTTTTTTTTTCAAAATTATCTTTGTTGAATTTTTTTTTAATATTGAGTTGGCTGAGAATTTAGCTTTAATTTTCCCCGCATGCTTTTTCCCCATTTGTTTTTCCAAAATTGTCTTCTTCTTTTTTTCATTTTTTTGTGTTTTTTCTTTCAGAATTGTTTTTTTTATTTTATTTTTTAATATTGAGCTGGTTGAGAATTTGGCTTTGTAGTTTTTTTAAAAAAAAACACTATGGATTGCTACAGTGTTTCCCCATATAGTTTTTTTTTATGATTTTTTTTATTTTTTTTTCAGAATTGTCTTTGTCGATTTTATTTTTTTCATATTGAGCTGGTTGAGAATTTAGTTTCGTAGTTTTTTTTCTTTAAAACATTATGTTTAGCTACAGTGTTCCCTTACATGATTTTTTTTTGTTATGATTTTTTTCAAAATTGTCTTTATCGATTTTATTATTTTTAATATTGAGCTGGTTGAGAATTATAACAGTAGATTTCCTCATGAAACACTGTAGATTGCTACAGTGTTTCACTGCATGGTTTTTTTTCCTTTTGTTTTTTTTGTTATGATTTTTTTTAAAATTATCTTTGTTGGTTTTATTTTTTTAATATTAAGTTGGTTGAAAATTTAGATTTGTAGTTTTTTCTTTGAAAACACTATGGGTTACAACAGTTTTTCTCCATATAATTTTTATTTTATTTTATTTTATAATTTTTTCCACAAACTCATGATAACACACAAGTATGCTACAAGCCCACAGCATCGCGCGAGCATGACATCTAGTAGACACATAAATTGTGTTGAGCTTGTATGAATCTTAATTTAATTATTTATTAGTTCTATTTACTAAAAAAAAACCATGCAATGTATTCATTCTTTTTTTTTTACTTGTGTTTTTTATGATATTTTGTGTATTCTTTTCAAGTAAATAATTCATTTTAAAAAAAATATTTAATTGAAATTATGTTTTGAAAGATAATTTAAATTTAAACAGAGCGACACTAAATCACCAAACAATTAAATGATTTTATAACAATATAATACAACAACACATCATAATACATCACAACACAATAAATATACCAAGTGCCAAGCATTTTTAAAAAAAGATTGTGTAAATATAAAATTCATAGAAAATAGAAAAAAGGGGTTGTTGACCCAGGGAATGCGATCCCACGAGACAATTGGTCTAGGTGCTACCTGGGGGTGCGGAGCGGTCCATACGATAATTTTATATCCAAGCCCCCGTCACATAAGCAGTGTATGAAAGATTAAATTGTGTTTTTTAAAAATTTAATTTTTTTATATTTTAAAATTATTTTAATATAATTAAAAAATAAAAAAAAATTAATAAATTAAAAAAAACATTTTAAACCCATAATTATCGTATACACAAACGCCTATCATTCGTCTATACAAGGGGTTCTAGGGACTTTCGTCTTTATGCAATATGCATCGAGAGCTGTGTAATGGACTGACTTCGTAGGAGGCTGGCAACTTCATCCAATTATATAATGGGAAATTTGGTCCCATTCTCCATAGAAGTTTCCGAACGTTGCATCTATAACAAATAAAATGATAATTAAAGGTTTGTTTTTGGCAAGTTGCTACTAATGTATATTTATATATAGAGGTATATGTATCAAATCCCGTTGGGATTTGACTTGATTTAAGATTTGGATTTTGGATTCGACTGGTATAGGTGAGTTATCATATTATTTATATAAAAAATAAAATAAAATAAAATTGATGTGTGGTTGAATTTTATTCATATTATGGATTGAACAACCAAATCACAAATTTTATCAGGTCAACTTAGTCTGAAAACAAACCTGGTCTCGACTAATTATGGTCAATAAGTCATTAAACTAGGTGATGTAGAAGCATAGTTATTATATTTGACCCGGGAGTTGACCTGGCTAAGGAGTTGGATCTCGGGTTATATAAATTGACACAGGTCAACTCAAATCAACCCAAAAAAATTAAAAAAAATATTTGAAGTTTTAATATTTCATATAAAAAATTTAAGAAATAATTCATATAAATATAGGTTATACATATTATAAATAATGAAGTTTAAAAGATCATTTTAAAAGGATTTTTATCCCACATTAAAAAGATATTATATTAGTATGTTATTCTTCTAAGTTGAAGTATTTAAACCAAAAATATTTTTTATCCCACATTGAAAAAATATAATTTTTTTATTGTAAATATAGAGTATATATACTAAAGCGCTTCAAATTTTACATTGAAAAAATAAAACATTATTATAGTATTTATATACTGAACTTTGAAAATGAGTTAATAATCAACTAATATATATATATATATATATATATATATATATATATATATATATATATAAAAAGATCTCTCACTATGAGAAAAACTCATCTGAAAGAAAAAAAATTGGGTCTCAACCGAGTTTTGTCGGGTCGCCCGGGTCACAGGTTAACCAGGTTTTTGCCCATCCTGGTCTTTTGCCTTACTCAGACCGATCCAACCACCAGGTCGACCTGTCGGGCCGGTCCGAGTTTAATAACTATGTGTAGGAGCATTTTTAGAAAAATAGATGTTTTTCTTAATTAATTTCATTTCTTTATATTTTATTTTTTTATATTTTTATTATTATGTTTTTCTAGTTTTTTTCCTATTTCATTATAATATTTTTTCTAGTTTATTTTTCCCTCCTCTAATTTCCCTCCTCGCCGACCACTCACCACCTTCTAACATAATTGTTTTTACTTCATTTCATCAAATTCTCACTTTCTATAACTATTTTCATCTCTATTTCAACAATTTACTACCAATCTTAATTTCCCTCCAATTGCATTCATGAACCCTAACTCGATAATGTAAAGATTTTGCTCAAACTTGGCTAAAACGAATTCGAAGTTAACCAGGTGATTGTAGAACACACTTTACCTGTTAAATCTATGCCTGTTACAAATTCTCTAACATCTCCCAGTCCAAATCACGAGCACCTCCTCATACTTCTTGGTTTCCCTCTCTACAACACTCATTTTTCCACATTAATTTCTCTTAATCCAAGTGTCTACATGTTTAATCACACAAAAATCTCACAATTTTTCTCCCAAATATTTGATTTTTCCTCAGTTTTTTCACAAGATTACTCAAGATTTTTCTCCCAAATATTTCACAAGATTTTTTTTTAATATTGAGTTGGTTAGAATTTAACTTTTGAATAAAGCTTAATCATGTGGGGAAAATACTATAGTTTTCCTCACAAAACATTGTTGAAAATTACAATTACAAGTCATTACAAATAAGGCTAAATCATGTGAGGAAACACTATAGCTTTCATTACAAAACACTGTGAATTGTTACAGTATTTCCAACCTGATTTTTTTTCCTTTTTTTTGTGTTTATTATTATTTCTAAAATTATCTCTCGATTTGTTTTTTTTAATGTTGAGTTGATTAAGAATTTAACTTTGTAATTTTTTTCTTTAAAACACTGTGAATTGTTGCAGTGTTTTCCCATATGATTTTTTTATAATTTTTTCCAAAATTATCTTTGTCGATTTTTTTTTTTATATTGAGTTGGTTAAAAATTATAATTACAGTAAAGCTAAATCACATGGGGAAAGCGTTGTAGTTTTTCTCACAAAACACTATAAATTACTACAATATTTCTCTAAATGGTTTTTTATTTTATTTTATTGGGAAAAGCACTGTAGTTTTCCTCACAAAACATTGTCAATTGCTACAACGTTTTTTCTCATGGGTTTTTTTCCTTCCAAAATTATCTTTGTTGGTTTTTTTTAATATTAAGTTAGTAAAAAATTTAGCTTTGTAATTTTTTTTGTTTTTTATTAACAGAAAAGCTAAATCATGTGGCGAAAGCACTGTATCTTTTCTCTCAAAACACTGTGGATTGCTACAAATCATTTTGTTCAGCCTCTAAGTTTTTGATCACCAACACAATTTTTTTTTCCGTCATTAAATAGTGGTTCCATCATACCTTTAGTTTCTATTACTTATCTAGCGTTGATTCACAATTATAACACTGTCAAGTATATTTATTTTATAAGCTCACGGTAGCGCGGGCATGCCATATGATTTAATTGAAATTATGTTTTGAAAGATAATTTAAATTTAAACAGCACGACACTAAATCACCAAACAATTAAATGATTTTATAACAAAGTACAACAATTAATTATTAAATAATTTTACACGTTTAATCTCGCAGTATAATATAATACAACAACACATCATAATACATCACAACACAACAAATATTACAAGTGCCAAGCATTTTTTAAAAAAAGATTGTGTAAATATAAAATTCATAGAAAATAGAAAAAAAAGGATTGTTGACCCAGTGAATGCGATCCCACGAGACAATCGGTCTGGGTGCTACCTGAGGTGCAGAGCGGTCCATACGATAATTTTATATCCTAGCCCCCATCACATAAGCAGTGTTTGAAAGCATAAATTGAGTTTTTTAAAAATTTAATTTTTTTATATTTTAAAATTATTTTAATATATTTTCAAAAATAAATAAATTTAAACCCATAATTATCGTACACACAAACGCCTATCATTCGTCTATACAAGAGGTTCTTGGGACTTTCGTCTCTATGCATCGAGAGCTGTGTAATGGACTGACTTCGTAGGAGGCTGGCAACTTCATCCAATTATATAATGGGAACTTTTGTCCGATTCTCAATAGAAGTTTCCGAACGTTGCATCTGTAACAAATAAAATGATAATTAAAGGTTTGTTTTTGGCAAGGTGCTACTAATGTATACTTATATATAGAGGTTTAGGTATCAAATCCCGTTGGGATTAGTCTCGATTTAAGATTTGGAATTCGGATTGACTGGTGAAGGTGATGAACTTGAATTTATTTTAAAATAATATTATTTATATAAAAAATAAAAATAATAAAATTGATGTTATTAGATATTCAACAAGACAACCTAAATTTTATTAGGCCACCTTCTTAAATGATCCGAAGACAAACATGGTCTAGACCAATTATGGTCATTAAGTCAATAAACCATGTGATGTAGGAGCATTTTTCTTGATTAATTTCATTTCTTTATATTTTATTTTATATATTTTTATTATTATGTTTTTCTAGTTTTTTTCCTGTTTCAATGCAATATTTTTTTCTAGTTTATTTTTTTATATAAAGGATTGTAATGATCTTTTGACAAGTGAAGACATTAATAAATAAAATTAAATATTTCAAGAGTTTTTTATATTTTATAATATTTTTAGTTTTTGATAGTTTTAAAATGTATTAATGCTCTCGTATGGCTTATGAAGAACATGTAAGTGCATAAATAATAATATAAAGATTTAATTATTATTATAAACAATAAATTTGCCACTGTATATCCACATTATTTTCCTTAATATTTTGATCAAATTATCATTTTTAACCCATATCTCTTAATCTAACATTCAATATTTCTTGTTATTCTACATTGCTGCCACAATAATCCCAGCTTCCCTCACGGACACCATAATTCCATTAAACCTATGTGGTGGCTTATATTTTGGCTATCCTCATATTGGTGGCAATCAATCCAGTGATTTTATTTGTTCGTTAATAATCTAGTTATCCTCTCACGAATGTCAATTAATCCGATGAATCTATTTAATCGCTAATAAATCGGCTATCCTTTCACAAATGTTAATCAGTCTGACAAACCTATTTGATCGCCAATCAATTATCCCTTCATGGATGTCAATCAATCCGGTAAACTCATTTGATTCCCTATATTCCAGTTATGATCAATCCTTAAATTTATAACATTATTTTTCTATTTTCTTTACATTTCCAACAATCAATACACATAAATCAAACAAAGTAGTTTTAGTAATACCAGTTAATAACTTTTAAATTCAAACGAGGTGATGAATACCTACTTGCACATCCAGCAAGTCGATCTCCTCCAACTGCAGTCGCCCCAACTCTTGGTGCTCCTCATGGTTTTCAAAAAAGAGATACCACACCAATATCTTTCCAATCCCAAATAATACATACTTAACCATATTATCATCGATTCATTTTATTTCCCTGCATTATTTACCATATATCAATTCCACTTAAATAAATCATTAAACTCATAATCAAACATCACCACCACAATTACACACATTAGTAATATAAATTTACAACATCTAAACACAATGCCACACTTCTAATTTCCCTCCTCTTTTGGCCGGCCACTCACCACCTTCTAACATAATTTTTTTTACTTCCTTTCATCAAATTCTCACTTTCTATGACCATTTTCATCTCTATTTCAACAATTTACTACTAATTTTAATTTCCCTCAAATTGCATCCATGAACCCTAACTCGATAAGTTAAGGATTTTGCTCAAACTTGGTTAAAACGAATTTGAAGTTAACCAGGTGATTGTAGAACACACTTTACCTGTTAAATTTATGCCTGTTACAAATTCTCTAACATCTCCCAGTCCAAATCACGAGCACCTCCTCATACTTCTTGGTTTCCCTCTCTACAACACTCATTTTTCCATATTAATTTCTCTTAATCCAAGTGTCTACATGTTTAATCACACAAAATCTCACAATTTTTCTCCCAAATATTTGATTTTTCCTAAGTTTTTTCACAAGATCACTCAAGAGCTCCCCCCCCCCCCCCGTGGTTAGTCAAAGCATATATGTGTGTGTGACAATTTAGTCAACTCCACTTATACCCTCCTTCATATATATTTTTTATTTTTTGAGTATTTTTTTTTCAAGTTCTAACACAT
>Ga0307517_10004432_pt1 | contig 21568 bp, 24 predicted proteins | sample 23_EM_MG_FD_194515 | JGI IMG/M metagenome (GOLD analysis project Ga0307517, IMG submission 194515) | Populus trichocarpa ectomycorrhiza microbial communities from riparian zone in the Pacific Northwest, United States - 23_EM | ecosystem: Host-associated > Plants > Roots > Unclassified | place... | reverse complement strand
GCGATCCTCGACGAAGTTCAGGCCGCCGTCGCCCAGTGGCCCCGCTTCGCAGACGCCGCCAACGTCGACCCCCACTGGCGCCGCAGCATCGACCCCAGCTTCCGCGAATTTCCCGCGGCTTGAAGCTCTGCCGACGCTGCGCTCGCGACAGCCGAATTCCTCGCCAAACTCGGCGACATGACCGGCCTGGCGGTCGGCGAAGCGACCTTCGTCTTCGATCCGATGGTCGATGCGGAGACAGGACGCTATCTCACGGACCTAGCTGCGTTTCAGGCGAGATGGCGAGCTTTAGGCCCCGGGGTAAGTTCACCGCGCGCGAGGTGATATTCTGGTCAGAGAAGGTAGGATTTGGAATGCAATCGCTGTTCGTCGGAGCGGCACCGGCTTAGGCCACTCTCAGATTGGGTTGGATGAATGCTTATTGAGGCGAAGCCGCGGGCAAGGGAGCGTCTCGCCGAGGGCCTAAAGTTGCTTTCCGAGGGCCGGTACGCCGAGGGGTGGCCGCTCTACGAGGCGCGACTTGAAATACCCGAGCTGCACAGCCCGCCACTGCCCATCGCTTTGCCGATCTGGCAGGGCGAGGACCTGATCGGGAAGCGGCTTGTGGTGTTCGGCGAGCAGGGGCTAGGCGATCAGATTATGTTCGCCCGGTTCATCCGAGACCTCACGGCGATGGGTGCCGCACTCGGATATCTCGTCAGTCCTCCGGTGGCACCGTTATTCCCTGGCTCGGTGGGCGTCGGCGAAGGTTCGCGCTTCACTGTGCAAGGGGATTATCGTGTCGCCGTGGGGTCGTTGCCCCACCGACTCGGTATCACGCTGGATACAATCCCGACGCGCCGCTATGTCCACATTGAGGCCCCCCGCGTCGGCGGAGTGGGGATCATCACGAAGGGTAACCCCAAGCACTCCAACGATGCCCATCGCTCGCTCCCTCTCGATTACGCCGAGCGGCTGCTACGTCTAGGCCGAAGCCTGGAACCCGAGGTGACGGGCTCCAGGAACCTCCTGGACACCGCCCGCCTCATCGCGAGCCTCGATCTAGTCGTCACTGTAGACAGCGCGGTCGCCCATCTTGCGGGCGCCATGCACAAGCCGGTCTGGATACTATTGCCCGCCCACGAAACGGATTGGCGGTGGCTAAGCGGAAGAGCCGACAGCCCATGGTACCCTACCGCTCGTCTCTTCCGCCAGCCGGCACCAGGGGATTGGGAAAGCGTATTCCACGAGGTCGAATCTAGTCTCTGACGAAGACGGCCAACACAAGGCCAGCTCCACCGGGTGTCGGCACGATGCCGTCGTTTGTTCCACCGCCCCCCGGTGAGTTGTTCGCCTGCGAAAAGGCCGCGATATCCGCACCAGGACCGCCCCGGTAGGGCAGATTGGCTGGTGCTCCGGAGCCAGCACCAGCACCGCCCGTTCCCGCGCGGCCGCCGCCTGTACCCAGGCCGACGCTCGCGCTGGTCGAGCCTGCGAGGTTCACGTCCCCTCCAGTCGCCACGCCCACCGCCGAACCGGCTGCCCTTCCCGCAGTCGCGACGATGCCGTTAGGGAACGTGACCGTAGTATCGCTGAGCGTGGGAGTACCAACGACAATCTGAACGGTGCTGACAATCGAGAGGCTGACTGTTTTCTCAAAGTAGGCACCTGAAGCACCGTTGCCCCCGTGGCCGCCCGGACCCCAAGCCACGAACTTCCACTGGCCAGCCCGGGGCGGCGTGAATATCCAAGATCCCGCCGGGAATATATGGGGCGGTTGGCCGGGGTCTGGGTTGGACTTCCGCCCGTCCATGGTCTGAGCAACAAGACCCTTGACGCCGAGCATCAGTAGAGACCGCCTTCGGCCTTGAACACCACGCCGTTCGCGATGGTGGTTCCGATGGCGATTTCTAACCCGAAGCCGGCCCGGAGATAGAAGGGAGAGACATCGGTATAGCCAAAGTCTGTCTTGGGATTCGCGACCGTAGCGCTGGGCGCGACGACGGCCATCAGCGCCGAATCAATCAGCGTTTTGGTGGTGCCATCGTAGGCATAGACAAGGCAATTCAAGGCCGCGGCAATAGCGGCACGCGGCATCGCATACAGCCGAGCGATCCGAGCGCCGTTCAGGTTGTCCGCGCGATCCAACAACGTGACTGTCGTCACGGGCGCGTTAAAGGCGACATCTGCCGTGGTCGCCACGGCTTGGCGGGCCAACGGCGTCTGCGGCGTGATGATCGAGTTGGCGGTTACGGCCATGAGTACCTCCTAAAGGGCCACGGCGAGCGCGATGGCCCGGCCGAGAAGGGTGTTGGAATCGGTGAGGTCGGCGCTCGAGAGCGACGCCCAGCCCGCGTTCGTGCCGTCGGTCTTGACGAACTTGCCGGCGTTGCCGGCCTGGGCGGGCAGGTTGCCGGCGTTGTAGGACCAGGCGGTCGCGGCCACGTAGTCCTTGATCGAGGATCCGCCGTAGCCCGGCGTCTTCACGTTCGACCCGTCGCAGAAGACCTGCACGATGTCGCCCGGGTCGACGACCACCGTGGCGCCCGCGCCCGTGGTCAGCGTCACCGCGCCGGAGCAGGCGTTCCACACCAGATAGGCCTTGCTCACGGATGGAATGGTCAGAGTGAACGGCCCCGCTCCGGTGAGCTTCACCATCGCCGCGCGCGCCTCGTCGTCGGCGGCGTTGGCGGTGGTGAGCGCGGTGTTCCCGCTCAGCGGCTTGGTCAGCCAGCCGGCCACCGCATAGTCGGCATGGGCCAGGACGGCGTTCAGCTTGTCCCCCCACAGATTTATGTTCTCGCCGGTGAACTGCAGCTCGAAGCGCAGGGATGAGGACCAGGATGAAGGCATCAGACGATCACGGCTCCCGTGTCTTGGCGGATCCAGTGGACCCCGTCGGAGTGGGCGAGGATGTTCAGGTCGGTGACGAGGACGATGCAGCTCGGATAGGTCGTCGCCGGGGGCAATCCGGCCTGCGCCACCGCGAACACCGGTTTGGGCTCCGCCGGCTGCTGCAGGTCGAGCACCGCGTCGGACAACGACTTCAGCACCGCCCGCAGGGGCTCCGGTATTCCCGGCCCGATCGGCAGCAGCATCAGAGCCCCGCCCCCGCGCCTACGAAGGGCGAGGTCAGTTCGGTGGTCAGCGTGCGCGCCGCCCGCGACCGCGCATCCTTGGAATTGATCTCTTCGATCGCGCGGCCCAGCCGCGCTTCGTAGGCGGCCGACAGCTCCGCATCGCGCAGGAACGGCGCGGCCTCGCTGAGCGTCGCGAACAGGTAGGCGTCGGGATAGTCGCTCAGCAGCGCGTTGGTCGGCGCCGCGTCCGAGAGCGCGAACTTCGCCAGCATCCGCAGCGTGAGGCCATAGGCCTGGTCGCACGGCCGGTCGAAGGCCAGCGTCGCCCCGTCCACGGTCCACGCCGCCGGCTCTCCGCGCAGGCTCGACGCCCCCACCAGCCTGGGCTCGATGAAGGCCAGCGCCTCGCGCCCCGCCGCCCGGGTGATCCACAGCGCCAATGGCTCGGCGAACCCCGCCGGCAGCGGCAGCGTCCGCGCACCGACCACGCCGGTCAGCGCGGTCTCCACCTCGGCCAGCCTGGCCCGCAACACGCGGTTCAGCCGGGCCTCGGCCAGGGTGATGAACTCGGGTATCCGCGCGGTCAGGTCCGCGCGCACCAGCCAGTTGGCCGCCGCCGCCTGCATCTCGGCATAGGTCGTGATCGCCATGCAATTTCCTTCACGCTGGTTGCGTTTTATCTTGAAGACATTCTCTGGTTGTGCATGTCTTCGTTCGGGGAACGGGGAAATCTCAATGCACATCAAAGTGGCCGGCGTTGTCGCTGGCGCCGTCATCGCCTTGTGTCTGGCGCAACCCGCGGCTGCGGCCGAGGCGACGACGCCGTCTTGCTTGCCGGAAGCGCCCAAGCCGACCTGGTCGACCAAGTTCCGGCCGCCCAAGGGCGTTCAGAGGAGCCAATCCAAGGCGGACTTCAACGAGGGCCGCCTCGGTGCGCGGGGATGTCAGATCGAGGCCTTGAGGCAAAGTCTCGCCAGCGGCGCGATGGACCCAACCGACAATCCGGAGTCGGTTGCATACTGGGAGGTCAACCGGCGCGCGGCCGAGATTGCGCGCCTCTATCACTCGCGCTCAGGTCGCCAGCAGTGGTGGATGGACACCGCCTCCAAGGGTGTCGCCCTGGGCGCCGCCGGCTATCTGCTCAGCGGCGGCGCAGGCGCCACGACGCAGGCCTATTGGGGCTACGGCGCGCTGGCGTTCGTGCTGGTCGCCCAGTTCAACGCCTACGAACCAACCCGCGATCTCTTCTTCGGCGGCTCACTGGGGGTCTACGAGATCGCCGGCCGTTACAAGGTGATCCGCGACAACCGCAACAACTTGGCGGCGATCGTGAAGCCCCCGGCCGGGTCAGCGCGAGACGACGCGCTGAAGGCGGCCAAGGCGACTTGCATCGATCTTCGACGGGAAATTCCGGCCATGGAATCCTGGACACCGAACCGGGGCGACAAAGTTGCGATCCTGCCGGAAGCCCGTCGGGTGCTGGCGGCCTGTCGGGACTTTGAGTCCAACTTTTCCGCCCTGAAGATTCTCGTGGAGGCGCCGAGCATCCAGGATGCCGCTCTGAGCGCGAAGTATGCGACCGACATCCTTGCCCTCGACGCCAACGTGGTCTTGCGAGACCAGGACCTTCGCTACACGCCGTTCGAAACCCTGACCGGTCTGGCGGCCGCGCCCTTCGACGCGGCCAGCACGCTGCTCACCGGCGACAACGGCAAGAAGGCCATTGACGGCCTCAAGACCCAGGCGGCCTTTGCCAACCTCGATCTTGATCTGTCGCCGATCAGTATTCCTGGCGTGCCCAAGGCCACCGCGGCCTACATCGCCTTGGCGCCGGCGGTCTACGGCCGTCTGGAGCCCACCGTTGTTCGCGAGGCCGGCACGAAGAAGGAGCCGAAGGATCCCGACGCCAAGACGGCCTCCGCCGCGGTCGGCAAGCTCGACGACGCGGTTGCGGGGCTCAATGGCGCCTACGGCGAAGTGGCCAGCGCATCCAAATACGCCACCGATCTGTTGACCATGGCCGCGGCCAGCCACCTGAGCTTCACCTACGACGCCACAACCCGATACATAAAGGTTGGACCGTTGGCCCCTCCGGCCGAGCCGTCGTCGACAGGGCCGAAGACTGCCGGCGCGCCCGCGGGAACGCCGGCAGCCCAGCCCTAGCCGGAACTCCGGCTAGTTGTTGGCCAACCGGCAGGCGAGCTGCGGCCGGATGGTCTTGTAGCCGTAGAGCACGTCCAGCCGGCAGGGGAACTTGTCGTTGTTGATGTCGTACTGGCGCACGATCCGCATCGACACCCCGTCGAAGACCTCGCGCGCGGCGAAGTCGACGCCGCGCGGCATCACCATGTCCGCGGAGGCAAACGCGAACGCCCCCTTCTGATAGGCCATCGAAATCCCGTGCGCGGTGGAGATACTGCCGGCGAAGACCAGGCCCGCCGTGGCGTTGGGGCTCGGGATGACCACGTTCTGATAGGCTCCGGCCAGCACGATCGAGGGCGTGATCTGCACCGAGCCCGCGCCGCCGGCATAGTCCACCGCCACCGCGAACTGCTGCAGAATCCCCGTCGATTGCTTGGTTTCCGGATGCACCCGGAAAACGCCGGCGATCGTAAAGATATCGCCCTTGACCGCCGCGCCCGTCCCCGTCGCCACCGTGATGGCCGCCACCGGGGTCGCCGAGATCGGCAACACGCCGACCAGGGTGCTGGTGGTGTAGGCGCCGGTCGCCGCGCCGCGGGCGTGCGACGGCCACAGGGTGTTCTCCATGAAGTCGAACCCGGCGGTCCGGCCCATGAATCCCTCGCGGTTCTGCTTGGCGATCGACGTCTGGTCGTTGAACAGGCCCTTCAGCGCATCCACCAGGTCCACGTTGTCCTGGGTGTTCAGGTTGCAGGTCCGCCCGCTCAGCGGCGCCAGGTTGTCGACCAGGATCTTGCGGCCCTGCAGCACCCGGGTGAAGGTCGCCGCGCCCGCGCCCAGCACTTGGTTGTAGACGTCCTTGTACATGCTCATGGCGTCCGCCTCGATGTTGGCGGCCAGTACGCTCATGGCGGGTTCCAGCACCCGGTCGGAGAAGTCGTCCAGGTTCATGGTCAGGTCGACCGAGGTGAAATTCAGGTCGACGCCCTTCTGCGTCTGCACCTTCAGGTCCACGGCGGCTTCGGTGGTGTCGGTGACGCCCAGGTTCAGCGTCGGGCCGCTTCGGACCACATACTGGTTGGGCAGGCGCACCTTCAGGGTGTCGCCGATCTTGGCGCCCTGGCGGGCGAAGCTGTCGTCGTATTCGCGCGTGATCGAGCCCACGAAGTTGAGCTTCTGGTGCAGCACGCGCAGCGCCTCGCGCGTCACCGCGGTCGGCGTCAGGAAGGCGTTGGCCATCTGTCGGTCCTTTCAGATTGGGTTGGGTTTGAAGCCGCGCGAAAGCCTCCGAGGCGCGCAAGCGCGCTTGCTCGGCGGCGGCCATATCGGCCGGCGGCGGATTTGGAGACGCCTCGCGCCCGGGCTCTTGGCCGTTTGCGGTCAGGCCGCGCGGCCGGAATGGGCGGAAGGCGTGGCGTGGAAGCCGGGCTCTACTAGAACAGAGCGGTCGGGACTTGGACTCTTGTCACGGCCCAGTTTGGCCGGGTTAAGGGTAGTGGGTCAGTTTGAAATCTGACCGCGTGGCTATTCGCCTGCGACGACCTTGAAGGGAGTTGGCAGGCCCTTGGCCTCGCGCCGCTTCAAGAGTCTGCGAAGCCGGTTCTGCTGATCCTCAAGGAGCGAGCCAATGATCGGCGTCTCGTAGACCTTATCGTTCGGGGAGGCGAACCAGTCGTCGTCCCACATCAGCCACTTGATCAGATCCATATCGAACCGGGTCGCCTGATTGAGGCCCGCGTACTGCATGGCGCGAAAGTTCGTCACCCGAAAATCATTTGGGCGCGCTTCCGTCTTCAGGTTGGAGGTTCCGTAGGCGACCTGGATAGCCCAAAGGCCCGGCTTATATTCCGAAGCGGCGAAGACCAGGGCTGGATGCGGTTTCCACCGCAGGCAGCCCTGGCTTCTGATCGTATGGGAACTTCGACCACACCACATCAAACGGCTTAGGCCGGGTGTGGGGAGGGTAAGCGGTCAATGCCTACCAGGTGATCGCTTCGATGACGCGGCCACAGGCAAGCTCGTCCTGCGGGTTCTTCTCGGCGATGAAGTCGTGCATCTCTTGCGGGACTTCGTCCCAATAGGTGGCGGGGTGGGGTTCCGGCGCCAACGGAGCCCCGGGGACCGAGCGTACAACGCGCGGCTTTCGAGGTTCGTCGTTCATGTGAATCTCCTGGTGCCCGACGCGGATTGAGGGATCGTCGGGCCGAAACAAGGCGGCGTCAATGATATCAGAACGACCAACACGTCAACCTAACCAAGGGTTGCCTACCGGTCTACTGCAACATTCTGGCCACACCGCGCTTAAGCCTTCGTGTCCAATATGGTGACCCCTCCCTAAGGTGTCCAGCGCCGCGACGCATTGACCTATGTCAGGCTGCTTTTACCCGCTTCTTGTACGGCCCCCGTGCCGCAGGCTTGTCTGCCGCTTCTACGATCGCGACCAGATCGGCCATTTCCCAGAGCCTGTCGGCGACGCCCCCCGCCATCGCTGGGGTCATCCGCAGGGTCTGGTGGATGCGGACGAAGTTGTAGTAGGCGAAGCGCAGGGCGATGGCGTGGTTCTCCAGCTTCTTGGAGAAGTCATTCGTGAGGCGCGTGAACCGGCGCATGTGCATCCGCATCATCAGGTTCTGGCGCTCCACAAATGAAGTGGAGGCGTGAGCCATGCTCGCACCAGCCATCATCGTCCCTTCGCCATCTGGGCGTTGCGCCGCGCCATCCAATCCTTGGTGGCCAGTTCGTCGCGAACCCCGCCGCCGCCAGCTCCGGCGGCGCCCACCTGTACCGCGGGACGGACGCTCTGGGCCTGGGCGAGCGACCGGGCCTGCCCGTCCTGCCGGTTCGCTTGGTCGGCCTGGTAGCCTTTGTGCAGCAGCTTCCAGAGCCTGGGATCGGCCATCTGCGACAGTTCCTCCAGCGTGACGCCGAAGGCCTGGGCGTATTCCACCAGCTTGTTCGCAACCTCCGGCGACCAGCCCTCGATCTCGCGTTGCAGCGTCCGGCCGGTCTCGGCCATCTGTTCGGCGGCTTCGCGGGCGGCCTGGAGGTCCCGCCGCGACTCATGGTGGCTGACCGCATAGGCCAGACGTTCGCGCGCCTGGGACAGATGCTGGAACCGGCCCCATAGCGCCTGCGCCGCGTGCGGGTCCTGCGCGGCGTAAGCCTGCCAGTCGACGTCCCGGAAGCCGTCGATCTGGTGGTCGAGCGCGGCCAGCGTCACCCGGTCCTGACTCACCCGGCCGATGGCCTGGGCCTGCTCGGCCAGCGCCCGCCGCTCGGCCTCGGCCGCACGCCGATGCGCGGCCAGCTCCTGGGTCTTGCGGGTGTAGTCCGCCTGCCGCAGGAACGCGCCCTTCAGCGCGGCCGGCAGGGTGTGCACCTGCCCGTCGAGTTCCACCTCGAAGGCATCGTCCGCGGCGTCCTGATCCTCAGGTTCGCCCGCGTCCTCGCCGGCCAGCAATTGCGCACGCGCGAGGTCGTCCTCGCCCACGATGTTGGCGTCTTCGTTTTCCATGATGTCCTTTCGCGCTCAGCGCAGGGGGGTGCTGTAGGGCGGCATGCCCCGGTCGAAGCCATGGGCGGCCTTGGCGGCCACGTGGGCGGTGCGGTCCCTGATCCACCGGCCCGTCTCGGCGACTTGGCCGGCTATCTCGTCATGATGGTCGTAAAGCCACTCGGCTCCCGCCTCGCCCGCCAGGGCTTTGGGAACCGTCAGCAGGGCGCCGGGCGCGGACCTCCGATTCAGCCTTTTCGCGGTGATTTCCGGCGGCCTCTGGATTTTTGCACTCCTGATTGTGGGTTTGATTTTCCTCATCAAGGCCTCGCACCCGCTGCACTGATCACCTCTGCATCGCCTTCAGCCGATTGGTCTCGGCCTCGAAGGCGTCGATCTCAAGCTTGCGGGCCTCGTGGCTGCGGTCGGCCTGCAGGGCCGCGATCTGCGCCTTGGCCGCGTTCAGCGCCTGGGCCAGCTTGGCCATCTGCGCCTGCGCCGCCTGGGCCTCGGGCGAAGCCCCTCCGGCCAGCTTCGGCGGCAGCAGCGCCTGCAACCGGCTCGCCACCTCGTCGGCGCCCGGCCAGTCCAGGTTCTTGGCCAGCAGGTCTCCGATCGCCGGCGCCGCGGCCGGATAGGCCCGGATCAGCTCGATCATCTGGTTGGCCGCCTCTTCCCGGCGGCTGGTGAAGCTGGGCCCGGCGCGCACGATCAGGTCGTACTTGCCCACCGTCAGGTCGAAGATCTTCTCGATCTTGCGCACCTGCCCGGTCGGATCGCCCGGCGCGGCAGGGGCGCCCTGCCCCGGCCCGGCCGGCTGGTTCACCGGCACGGCCTTGGCCTCCCCGTCAGGCCCCAGGATCCGCACCACCCGGGGCGTCGCATAGACCTTGGGGATCAGGTCCAGCAGGATCCGGCCCGCATGCCGCATCGCGCGGTTCAGGTTGTCGATGTAGTGGAAGGTCGAGGTGTCGCCCTGCCGCTGGCGCGCCATGATCGCGCGCCCCGAGATCTCGTTCGACCGTGCGCCGAGGCTCGCGTCATAGAGGCCCATGATCGCCTTCATGTCGTCCGACGCGTTCATCGCCTCCTGCAGCGCGCCGGCCGGCGCGCCGGCGAACGGCTGCCGCATGGGCGGCTCGGGGCCGTCATATTCGATATAGGCGTGGGTCTGGGTGTTGGCCGTGGCCCACTTGGCCGAGTCCGTCTCGAACGCCCCCTTGCGCCCGATAAACGGCGTCTTGGGCGCCAGCGCCACCAGCTCGGTGGACGTGGTGCGCCAGTAGTTGAACATCCGCTGCGGGTCCTTGGCGTCGCGCACCAGGCTGCGCAGCCGCCGCCGCCCGTCCACGTGCAGCTCCTCGCCATAGACCGGCACGATCGGGATGAACTTCCCGGCCCACTCGACCGTCTCCAGCACCTCGGCGCCGGTCAGGATACGCTGCGTGACCTTGTGGCTGGCCACGCTCCGCGGCCGGCCGACGACCTTCACCCCCAGCGCATCGAACATCGCCTTCTGCTTCTCGTAGACCGCCAGCTCCACCACCTGGCCGTCCGACAGCGCCACGATGGTCCGCTTCACCGCCTCGCGGATCCACTGCTCGGCCACCATTACCCGGTCGCCGTCGAGCCAGGGGCCGGTCAGCGAGGCGTAGCTGTCCGCCGACCAGTCCACCGGATCGGCCCCCTTCCAGCGCGCCTCGAAGGCCGCCTTCGGCAGGGTGTCGACCACGAAGGCCGAGTTCCAGTCCGAGGAGTCCGCCGCCGTCCCGTCCGGGTCGCCATAGATCGAGAACGGGTTGGCCACCCGCTCCACCACCAGGTCCTGGTCGAACCCGTCGTCCGACGCATAGCGGGTGTTGATCCGGAAATAGCCGAACCCGCCGGTCACCGCGAAGTCGAGCGCCGTGTCATAGGCCACCTCGGCGTCCGACGACTGCTCGATGTGCCGGATCAGCCCGTTGAACACCTCGGCGGTCTCAGGGTCGGCCGCATCGTCCACCGGATGCACCACGATCGCCGGCTTGTTCTGCCGCGCGTCATTGACCACCTGGCGGATGAAGGCCGGCAGCCGGTTGATCGTGAGGCACGGTCTCCCATCGAGGTCCCGCTCGCGCCGGATCGCCTCCGGCCACTGCTCGCCGAGCCTGGCGAACTTCAAGTCGTCCAGCGCGTCGCGCCGGTTCTCGGCCTCGGCGTCCGCCGCCCGCTCGAACGCCTCGCGGGCCTCTTTCAGGATGTCGTCGTCGGACAAGGCGCAGCCTCACATGAAAACGCCCGCGCGAGCGAGCCCGGCGGGTGGAAAGGCGGCTCGAATGGAGCCGCGACGATCGATCGGAAGGAGCGTAGCGGAGCCTCACCGCAGGGCGGCGGGCGCACCAATCAACGCTGACAAAACTCTAGCAAAAGCGCGCGCGGAAGGGCAGTTATATACGTGACAAAGCAGAATTGACGGTGTAGCTTGTCCTCACTGAGGAGCTACCGCCGTGAACCTGACCGATCCGATCTTCCAAGACGCCGACAAGGCCCGCGCCCACCTCGAAGCGACCCGCTGGCCGCAGGGTCCGATCTGCCCGCATTGCGGCGTGGTCAACGAAGCGACGATGGTCGGCGGCAAGGCTGCTCGCGCGGGCTGCTACCAGTGCAACGCCTGCCGCGATCAGTTCACCGTCACCGTTGGGACCGTGTTCGAGCGCTCCAAGGTTCCGCTCAACAAGTGGCTGCTGGCGACCTACCTCATGTCCTCGTCGAAGATGGGCTATTCGGCCCACCAGCTGCACCGCACGCTTGGCGTCACCTATAAGACCGCGTGGTTCATGGCGCACCGCATTCGTGAAGCGATGAACCCGACCTCCACGGCCCCCATGGGCGGCGAAGGCAAGACCGTCGAGGCCGATGAAACCTATGTCGGCGGCAAGGCCCACAACAAGCACGCCCGCAAGCGCAAGAGCCGCGACGTCGAACTCGACATGAAGCAGAAAGTCCTGACCCTCGTTGAGCGCGACGGCTCGGCCCGCTCGTTCCATGTCGCCAACGTCACCGCGAAGACCCTGCGCCCGCTCGTCACCATGAACGTTGATCGCGCGTCGCACCTGATGACCGATGGCGCCCGCTTCTATCGCTACCTGGGCCGCGAGTTCGCCTCGCACCAATCAGTCAACCACGAGGCCGGTGAATACGTGCGCGGCCCGGCCCATTCCAACACGGTCGAGAACTTCTTCTCGATCCTCAAGCGCGGCATCAACGGGACCTTCATCCACGTCTCGGAAGCCCACCTGTCCCGCTATCTCGCGGAGTTCGATTTCCGTTACAATCATCGCTCGGGCCTCGGGATCGAAGACACCGAGCGCACCAACGAATTGCTCCGCAACGTGGCCGGAAAACGCCTGACCTATCGGCGGACTAACGAAGGCCCGCACGCGTAAGCAGAAGGCGAGGAAAATCCAGGGGAAGCGACGCCGTGCTAAACGATCAGAACTTCCGCCAACATCTTGATTCCATGAACCCAGACGACGTGAAGCGAAACATCGCTAACGGCATCTGGAACGCTCAGAAGGTGGCCGTTGCCGAATTTTGGCTGGCCGACCTCGATGATGCCCGGATAGAGCGCTCCAATAGGGAAAGCTTGGAGATTGCGCGCAGCGCGAAAAACGCGGCGTGGGCGGCAGCGATTGCGGCGATGGTCGCCATACCAATCGCTATCGTTTCCATTGTCATCTCAGTCCTCGCTCTACGCGCGGCGCCGTAGATTCGACTCCGCAAGGCCAAGGTGTAACTCTCCCGTCCGCAACTAGGGCGCATGGGGGAAACATGGCGAAGAAACCAGTCAACGAGCAGACCAGTAAGAAGGTCGCATCGACCGCGAGCAAGATACTGAGCAACCCGAAATCCAGCCCGGCTGCAAAGTCGGTTGCTGGTTCCGCGCTCACTCAAGCCAAGAACAAGCCGACGGCATCTAAGCCGGGCAAGAAAGGCTAGTTGCGGTCCACCAAGCCAAGACAGCCACAAGGGGTGCTGCGACGCTGATCGCAGCGCCCGCGCCTAGGGTCTTGCCACAGCGCTCTAGGACAATCGCGTTTGCCACGATGTGGCCTTGGTAGTTTTCGGCCTCTCCCCCAAGGCTTTGGGGAAGGCTATCTTTGCGGCTCGCGTACCAGTGGGCGGGTTCGTTTCCAGGATAGTAGAAATCCACCTGCCTTGCGGACCACAAGCAAATAGCCGCGCCAAGGAGCATGCAAAGACCACCCGAAAGGCCGCCCGCCAGAATTGGTGCGCTGGCGGATTTGTCCCAGTAGGCGATGGCTCCGGCGATGGTGGCGGTGGCAATCGCCGAAAACACTCCCGCCATCGTCATCGCCCGCTGGTCGGACGCCACTGCCATTTGCATCTGCGCCTGCAGATACTTCTCACCCTGCGCCACGATGAACTGCGCCATCGCCACTGGTGTACCCGCCCAATCGACGGGCGCTGCGCTAGGTGTCGTCATGCGATTGATCGTCCTTCGCCTGTGGCGGCTTGTGTGGCTTGTGTGGCGTGTTCACCAGGCGCCCTAGGGTTTCGTTGAAGCGGGCTTCCGCTTCCTTTTCGTCGGTCGGCTCGGAAGGCTTATCGGTCATGATTAGCAAGGATGCGTTGGTCGGGCGCGAAGAACAAGTTGTCCGCCTGAAAGCGGCCATGTCGGATGCCACAACAGCCACCAGTGCGGTTGATATGTCGCTTGTGATGCTCGTCGCCGAAATCGTCCACGGCCCGCCGATAGTGACGCAGGATATGGAGCTGGCCTCGATCATCGTTTTTGGTCACGGCACCGTAGAGCGGAAGATAGACGTCACCCGCCGCATCCTCATGCTGCGGCTCGGGAACGGCCTGAAGGCCAAGCCTCACGAATACCCCTTCAAGGTCGCGACGTTCATGGTGCAGGCGTTCAACAAGATCGCCGATATGGCCAAGAAAGACACTTGGATCCGAAACACCGCCGCCCACGGCAATATCTTCATGGGCAGGCCCGGTGACGAGCCCAAGCTAATTCCTAGCCCGCTAGATTTTGACGGCGTTAAGCGCCACCACGAAAAGCGTGGCGGGAGGGGCCCGGCGGGCTTCGTTCCAACCAACGGCTTCACGGCGGACGAATTGCAGGCGTTTGCGATTGAGGTGAAGGACACCCAGAAGCTTTTCGGCCGCTTCGCCGATCTGATGAAAATCCTGATGACTGGCGGGCCTACAGCAGCGTTTGAGTCAGGACTCGTTGCACTAGGAAAGGATTTGAAACTGCAGGCGCCGCTTCAGGTCCGACCTCATCGCGGAAAGACGAAACCAGCCGGGCCAAAACCCGGTCGTCGCTGAGCGTTTTCGCCAGCATGACGCGATAGACCGCCAAGGCGTTCTCGCGGGAAATCTCAAAGTCAGAAGTAGCGCCGGCCTGTCCCCGATTGATTCGCATGTCGAGACTGCTTTGTCACGTATATAACTGCCCGCGGAAGTCAAGAACAAAGAGAGAACATCAATAGGCCCGGAAGTGATCCAGCCACCCCAGCTCCGTTTCGAGATCTGCGAAGCTCCGGAGGTTCGACACCTGGTCCAGCTTCTGCTCCAAGGTCTCGTCCTCCCAGACGTAGACGTCGGCATGGGCCCTGATGCCGTCCGCCACCCGCGACTTGAACCACTCGAGCGATACGGAAGGCTGGGCTTCGAGTTCGTGCTCGATGCGCGACACACCGGCCATGAAGCATGACAAGCCCAGAGACAGACCCACCCCGCCAATCCGCTTGACCGATACGACCCGCCAGGACCGGCCTGCGGAGTCGACCAACTGCATGTCATCTTGCATCCGGTCCTTAAGCGTATCACGTCCGCACGTGGTCAATTCGCTCTTGTCCCGAAAGCTCCACATGTCGGCGTCCGTGGTGAAGCCAAAGACCGGGTAGATGAATTCCACGTCTGTCGATTTCACCGCAGGCCCCACCTTCACGACCTGGAACATACCAGGAACTACGCTTAGCGCAAGGGCCGCTCGCCGTAAGGCGCTGGGTGGGTTGGTCCCTGGAAGGGCGATGCTGGAAGCGCCTTCGAAAGACTCTCGACGCCTTGGACGAGCCGTGGGCCAAGTCCTATAGCCACCGTCTTCATCCACCGTGGCGTGCCGACCCATAGTTTCTGGAGATCGTCGTATTCCGGCAGGCCGAGATAGGGTCCATGGAGCCTCATGTGGTCCGGGTGCGGCAGGACCTTCATGAAGGCAGGATGGTTTCTCCAGTTTTCGGCTTTGCGGGGAATGCCGTTCAATTCGAAGGTGTGATGAAGATCGTGACCTGCCGGCGTGACACCACGACGTTTCATCTGCGCGCGCACAGCATTTCCCGTCATCTTTCCGGTATTCCATGCCGTCCGCCGGGAAACGGCCCCAGCGACTCCCACACCCGTGTCGATTAAAGCAACGTCGGCCACAGCAGAGACCCCGTCACCGAGAGCCGCCAAGATGTCTCCTCGCTTGGCCGCCTCATAGGCGTCGATTATCGGGCCCGTGACGGGTAGATGGCGCAGCCCCTCCGGATCTAAGGGCGTCGCGCCCCTTGCGTCCTGCGCCTCCCGCATCGCTGGGGAACCACCCCAGGCCGTTGATGGCAGTTGGGAACTGCTTCCATCGGACAGGCGATCGTCGCCGTTGCTCCCAGCGATCACCTCGTCGCCATCTCCGCCGCCGATCAGGTCACTGCCTTGTGCCTGCAGGTTGCGAAGGGTTTGCCATTCATCGATGGGAAGGTCGTCCGCGACGCGGAGGCGTTGCGCGTTGCTCGGAGCAGTCCGGCTAAGCTGGAGGGCGCGCGTGCGCTGCCAGTCTTCCATCGGCAGGTCGTCCGTAAGGGTCGCGCGTCTCTGTCTCACGAGAATTCTCCAGGGAATGGGTTGCAGGTGCTCGGAGTTCGGAGCCAGATGCCCATGATCGACAGCCCTTCCGCCGCCCATCGTTGACCGCCGAGCGGATGAAGAGTGTCGGCCGGTTACCGGTCAGCCAGGGCCACCCGTCGAGATCTCGCTCCCGCCGCGCTGGCTGCGTAGTTGCTCGGGCAGTTCCATGAACTTCAGGTCGTCCAGCGCGTCGCGCCGGTTCTCGGCCTCGGCGTCGGCCGCCCGCGCGAGCGAGCCCGGCGGGTGGAAAGGCGGCCCTCACATCAGGCCGCGACGATCAATCGGAAGAGCGAACCGGAACCTCACCGCACAGCGGCAGGCGCACCAATCAACGCTGACAAAACTCTAGCAAAAACGCGCAGTGGCGTCAAGAACAAAGTAGGAACTTTTTGCTCGCCGAACGTCATGGCTTGCGCTAGCCTGGCCCTTTCAAAAGGGTGCCGCATGCGCCTGTTATTCATCTCGATTCTTGTCTCACTTTCGACCGCGCTTGGCGCGCATGCGGCATCGAAGGCCCCGCACGCCGCTCCGGATCCCTGGGAGTTCGAGCGCGCCAGAACCAATGAGTATGGCTTCTACCCTGTGCCGGAGTTCCTGCGGGAAGCAGGCCTTCGCCCGCCGCCGGGCAGCCCTCGGATCGCGGGCGAGCGTTCCCAAAGCGGGGTCGCCTACCGCACGGCGCGGCGGGCCTTGATCAAACAGGGATTTATCCCCGTGAAGGTTCTGTCGCAGGACTATGGGAGCGAAGCCTGCGGTGGGACCGGGGCAACTTGCAGCGCCTTTCCTGAACTCCTGCAGTGTACGGCGGGGGGTGTGCAGCACTGCGCATTTCTCTATCGGCAGCGGGCAACCGGCAGGTATTGGATCATCTCCACCATAGGCGAGGAGGGCGTGGCGCCCGATGTCGACTTCCGCCGGCTAAGGTGCTGCGGCTATCGTCCTGCGACCGCGCACTATCTCGACGGCGTCGAGATCTTGCGGTCGAGCGGTCGAGCGTTCAGGTTTCAATATGCTCACCCGCCGGAGGCGGACACGACACCTCTCTGTCGCGACAACGGCGGAGCCATACCCTGTTGGATCAAGCCACCTGCTGGCTATGGGAGAAAGGGCGGGCCGACCCGCTGATATCTCTAGGCGCTCATCTTGGGGCCGACCGAGTTAGCGCCAGCCGCCTGGACCCTCCGGCAAACGACCATCATCGAACATTTGGTTGAACTCATCGTTGGCGGCTTTGATTCCCGTCTGAACGTCCTGGTTTGAGACGTTGGGCTGGCGCTTGATGCTCTTATTTCGATCGCTGTACGGGTGCCCGTCCAGGTCCGAAAGACCATCCCATCTCTTCGCCAGGCGCGCCTGGAACTGCAGCGCGGTGATTTTCCCCTGCAGAAAATCATCATAGCCCCGTTCGAAAAGGATTTCCCGCGCCAGGCGATCCTGCAGCTCCGGTGTGAACTTCTCTGACCCCGACAACTTCAGCGCGCCTCGGAATTGGTTCAGGGTGTCTTTCGTCATCTCGTACTTGCCGACCGGCGTGTTGGGGCTACCACGGCGAAGCATCTCGTCCTGCAGCTGAGCGACCTCGTCGAGGGTCATACTCGTCAGCCTGGGCGTTCCCGGCGGATTATATCTCCCGTACCCAAATGTGATGTCATACCCGTCGGGTCGATCTGTGCCCTCGCCTTTGGAGATCATCCGCAGGATGGCGCCGGCGCCATAGCGTTTTGCCGCCACGTGCTTGGGGTCAACTGAAGCAGGTTCTGGTCTAGCAATCGAGTTCGGTTTCGAGGGTTGAGCGAGCGGCGCCGCCCGACTGCCGAACAGCGCCGCGACCACCTGCTTCGCCCCGTCCGCCAGCCCGCCGAGCGCCCGGCCCGCGGCGATGTCGCCATCGACCTCCGCCTGGCGCGCCGAGCCGACCTGGCCAGGCCGCAGGGTCGGGCGGGCGTTCGCCTGAGCTTGAAGGCCCAACCTGTCGCGCCCGACCCCGCCGGCGAGGCCGTCATCCCCGCCGCCGCCGGAGATCACGTCGCCGCCCAGCACCTGCATCCCGCGCGCCCGCTGCCACTCCGCCATGGCCATGGAGTCGCTGACCCGCGGCGGCGCGAAGCCGGAATCCGGATCCGCCAGCGCCGTAAGTCCGGCGGCCTCCAGGTTGCGCCGCCGCTGCCACGCATTCATCGGCATCCCGTCGTCCAGCGACGCCGGCGTCAGTCTCACCACCATCGGCTTGTCCCATGTGAAAACCCCCGCGCGAGCGAGCCCGGCGGGTGGAAAGGCGGCCCTCACATCAGGCCGCGACGATCAATCGGAAGAGCGAACCGGAGCCTCACCGCAGGGCGGCGGGCGCACCAATCAACGCTGACAGAACTCTAGCAAAAACGCGCGGCGGCGTCAAGAACAAAAAGAGAACTAATTGCTAGCCCACCGCTGCCGGCTCCACCACCTCGCCGGGCAGTTCCAGCTCGCAGACCAGGCCCTCGGCCCGCCAGTCCATCCGCGTCTCGCCCCGCAGCGGCCCGCCCAAGGCGCGCTCCAGCATCACCGCGCCCAGGCCCTTGCGCGTCGGCCTGGCCACGGCCGGGCCTCCGGTCTCCGCCCAGCGGATGGTCAGGTCGCCGCGCCGCTCGCGGGTCCAGGAGACCGCCACCTGGCCCTCGGGCGTCGAGAGCGCGCCGTACTTGGCCGCGTTGGTCGCCAGTTCGTGCAGCGCCATGGCCAGCGCCTGCGCCGCCGGCGGCGGCAGGGCCACGTCGGCGCCGCGGATCGAGACCCGCGCGGCTTCGCCCAGGCTGAAGGCCAGCAGTTCTTCCTCCACCAGCCGGCGCAGGTCCGCGCCTTCCCAGCGGGCCTCGGAGAGCAGCTGGTGCGCCCGCCCCAGCGCCGCCACCCGGCCGATCAGCACGGTCTTCAGCTCCTCCGCCGTGGCCGCCTGCGAGAGCTGCACAGTCCCCTGCACCACGGCCAGCAGGTTGTTCGCCCGATGGTCGACCTCGCGCGCCAGCAGCTTCAGCCGCTCCTCGGAATCCTTGCGCTCGGTCACATCCATGATCACCCCGACCAGACTGCGCGTCCCGCCCTTGTCGCTGCCCTGCACCTCCGCCCGGATCAGCAGCCAGCGCAGCTCCCCGTCCGGCCGGCGGATGCGGAATTCGGCCTCGATGTAGCGCTCGCCGCGGGCCAGCGACGCCTTGGCGATCTGGCTGACACGCTCGCGTTCGCCGGGCAGGTAGAGGCCGTAGAGGTCCTCCAGCGTCATCCTGGCGTCGTCAGGGACGCCGAGCACGCGGTTGAGCTCGGGGCTGGAGACGACGCCGCGCGCGTCCAGCTGCCAGACCGCCATCCGCCCGGCCTCGACCGCCAGCCGCAGCCGCGTCGACGACTCCCCGCGCTCAGCCTCGGCGGCGCGGCGCGCGGTGATGTCCTGCAAGGTGCCGATGTAGCGCGTGGCGCGCGTCACGCCGTTCTCGGTCTCGAACACGGCGCGTCCGTTCAGCGCCACCTGCCGCTGCTCCCCGGCCGGCGTAATGAGCCGGTACTCATAGGTGACGTCGTCGCGCTTGTCGGGATCGAGCGCGCGGCGCGTCTGTTCCCGGGTCTTGGCCAGGTCGCCACGGTGCGTGATCGCCGCGACCATCTCCGCGGTCACCGGACCGGCCTCCGGGAAGCCGCAGATCGCCCTGGCTTCGGCGGACAGGATCATCTGGCCGGTGGCGCGACGCCATTCCCAGACCCCCAGCCGGGCGGCGGCGACGGCCAGCTCGAGCCGGGCCTCGCTCTCCTTCAGCGCCGCCTGGCCGCTCACCAGCCGGGGCGCGTTGACGCGGAACGCCTCGGCAAAGCCGATGATCGCGCTTGCCGAGACGAAATAGAGCGCCAGGCTCACGGCTTCCGCCGGGCTCCCCAGCGCGAATGACCGATGCGGTTGCAGGACCACCCACCAGACCAGCAGGCCGCCCACGCCCATCACCGTGGCGCCGGACATCCAGCCCGCGAGCAGGGTGGCGAGCAGCACCGCCGGATAGAGCAGCGAAAAGGGGGTCACCCCCGGCGCCACGGCGTCGACCGCCAGCCGCACCAGCCCGACCACCGACAGCAAGGCGCCGGCCACGACGAGCCGGGTCAGTGGCCGCGGCGCCACGGCGTCCATCCGCCGCGGCAGGTCGATGTTGCTCAGGCTGTCGAACACGCCCCGTCCTCAACCACGTGAGGCCCATCTGGGGGCGCGCCCGGCGTCGGGTCAAGCTGGCTAAGCTAGCGCCGCCGCCTGGCCCGAGGCCGGTTCAGCCGCCCCGCATCGGGTTCAGGCCTTGCGGCGGACGATCTGCTGGCGCCGCCCGCCGGTCCAGATCTCGATCCGGTCGCAGTGCGGTTCCTCCGCCAGCATCGCCTGGGCCGCGCTGACCGCAGCCTCGGCGTCGGCGGCCTCCACGGCGCGCACGACCGGCCAATCCAGCGTCGGGCCGAAGCCCATCAAGCTGCACCTGCGTAGGGTCAAACACCACCTCCACCCGCATCACCTGGTCAGGTGGATAACAACGTTCTCGGTTGCGCACCATCAACCGCAGGCTGAAGCTTGGGCGCCCGGCGCGGGCCGGGGCCCCTACCCCATCCACCCCAGCGGCGCGCCCGTCGACCGCCGCACCTGCGGCCGCTTCACCACCGCCGCGCCGTGGCGGTTGGCCGCGAACTCGCCGAACGCATCGGCCCCGTGGCTGGCGTGGTCGTGCAGCGGCCCGCCATAGCTGCGCGTGGCCTTCACCCAGCGCTTGCGATAGCCGCGCAGCCGCTCCAGCCCGCCGGCGCATTTCTCGGCGTCGAACCAGGTCATCGGGATCATCAGGCGCCCGGCGTTGATCCGCTCCTCCGGGTCCATCGCCGCCCCCACCGAGATCGGCCACACCCCCAGCGACCCCAGGGTCTCGAACCGCGAGCGCCCCGCCGCGCCCAGCTCACGCACCATCACGTCATGCGGCAGGTGATGTGTTCCGTACACGTACGGCCGCCCCGCCAGCGCCTGGCGAACCACCGACTGCAGGCCCTCGCCCGAGGTCTCGAAATAGTCGATGGCCCGCACCTCGCGCCCGGCCTGCTGGAAGAACCAGACCGCCGTATAGTCGTCGATCCCCAGGTCCCAGGCGGTGTCGACCTTCAGCGCCGGATCGTAGGGCGCGCGTCCGATCCGCCCCGCCCGTTCCGCCTCGCCCAGCAGGCTGGCGTAGTAGGCGCCGGGCGCCGCGGCGTCGAAGTCCACCATGTACTCGGAGGCGAACCGCGCCTCCCCCTCCTCCACGCTCCCCAGCTCGGCGATCATCTCCGCCCGTTCGCGCTCGAGCAGTTCGTCCGAAAATACCTTGGTCTCGGTGGCCGGCGATTTCTGGGTGAACCATTCGCCGGGCCGCAGCACCCGGCTCTCGAACGCCCGCGTGGCATGCCCCCGCCCGCGCGGCGTCCACAGGAACAGCGCCCACCCCCCGTTCTCCGCCAGGATCGGCCGGATGTAGGTCCAGGCCTCGGGCTTGGCCAGCGACCACTCCGAGAACACCACGCCCAGCGGCGAGGACCCCATCAGCGCGTCGTAGTTGTCCGATCCGGCCACCTGCCAGGTGGCGCCGTTGGCCAGCTCCAGCTTCATGTCGCTCTCGTTGCGCCTGGTCCGCACCTCAGTGGGAAACGCCTCGTCGATGCGCCGCACGCCCGTGTGCGGATTGACCGCGCTCCAGATCGCCTTTCGCCCCTGCTCGGCCTCCGGCAGCAGGTGCCAGTAGCTGCCGGGCTTGCTCGCAGCCTGCGCCGCGGCCCAGTGCAGGGCGACATCGTCCTTCCCCCATCGCCGGTGCGCCACCACGTCGGCCCGCGTGCCGCCCCTCAGCAGATATTCCCACAGGTCCACCTGATAGGGCCGCGGCTCCCATTTGATCGGCAGCTCCATGAGTTCCTCGCCGGGCTGCAGCGCCCGGGCCTCGGTCTC
>Ga0307517_10004431_pt1 | contig 21568 bp, 36 predicted proteins | sample 23_EM_MG_FD_194515 | JGI IMG/M metagenome (GOLD analysis project Ga0307517, IMG submission 194515) | Populus trichocarpa ectomycorrhiza microbial communities from riparian zone in the Pacific Northwest, United States - 23_EM | ecosystem: Host-associated > Plants > Roots > Unclassified | place... | reverse complement strand
TACCCCAGCGAAGTATAGAAGGGAATGTGTTCGAATAAACGAGTCGTGGTCAGGTCAGATATGTAGGACAGAATGATTGAATGCGTCCCTAAGATTCCTGTTGCGAGAAATGCACACATGTTTCCTTTGAAGTAGATTTTTACCTCTCCTGCACGATAATTGGGGCTGAAATTCCGCCCTTCGTGGGCCGGACAGAGGCATCAACTAGAAGACCGACGCCATAATTGTGGGGTACTATAGTGTGGGGAACAAGCACAAAGATTTGGTAAACGGCAACGTATTGAGAGATTACGTAAGATTTCCGTTTACTTATTCCCTTGGACACTTCCTGGACCCGCCGTGGTTGTGGCATCTCCAAATCAGAAGGCTGTAGGAGACCACGGGCGGAGAACCGGCAAGTGGTACCACAGGGAAATACATTAGACGTTCCGTGCCATTAACACTGCGGTCCAATCACGTGGTAAAAGCATCAAGAACCTCTACGACATGGAAGGGACCAAAAAGTCGTCCACATTACGAGGAGCCAGGGGACGTTAGCCGGGAACTGCCTGGACAGGACGGAGACATCAACCAAGAGGATGTACAGGAGTGGGCGGTACTCATCGTCAGTCCTAAACACTAAACCCAACACCATCAACCCGCCCAGCTTTCAACCAAGTCTTCGCTGGACGTCTTGCTCGTGCAATGGGGAAAAGCGATATATCATCGATTGTATTACCGCCAGCTGAATAATGTGCAACTCACGAAACCATGGAAACATCCCGTGTAAGAAAGTGACACTGGGCTCTTCACATCCAGACCAAGGTAAGGGGATCTGACCACAGGTGAAGCGGCGGAGAATCATCTCTACATACTGCAGAAAAAAATGGAGTCCAAGTCCGATGCGTACGGAACGCACCTGCGCGTAGGTACAGACTCCCTCTCCCTCATCACTCTACCGTCATCTTCTCAGTGTGCAATCCCTCCCCGTAGGCCATGCTCTCGAAAATTACTTGTCGCCAAAGGCCGATCGTGAACTCGACGGCCTCTTCCTCGAGAACCTGAAAAGTGCTGCGTCAGCAACCAAGTGAGGTATTGATCAAAGTTAATACTCACGGGTTCAAGACCCTCGACAAGTTTATGAGGACCCTTGTGGTCTTTCAAGTGTTCCACCACGAACATGACAAGATCGTCGTCATCCAATTCTCCAAGGTGCTTGGTCATCAGTCGTTTGATCAACGGTTCCAGTTTTCTGTCGATCATGCCCTAGCTCTTGGTCAGCACCAACGTGATGGACAGAACCGGGCGGTAGACTCACATCGGAAAGACCGTCCCACCTAACCTTGCCCTTGAACAAGGCTTCCTTCTCCGTTGGTACACTCGCAGAGATTTTCTCTAACCTTTCCTTCGCTTTCTCTCCTCCTTCAGCAAGGTCGAGTTTCACCAAAGGCGCTTTCCTTTTTCTAATACCTTCCTCCTCTTCTTCCTCTGCGCCGAATACTAACGTCTTCTCCTTCGTAGCGGCTTCGGTTTTGGCGATGGGAACGGGAGCCAACGAAACATTCAAGCGGACAGGAGCACCATCGTCCAAGAGCATTCCAGCCTTTCGTTGTTCATCCTGAAGGGCTTGCATTTCGTCCATTTGTCTGGCAAGGAAAAGCTCTGACTCCTGACGAAGGTTCTCCGCTTCCCTCTCTTCGAACACCCGCGATTCGTTGTCAGCGGCTTCTTCAGCGGCTAACCTGCGCGTTCGCATCGCACGCCAGCGAGACCTATTAATAACACAATCAACAATGCGAAGGAATGGCGAGCTCGGTGGCGTACCTATCAGTGTAAAAGAGCTCATCACTCTCGTCGTCGTCCCAGATGTCAAGACGCGATCGCATCTCAATCCTATCCCGGTTTTCAGCCTCCTTAACCGCTCGTTCCCTTGCCAAAGTGCGCTCAAGAGTCTGGATCCTGACACGCTCCCGAGGCTCATAACGGCGTTCCCTCTGTTGATGGCGGACGGAAGGGGTGGAATAAGTGGTTAGCGACATTCGAAAATTGTAGCGGGCGTGGGATGCTGGTCAGTAAACAGACACGACAGGAAACTCACATCTCTGAACGAGGCCTCCTCGTCTCTCCTTCGCGCTTCTCTCCTTTCGGCCTCCAACTCTTCATCAGTCTTATTCGTCTTCCCGGCTAAACTCCTCTCATCCGGTACAGGACTCTCCCCAGCCTTAACAAACCCGACCGGCTTGTCGTAAGACTGTGGCCCCTTGCCCACTGCCTTCCCAGGCTGCGGAGACCCCTGTATTTGGTTCTGAGGCTTGCCCCACTCTCTCATTTTAGGACCGCTAGGAGCCCCCAAGACAGGCATACCTTGTTTCAGGTCCCGCATCTTCTCCCGCTCGCGCTTTGCGGAGCGCTCTCGGAATTGGGCGATCTCGTTCATGACAAGACCTCGTTGGGTTTCGGGTAAGTCTGCTTCTTGGAGGTCATGCAAATGAGGAGGGATAACGTATTTTTCTTTATCAAGAAGACCTCTCTGGGCTGCCTCCAGTGATGTCTTGTTGATGTCCGTCACAAGTGTCTGGACTTTCGTCCTGCAGGCTTGGAGCAATTGTTCATCGGCCTAGACTGACGTCAGTAGACGTTTTGATACCCATAGCTAAAAACCCACATCGGTCTTCATTTTTTGGGCCTGATATGCGTCCAAAAATGATTTATTCTTCTCATCGACCTTGACCTTGGATACAGTTAGGCAAAACAGTACCACAAACCCAACTGTTATACCCACCAGTAGCTTTTTGTTGACGCACCCATCCTCCAGAGCCGGTAGCTCAACTCCGTTCAGAAGTTCCAGAGCCCGCAACGCACCGTCAGGGTCCTGAAAGTCACAAAAACCAAATCCTTGGGGTTTCCCGGCTGGCGTTATCAGCCGTTTCAGAGGTTGCATGGGGCCGCAAGCCTAGTCACAAAGCGATTAGTCTGGGCGGCTGTGGCATGACTAATCACTCGTCACTCACACTCAGAAGGTCGTTCAGAAAGGAATCATTAATTCCGCCAGAGATCGAACCGACGAATACTGGCACGATTTTTGGGGGTGGTGAGAATTGTTGGTGGTTTAGCATCTGTTGGTGCGCTAAAGTACCCATAGACGGGCCCTGGCCAAACGAAGGCATGGATTGTCGCATGCCGAGACCTAGTCGGTTAGGAGCTGGATGCATTTTGTCGCGTTCGTCGCCCGAGGTGTTTTTCGGCTAGTCGTCGAAGTTGCGAGGGATTTTTTGTGAACCGGTGAAAGGCGAGGTCGTGCACCGCGGATACGCCGGCTCGAACGCGTGATGGGGGAAGAACAAGTGAAGAGAGACTGTGACAGTCACACCGTCACCGTCTCGTGACGCGGACGCGCCAGATAAGATTAGCGCCCGAGGAATGAACAGGGAAAGAATGTACATATGAAATAACACAGTGGTTGAGGGAAACAAGGTAGATACGCGATGAATTGATGACACCCTATCGGGTACTATTCGTGGATTTCCAGAGCATCGGAGGGCATGGGAGTAGGTAAAATCGGACTCAGAACAGTGTAACATAACACTAGCGTTCGCGGAGGAGCGGGAGGTCTTTGGGGAAAGGTGCAACCGAAAGACCTGTCAGTGGCAGTAAAGTGGAAAGATAAGGTCACAATGCCTACCAGACGTAATTAAATAAAGACCATCTGTGGGCGAAGAGTACGCGGCATCGACTCTGCGCCCTTCTTATCTTTAGGTTTCGAATTCTTCTTCTTTGAATCTGCGGGGGAGCTCTTGGGTACAAGCGTGGCGGTAGACGACCCAGTGGTATAATCAGAGGGAGTAATCGTCGAAGACGACATGATGGAGACGTTGTCGGATGACTCAGAGTGAAACTGCATGATGGGAGGTTGGAGGTGGATAGGCAGCTCGGTCGTTGAGCTCCTCAAGAGTGAAACTGTACTTTTTATACTAGAAGCGTGCACATCATCTGGGAACAAGGGTTCACGGTGGGGCGCCCGTCTATCAATGACACCACCCATGGGTGGAGCGAGATTAGAACAATGAATAGCGGGAGGTGCTCTGAACCACGGCACCTGGAAGCGGACCAATTCACACAGGTCCTACCAAAAAAATGTGGTCATTCAATGGAGCGAAGATACATATGGAGTCACATAAAGTCATCCTCCATCTCCCGGACTGATTTTCTCGGTACATCTTCCTCGTCCGCGCCGGTGAATAGAATGTCGTAAGATCTCGCAGCTTTGTCGGCCTTGCGTCGCTCAGCAAGCTCCGCTTCAGCCTTTTTCTATAGGTCCAGGCCTGACTTTCAGTGACTCTTCTCGCGGAAACATTCACTGTTGACGGACCTGTGCAGCGGCTGCGGCACTTTTAATAGCGTTCTCTTTCTTGACTCGTTCCTGACGCTCTTGCTCATGATCCACTTGACGGTCGACTTTCGTCTTATTCAAACGATTGACAATCTGGTTTTCCCGTTGCTGGATATACACTTGACCACCCCGTCTGGTAAACGCTTCAAAGGGACCTGAATCACGACAACGTACCTTTCTTCACCTGTCGTTTTCGTGAGCTACAACAGTGCCATTCATGATCGTAGGTGATTTACCGACCTTCTTGTCATTGTGAAAGGACACCTGCCCGATTGCCATGTCTCCAGTTTTCTGATATTCCATACGTCGATCTAAATTTGGCCAAGGATACAATCTCATCTCACCTTCAGGTTCTCCGCCGGTGTATAGATGATGGTGATGTTATCCTTCTTGTTGCCTAATTGCGGGGGTTATCAGGCCAATCAAGCTGCGGGGAACGAGGTTGATCCTACCCTCGATAGAGTTCGCCTTCACTAACTGAGCGCAATCAACCAGCAACGGATCAGGAATTCGATCCCAGGTTATACCGTCCGGCATCCGCAAGTACACATGGGCTGACGAGAGTTTATCCACATGGAACCAAACATCCTGTGGCCAAGCAAACTTTATCAAGTCCTCATCTAAGTTGGATCATAGCACGATTAAGTATGGTATATATCGGACGCGGGAGTGCGGAACTCACTCTCATGTTTATCTTTCCCCATGTAGATCACTACTGCGGGATTGTGGGCTGGGGAGAAGCATCGAAGACGCGTCAGGAATGAGAAGATTCCCATCGTTGGGACAACGCCACCTGCAGAAGAGAAGAAAAGGACCATGATCGCAATAGTCAGAGGCGTAGCGCCCGTGGGAAACCTTCCCAAGTTCGGGCCGTGATCTGAGATAGACCTCGACCCGCTCCTCGTCAAACTCAGCACCGATTGTAATTCGCTCAACGTCTGCGGCGCCGACCCCGCCGCCAAGGCCAATGAGATTGTTTGAATCTACCAAAAAACTACAGGCTAGCGCTACGGCACCTAGAGCGGCCCGGATAGCGTGGGTCCCGATGCCCCAGCGACTTTCTCGATGAAGATTCCGGAGTAAAGCAAACCTTCAGTAGTCCCTTCCTGGATACCGTGATGAACCACATCGCCCAACACTTCGGGATGATCCAAAGGATTAACCAAGGGTAACTATTTACAAGGTCTCATTAGTCAAACCGATCTCATAAAAATAAAGGTAGTGTACCTTCAAGACACCAAAGTGGAATTCGCCCTGTCCGGTAGGGGCTGCCTTGGCATGTTCGTTCTTCTTTGTTGGGGAGACGAGCTTCAGCGGTTCAGCTCCCGTGGAGTAGAATACCGCGAGCGTGAGGTTGTCCCAGTCGACAACGATGGCAAAGTTGTGCCAGGTCTCGCAGGTGAATGGGGTGGAAAACAATACGTTCAGGTCGTGATCCAAAATCTTAACGTTCCGTGCCTCAGCCGCAGGGAGCTTGCCCGTTGGATTGGTGAAGGGTGACCCTAGATCTGAGTTAGCGATCCAGAAGAGAGAGGGTTCATAACTGTGCATGTTTACCAAGTTGCACTCCGAAAACGTGAGGTTCGCTGGGTGGTTCGACGAACACGACTTGGTACTCGTGGGTAAGATTGAGTGGCTTGCGGTCGTCGGCAGCAATGGAGAAGTGGAATGCGGTTGTGTTAACTTGTGAGATCGCCGTGAGCTGAGCACTGCTGAAGTTCTTCTGGGCGATCAGTTCTGTCCTCCGGAATCCGAACTGCGCTTTATCGGGATCGCCTCCGGGGACGAAGACTGAGCTATTGTCAATAGAAACAGCAATTACGCCTTCGGTATGACTGGATGAGTTGCTCCAGAGCGGCGTTGGGGAATGAGTGTCGTGGATGAACTGGGTATACTGGGTTTGGTCGAGCAGTAAGCACACCAGAGCGTAAACAACCTAGAACCGGAAGAACATACATGGCTTGCGGCCTCGGAACCCTTGACAACGCTGCGCATGAGACCATTCAGTGGGTGCCTCGCCGAAGGGAGGGAGAAACGACATACGCAAGGTAGGGACCGCTGTTCTTGTCAAGGACATCGGCGGTAAAGTTCGGTTTGGCCCTGCCATCGTAGAGGATCTCGATGGAGAAAACCGAGGAGAAAAAGAGGGAAAGAACGAAAAGGAATTCCATTCCTAGTGTGGTAGTGTGGGGCTTCACTGCTCGCTCGCTCGTCGTCTCGCTTTTGAAGGTTGGCCGGAAAATCCGTGGAGAAAAACCCGGCATTGTCGAAGGTCGGTCACCAAGTCAGATATGGCAACCGAGTGATGACCATGGTTTTGCTTGTAAGGTTTCTCCGGAGCCCCCGAGTTATTAAGTACCACCTCTTTTCAACTCGACAACCAGGGGAGTCCCGACCCCAAGGGAGGAAGCTCTTAACGATCACTGGAAAACCATAGCGACTGAAATTCAGTCAAATTCGACTGAATAAAGAGTTCAGTCGTTTTCCGACTGAACCGAGTCAAAAAAAAAACAGTTAGTGTGGGGCACTGAAAACGTGCGCTCACCTGGAAGGCGATGTAAATCAACTTAGTTTCAGTCAATTTCGGTGACTGGATTTCAGTCGCTATAGGTTTTACAGTGAACCAGGCGAGAGGCCAGGGCCGAGGTCCTGAAGAGGGGGGAATCCTCATTTGGGCATTACATGCGGAAGAGAGAGGCTGAAGCTTTACACGACCGTGAAGTCGATCAGAAGTGCCTTTGACCGGAAAGATGCCTGTCTCTTCGATTCTCCTGACAAACCCGCGCGAACCCACACGCATGGCCCATCCAAGGCTCCCGCGGTGGGGGCAACCGTCGGTCTCCATGGGAAGGAGTTGGTTGGCGCCCTTGCAAACCTGCCAGGCAATACCTTCACCCCAGGGAAAGAAGTAAACAAGAATAAGCCATCAGCTCAACCGATCGTACCCACGGATGAACAGGAATAAAAGTGTATCCCTGCCTTGGCAAGACAAGCCGTCGTCGAAACAGAAAGTTCCGGGCACACGTTGGATACGGTTTGGGTATCATGATACACACGCGCCAGGCGAAGATCACACGCTAGTTGTTGGGCATGCGATGAAATTTTGCCCAACGACCCGTTGAACGCGGCGGCGGTAACTTGAACACATTGGACGCAGCCATGACCAACGCTTGGTCTTTCACTCGCCCCCGCTTCGAAGGTATAGGACATGAGGTACATACTCCTAGATACCTCTCTTGATTTTGCCCCGATTTTGTGCCCCTGATGAGATCGACGATCCTTCTGAATCTCCTTATACATGCTGATCTCTCTAGTTGAAAATCACAGGTTGAGGCGACGGCCCCCTTCACAATGGTGGTGGGTCGAGTGGAACGGGCTACGGCATTCGGGGGGTTCCAAACCGGGGTTGCGTGGATTCTACTCACGCCTTTGCCCAAAATCGACAAAACGCTTGCTCACGTTTGTTTCGAAGACAATCCCCAGCGGCAACTTCGGAAAGATTCGACAAGAATCGTAATTTACCTAAGGGGCTCTGTTGTGTGGTGACGTCCACCGTTGATGCATGAACACTAAATCCAGTGACGGAAGAAAACAAGCGATCGGCGCGAGGATGAGTGGACCCGAGCGGAAGTCTTTGCCAAACAAGAACAAACAACCATTTGCTCTGAACGAGAGCTTGCCTTGTGGCAACACTCCGTTTTCCCCAACCATGCCGCGACGACTAAAGAAGCACTCAGCCAACCATGGGAAGAGCTCAGCTCCTTCTTTTGACCGTTCAAAGGGTGAGATGAAACCCTGGAACACGGTCGATGACATTCCGTTGGACGAGGAAGATGAATGTGCGTTCGCCACTTCGCGTTCTTTGTACGCACACTTACTGGAGCTTGCCTCCGTTTTGCTTCACCTCACAACCAATCAGTCTACGCTAGTCGGGATCGAATTCTCCTCGATGGAGACGAAATTCAATATGATGAAGACGATTTTGGTGCCGAGGATGAAGTTTTCGCACTGAACGGCGTGGATTCGTCTTCTGAGGACGAGGGTGGAGATGAGGACCAAGAGGGGGAGGGAGATGCGATGGACATTGACGAGGGACCTTCAACTTCCCGTTCTGCCAAAGGTCCAAAGGCCCACAAACCCCTTGCGCCAGCCTCTGGATCGGACGAAGACGAGGAAGAATCAGAAGAGGAGACTTGGGGCACCAAGAAGTCTGCCTATTATTCTGCCAATGACGCGCATTTCGGTTCCGAGGATGAGGAAGCGAACGAGTTGGAAGAAAAGGAGGCGAGACGGCTGCAGATGAAGGCTAGGGAAGGGATGGGCGATGAGGATTTCGGTCTTGATAATCTCCAGGCGCTGGTTGAAGGTGGGGGAATGGAACCAGGCGTTACCGAGTATGTTTTCTTTTGTTCTGACGTGCGCCTCGAGGCACTGATAGCAATCTCCCCGTAGGGTCCTCGTGGATGATCTTGTGGTTATTCCATCGCTTCCCCAGGATAAATCTTCCCTTCTACGACATCTTGAGAAAAATAGCCCCGAAACACTGGCTCTGGCTCGTGATTGGGATGATATTGCGGTGACTGTCGTGAAAGCCGGTCAACGGCTCAAGAAGTGCGTGAAGGCATTCGCCTTGGGGAGTTCAGTCTGACCCTTCGTTATTAGGATGGAGTCCGAGAACCCAGATGCGACAAGCCTGGGGATGGTTCACCTCCACTATCGTACGCACTTTGCATTTGGTCTGGAGCACACACTGACATCGCGTTTGACGAAAAGAAACCCTGCTCACTTATGCCACGACACTCGCATTCTACCTACATCTCCGGTCAACCCCCAAATATGCTGCCCACCCTGACCTCGTGAAGTCTCATCCGGTCCTCGAGCGCCTTCTCACACTAAAGCAATCCCTGGCCACCCTCGAAGATCTCGACTTCGACATGTCAGACTCTCAGTCTGGGGAGGACGGTGGTCTTGGAGATGACTTCGATGAATCCGACGAAGATCTCGAGCTGGAAGATGAAGACGAAGAGGATGAAGAGGTCTTTGACTCATTCAACCACACGAAGGGAGGGAAGAAGAAGAAACCGAGGCTGGAACTCAACGAACTTCATGATTTATTGAAGGACGCCGAAACAGATATATCTGACCTCACTCCAACGGTGAATGGCGTCCATCCCCCAGAGAAGAAACGCAAGAAGGTTGTGAAGGAAGCGTTCTTCGACCAGGAGGAGTCCTCCGAACCCCCGAAGAAGAAGCAGAAGACCGACGAGAAGGACAAAGACTCGAAGAAACCAACCAAACCTCGAGCCCCTGTCTTTGATCTCGTTGAACCCGAATTCGAGTACTCCGCATCCAATCCCGCCCCCTCCCCCTCCGTCTCCGATGCCGCGGATTCGTTCGGTGAACAGACTGTCCTCCAGTCCTTCGATGCCGCCGATAAGAAGGCTAGGAAGAAATCTCTCCGTTTCCATACATCAAAGATTGAGGGTGCCGTTACCCGGCGCGACAGGGGTGCGAAGAACCTCTTGGGTGGCGACGACGATATCCCGTACAAAGAAAGGAAGAAGCAGAGGGAGATCAGAGAAGCGAAGGAGGTTGCCAAGAAGGGTAGGGGGTTAGGCGGGGACGATTTGGGTGATGGGGACCCTGAAGTGGGCATGGACGTGGATTTTGCCGGGTTCGATGGCGACCCCGGTGGAAGTAAGTCGGGCAAGAAGAGGAGTCGGGACGATTCGGACGAGGGGTATGAGGATGTCGACCCTGGCGAGTATTATTCGCTGGTGGAGGGGTCGGCGAAGGAGAGGAAGGGGAAGAAGAAGGCCGAGTACGACGCAGCCAAGGCCGCTGAACGGTACGTGTTGCCAAACTCTTGCCCCCCCACACGCCTTGCTTACGAGTGTAATATCAGGGATGCCCTGATGGCTCCCGAAAGCGCCGAAGGTCCCCGAGCGTTAACCAGAGCGATCTTGAAGAACCGTGGGCTTACCCCTCACAGGCCAAAGTCGGTCCGCAACCCAAGGGTCAAGAAGCGTCAGAAGTTCGAGAAGGCAAAGAAGAAAGTCAGTTCTCAGAAGGCGGTATACAAGGGCGGGATCGGAGACGCAGCTCACTACGGGGGAGAGAAGAGCGGTATTTCCAAGGTCGTCAAGGCCGTTCGGCTGTAGGACGCACCCTGTCTGAACTTGTGCATTACTCCTTGATTTTTCGCGTGCGGTTTGCCATCATTGCCATCCGGCACCCACGTGCATATCGGGTGTGCAACTTTTGTTCGATCTTTCGAATCGCCCCCAAGCGGGCTCATCAGATACGTGAAATACATGCCCCGAAATTACAGAAAGCAGAATACAAAGCTCGAATGCAACAAGGTGGGAGAACAGGAAGGAGACGTCCCGATCGCGACGAAACACCGCAATATCAGCAGGCAACGCAGAAACATAAAACTCGGAGGTCCGCCTCTGGGGGGGTCTATCGACCTGGAGTGACCATTGTCCGCATATACCCGCCATATGGTGTACTTTGAGCCAGGGCAGGTGTGTGCATGCCTCCCATGCCCATTGGACCGGGAGTTTGCGATTGATCTCGTGGTAGACCACGGTCTTCCCGTTCTGCGATGGTGGCTGCTGAGCCTCGACCGGGATCGGGGATTCCGTTCGTGGGCGTGAAGGTTTGGCCTAGACCATAAAGTTTACCGTTGTACTCCGTGTCGTCGACCAGGTCGTTGAAGTATATCTCCCGCATCTTGAAGAAGGTGGACGCGGTCAACAACGAGTCTGAACCGGCTTGATGCGAAGACCCAATACGTAGCACCTTTGTGACGAGCGCCGGGTCCAAAGCATCAGTGTCAAACTAAATTGTGTGACGTGTAGGACTGACCCCCAGGTCATCGGCAACATCCTGCAGTCCACCCTTCAGCTGCTTGCAGGCACGCATCATGAATTTGACGTCATATACGGTCGGGAACCAGATGCGCAGTATATCAAAGAAGGCGTCTTCATTTGTGGGCAGTGAAACGGCCGTGAGCAGTTTGATGAAATACCCAAAATCGTAACCGCTGGTAAGCAAGGGACCGTCAACTCGTGTATGCGTTGAATCGTTGTACGACGGGTAAAACATCACACACCTGTGGAAGGATATCCATTTAGTGTCGTCCGTCAAAACAAGACCGGACGTGATCATCAATTCCGCGAAATAGTTTGGATCAATGCCCATGTCTTCGTGTCGTTGGAAATCAATCCCGTGCGCGCGCAGAAGTTCGATGGACTCGGGCGTATACATGTCTTCCCTGGATTCCAATCAGCGAAAACAGAGGATTGTGGCGGGGATAGGTCATGGCCGTACTGGATGTCAAAGTGAAAGTTAAACTGCCAGGTACAGATATCTTGAGGAAAGCATCCTTCCTCGTCCGCGAGGGTCAGCCCGACCTGGATCGTCTTGAGCAGGTCTACGTTACTCCTCATCGTCTGGTAGTGATAATCCGACGAGGTCTTGAATGAGCCGATTGGTCGAGCGACAACGCCCGGAAATTCCGTATCCTATCGCACCCCAACACCAGAGTTTTAGCCACACATGCCACACCGGTCAAAGTCCGCATGGGGGTTGTGAAGTGTACCATTGCGACGTAAGGATAATTTTCGATGAGATCGCGGATGACTCGCATCTCGGCCTCGAGGTTCGGGGCCCACACCTCCTGTATTCGAGACATAGATGTCGGTGGAAGTTGCAACGACGACGACGACGACGACGACGACGAACGGTCGGTTTTGTAAGCGAGTGTAGGGGAAGGTGGTGGTGGCGGTTGACCAAACAACAGAGATCCCTTTCGCTTCCGTGTCTTTGATCCACCCCCCTGAACCCTATGGCCGACGACGCTCCGGTCATCTTCAAGCGCAAACAATCCAAACTATCGCAGTCTTCGAGAGCACGACCTGTGGAAGACTCAGTTGCAACTGGTCCGGAGGAAGGCGCTGTCCAGGAAAACAGCGATTCCCCCGCCGCGGTTGCCTCCAGGCTCAGAAAGCAGCAGAAAGCCCGCCAAAAGCTGAAACCACAAGTCAGTTTTGGCGGAGATGATGAGGTCAGGGTGTCAGGCTCCCCAGAAGATCCGATACTAACGTTTTTTTGGGTGTGGTCGGAGCAGGAGGGGGACGGTGAGGTAGTCAAGATCAAGAAATCTAACCTCAGCAAAAAAATCGCGCTCGCTAAAGCCAGTGCATCTCACGGGTGCGTTGGATTCTGTTACTACGCTTTGGGTTTCGTCTTGAGACTGATATATCTATGTAGTGTCTCATCTCATGACCCACTGTCCTCAGTCAACAACAATGCTTCAACACCGCGTTATGACGCATCGTATTTGTCTGAGTTGAAGGCTACCACACCGGGGTCACGTCCTACAACGGATAATCGCACCGAATCTTATTCTGTCGATGTCCCAATAGACCATGACGTGATGTTCGTGGATGATGCAACGGGTAAATGGCATGCAACTCTCTTCACGGGTTCTATCCATTGACTTAATGTGTGGCGTTTAGTTGCGGAAACTACGGAAGTTTATTTACCGACTTCGTCGTCGATTACCGCTGCCAAAGAGAAGAGAAAGCTCCTGCGAAAGACCGGCGGCGAAATAGGGGATGATTATATTTCTTTGTCGCTGACGAAACACGTCGACCAGGGCCCTCATCCAGAAAGTCGGTTAGTGAGGGAGGAAGATGAGCTCGGGGAGGCAGATGAGGGTACGCTGTTTCTCAATGCCGATCCTCTTTGTGCTGAATTACGGGATCTACCAAGAATTCGCGGAGTACACCAGCGCACAAGAACGAATTGCGCTTGGTAGGAAGGGCCGGAAAGTTGAATCCAAGCAAAGGAGGGAGGAGATGAAGAGCTTGATCGCTGACACGTACGGAAACCCTCCCATTGCGTGTAAGTCACTGACCCCTTTGCTTAGGTTGGAGGATAACGAGGAAGAGAAGGAATGGGAACAGGAGCAAATACGGCGAGCAGGTCACCTTGACCACGCTCCTGAGACACAGGTGCCTGCGCCGCAGGTATACAAGCCGTCACCTGGTAAGTCCCCCAGTGAAATAAAACCAGTGTTTTCTGACACTCGTGTAGTCCCAGCCACGATACCTATACCAACTCTTGAACCAGCCATCGCACGGTTGAGCCAGACTCTCTCCAACCTCACGACCTCTCATTCGACCAACGTCTCTGCGTTGACCTCTTCAGCCGACGAGCTTTCTCAGATTGAGGAAAGGGAGAAAGAACTTCGGGAAGCGATTGAGAGGACTGAGGCCCAGCGGAGTTGGTTTACCGCTTTTCGGGAGTTCGTTGAAGGCGTTGCCCACTTTCTCGACGAGAAGGTAAAGTACCCTCTGTCATTTTTGGGACAAATGCCCACACAATACCTAGTATCCCGCGCTGGAGAAACTCGAGGAGGAACACATTTCTTTACTCAAAGAAAGATTCGACATGGTTGCGGGACGTAGAAAAGCAGAAGATGAGGACGATCTGTCCTTTTTCCTGGGCCACATTCCCCAGCCAGCATCCGAGGAACCCCCTAAACCCTCGCGGCAGAAACGGACAGCCGCACGTTTGATCCGGAGAGCACACCGACGTCAGGTGGGCGTTGGTTTAGCCGCCGAGGAGGGGTTCTCGACGGACTCGTCGCTGTCATCTGACCAGGAGGAGGATTTCCAACTCGCGATCACGAATCTCAAAGAAAAGGGTGAAGGCGTGTTAAGCGACGTCCGAGCCGGAGAATTCAGAGATCCATCGCAAGGGTTGGGCAAATGGTTCGGAGAATGGAAAGAAAGATACGAGGACATCTACGTTGGGGCTTGGGGAGGACTCGGACTCGTGGGGGCTTGGGAATTTTGGGCTAGACTGGAGATTGTGGGATGGAATCCGTTCCAGGTGAGCGCTTCACAGCATTGCCCGCGCTCCTGTAAAGGAGCGCGTGTTTTGTTTCGTCAAGCTTCCACACCATGCTGATTTTGCAATTTGTCAACTTGCGTGTAGGATCAGAGAAGTTTTGACAGTTTTGATTGGTATAACGGCTTGTATCAATATTCGATGACAAACGAAAACGGTGGTCCGGCTGAAGGCAGCACTATGTCGAGCGCTGATGGGGACCTCGCTTCTTCCATGGTTTCGACTGCGATCGTGCCGAGGTTGTGCAGGGTAATCGAGGGTGGTGGGTTTAATCCTTACTCGATGAAGGATGTCAGGACCGCGACAGACTTGGTTGAACAAGTCGAGATTGCCGTTCGAGATACGGCGAATCTGAAGTTTCAGGTGAGGACACAGTCCATTTTTCATTGAACCCTGAACTTTCCCTATGCGTGCCCTGGATCCCGTAACTTTCTCCGATGCGTCGGTGAAAGGTCTGAAGGCTGGGACTGTGGTGTCTGTGGGACATGTCAGGGGTTTGCTTGTTTGGTTTCCTCTGATCTCCATGCACACATTTTGCCTTGCAATGGAATTTTAATAATCGAGTTTCTTTTTCACTCATTGTTTCTGCCTTTGCCGCTAGATGTTGCTCAAATCCGTATCGGCGGCGTTCCAAGCTACTGTTGATGCTGAGGAACAGCTGATTGGGCCTTACCTCAAATTCAATCAGCCACGGTTTGATCCAGAAGCGGTACCTGCACGAAGGAGGTACCTCAATAGACGTGTAAAGCTGGTTCAAACACTTCTCAGATGGCGGAAGCATTCTGGGGAGAGCTCCGGAGTTGAGGGTCTGATAAAGCGTGTGGTGGATGTTGTCATCGTGCCCGTCGCGGACGGGGGTTGGGAAGTTGGCGGCGAAGAGTGTTTGAGAAAGGTGCGCCTCCGTACTTTATTGTGACGCCGACCGTTGGCTTCAGGGTTAACCCGCCGCCCTCCCAGGTCGTGGAGATGTTGCCGCCGGAGTTGGTTACGCCAAGTCTGCGCTCAAGGCTCAGTCGCTGATACAATATCTTGAATTCCATCGGCATCCGTGCCCTCCCGCTCCGTCTGGGTCGTTCTCCGCTTTTCCTTCCCGTGTGTATGGCCATGGACTCAGGTTACACGGTTCATTTCATTATACACCGAGGATGAAGCGATGGGATCTACCCGAGATCTCACCCGCTTCACATTGAAAGGGACAGTGCGCACGACAACGTGCATCACACCATACACTGTCACCTTTTTGTTTGCGTCCTCGGGAGAAAAGCAGTGAAGCATATTTACTGACTCACCAGCCTGATCGCCACGAAAGGATCTTCGGGTCCAAGACGGTTCGATCCCTGTTGACGCTGGGATTGAGTTCGTTCTGCTGTCAGACACACATATGGGAGTGAAACGCACGAACTGGTAAGTCGCCGCCTGGGGGGGAAGTCCGTTGACTTTTTGTCATCAGATCTTCGCCCGTTTTGTCCCTGAGGTTAACAGGTGTGCGTATCAGGGGTGATGTATTGGGGTTGAATTGCGTATGAGGTGTGAGTGAACGCGGAAAAGGCGTGTCCTCGGAGCCTATGCGGTTCCTCTCACTTACGCGCCGGTGATGGGATTGGATTTGTTGGACCGAGAAGCCTAGTTCGCCTATTTACCCGCTCCATTGGCTCCAGAGGGAGAACATGAGGAAAAGTTGAGGATTCAGGCGATGGATGGGGATATACGGTACACTGACTTGAACTGACGCGATCACGTCACTTGCGGCTTGGACGCGTCCTAGGAAGAAAGGGGTCATTGGGGGGGAGGAGTTTCGGACAAAGGAGAAGCCTCTTGCTCTGCTCGGATTACATAGGGTGCAGCATGTCCTCGGTAGTACAAAGGAGGAGGGTGGAAAATCCCTGCAGGGGAAAAAAGAAAGAAAAAAAGAAAAAAAAAGTTGTCGGATATCCCCACCCGGGTTTGGAACCGGCGCGCCATTATCGCTGACTTGAGCCTGACCCCGCCTGAGCTGGCCGTCATCGTTCGTGAGCTCGTCTTGGAGGCAGGCCGTCGTTATCTCACTCGGCGACACTGGTCTGGGTTTACCTGATTGACGCATTATTATTCCCGGGGGCTTATGAACGTGGGGGACACGCCCTCATCGTTATCGCCTAGCTCGAACGCTTTTCCTCTTCATCATCCGATCCAAATCCCTTCTCTTCCTCCCAGTTTCCCCCCTCTCTTTTCCTCCCTTCTTCCCCAGAATGTCGTCTATCAACTGGTCATCCAATCCTCCCTCCAACTCTCCACCCACTATGCAATCCAACGCCCCTGTCTATTCGTCACAGAACTTCCGTCCCCCTGTCGAATACACTAGTCCGTACGCTGCCACCACTCTCTATCCATCCCAGCAGCCCTTGTCCGCCGACACAGACCCCGTCCAGCTGCCGAGCAGCATCGGTCCCTCTCGCTCCAAACCTTCTTCCACTGGTATTGTCACAAGGCGGAAGGCGGCTCAGATTGCCATGCAATCCGGTCACTCCAGGGAGAACTCTGGCCCCTTCCCCAGCGCTGTGCACACCAATGGTCATCCTTCTCAGGTTAGTCTCATCCTAATGTCCGGTTTCCAAGTGCCCCCATCTCAGCCAATCCCCCGTCCCCCCTATCCGTCTCTCTAGCGAACTGGTCCGTTCGTCCATCCCTCTGGTTCCCGCTCAAATTCCCAGAACGATTATCATCATCTTGCCAACCCATATCAGACGCCCCAATCCGACTTGCCGCCCTTGAACCTCCCTCCGGCGACGACGATGGGGCTGCCGCCCAACGGCGCTTCGCCTCAGTATCCCACCACGCCCGCATCCACGTCCCCTTATTCCCCTTACAACTTTTTTAATACTCACTCACGTTCAAATTCAAATTCAAACTCGAACCCCCGATCCACCTCTCCTGCCTTGAGCGTGGCGTCCGCCCTTACATCCGTCTCCTCTTCCACCGGGCCCCCCAATGGTCAGGCCCAGATGAACCCTGCACCAGTGGTCCGAAAACACAAAAAGCAGCGTCTCTTCAACGTCGACCGCAAGGAGATCTGCTTGTATCACAAGGAAAATCCCACCGCTCGACAAGAAGATATTGCGATCAAATACGGTGTGGAGAGGAGCACGATCAGCAAAATCCTAAAGCACAAACAAAAGTGGATGAACGTTCCAACTGAGGAAGAGTTCAAGGTTGCTAAGCATAGGTACCTCATTTCTCGTATCAACCCCGCTATTACTCAACACTGATGTTCTTTCTAATTCAGGCCTTCGAAGTTCCCTGAGATCGAGAGCCAACTCGTTGACTGGTTGTCTGCGACTGCGGTCCCTCAAAATATCACGCTTTCCGACTCGTTGATCCGCAATAAGGCCAGGGATATCGCTAAAGTCCTCAGGATTTCCGAGGACAAATTCAAGGCTAGCTCTGGCTGGGTCGAAAACTTTAAGCATCGTCATGGGATCCGTCGTGGTGTCTGGCATGGAGATGGCAGGGCCTCGAAGCTTTCTACCACAGGTGATCCAAGCCCCTTGTCCAACTCGAACCTTCCCGCCAGCGACACTCCGAATGAGGATCGAGGCGCGGTGCTCCCTCCGTTCAACACGGGCTTTCCTAACCGACGGGATTCTCATTTCATGAACGAACGATCCTCCAGCACTCTCAGCCCTCTTCGTGAAGTGCAGATCGACCATAACCAGGAAGATTACAGGGGCCATATGCGGTCTCCGCTGAGTCTTCCACCACCTTGGAGCACCTCGGATCGTTCTCCAGTCCACGAGACACCCTCATCCAGAAACGCTTCAGATCAATCGTACGGTCAGTCTGATACAACATCCACATCGATCTCTGCCATGTCTTTAAGTTCGCTGAGGGCCGGGTGGGACGACCAGTCCCCAGTCCATCCGCTCCCCCCACCTCTCCACCCTTCCGCCTACGACAGCTCGCACAGTCAATCTAACCAAGACTGTTCTGATCCAAATGTACATCCGATTCAGTCTCATATGGGTGGCGGCACGTACCCTCTCACCTCCTCTCCACCTCCCCGCCCTGAATCTGTTTTAGGAAGGTTCACCATCCAGGCACCGTACCCACCTTTGCCCATCTCTCCCTCCCCGTTGTACCGCCACAGCGAGCCTATCCCCGCAACCGAGGCTGAAGACGCATGCGATAAGGTCTTGCGCTTTGTCGATTCGCAACCTGATGGCTTTATCACTAATGCAGAGAGGGAAGTGTTGACGCAGATCAAATATGCGCTCTTTCATGCCGTGACTGGAGTTCCGAGGGAAGCTAAGCGATAACCGGCTCGTGGTCTCCGGCAGACGGTGCGGATGGTATTTCCAGCCCTGGGGTTTGGCCATTTTCATCCTTGTTTTCAATTCTTGTCAGGACAGCTTGAAGCACGTTATGAATCGGACTTGTCGCTCTCGCTCGCAGTTTTCTCATATTTTCCCATCCAGGTTTTATTGGCCCCGTCTTTATCCCTCTTATCATTGCCATCATTTTCACATTATCATCCATGTCTCCCTCATTCATGTCCTCACTTGATGTTTTTCCCCTCTCTCCAGATCCATCATCTGTCTGTCGTTATGTCGTCCTTTTTGCTTTCTGCCTTGCAACGCCCTACGTCATATTCATATATTCCCTCCCCTCTCCCACTTCGAGCTGGTTCGATGCCTATTATATCGTCCGCCCTCTTCCACCTCATTCATGTTAACGTCATCCCTATTCATTCCGCCACGTTGCGCATGTGCGTGTCTATGTTTCATTCTATCCGCCCATCGTCCCGGTTTGATCGTCATCGTCCCCTCATCTCTATACACCTCTCGTACACGTTTTATTCATTGGTCTTGTTGTCCATCATAGTTGTGTTTCGTACCACACATGCGCACGTTTCCATTTTCGTTACAGAACCCCGTACCGTTAATCTTCGCTTCGCTGCATAATCTCCCGCTTTGCCTTTTACGCTTTGCCGACAGCGTTTGCACCCTATCCTCCCCGAAACTTTACTCCATCCCTATATACAACCAACTACCCCATACCACCCCATACTGATCCTTCGTAATGGCTTTCCTGTCCGATGTGTTATCGCTTTTGCTATTCAAAACTTGCATCACCCTCCCGTATACCGTATCTTCCGCACACTCCTTTTTCGTGGTCGTTCCTCGTGAATCTCTCACCACTAGCGTAACATTCACTTGCCTTCCTTTTCTTCTCTCCACCTTTGGCCCCCGGCTACACTTAAAACAGAAACGTTCCTTTATTCATCACACTTCCATAAGGCTGTCCCTTCTGCTTCCTGTTTCTGTTTCCAACACCGCCGCAACCTTTCGAAGTTGTACCTGGGAGTACTGGTATTCCGAATACCGCGCTCCCATACCGCCCATATCTTACTGATGCACCACTAGCAGCTCTCGGCGGCCGACGCGAGTTAAACCACATCCGTTCGTCCACTCGCTAGAACACCTCAATCGCATACCCCCCCCAAACCCCAATCACACCTAACCTTGTTTTTATCCCGTCGCTGCTCCCTTCACCTCCGCACACCGCCTCGACGTCCTTCACATCGCTTCTTTTCCTAATGTTTGTTCCTCAACCTAACCCGTGTTGATCGCGTTTTCCTTTGTGACTTCACAAAGGAGGCGCTGTCGGTCGGTTTTATCATAGCGTTGTTTTCTTTTTTTACCTTCGAGAATAATCGACCGGAATGTTTGTTTCTGTTTCTCAAGGACCGCCCGTGTCGGTCATTGGTATATGTTGTCGTCATCTGTTTGGCTTTGGATAGGTGAATGTATACCAATTTGTGATGGTTTTTTGAATGGTTTCGGGTGTCAGTGGGAAAAGTCTCGACCTGGCGGAGATCCTGGAGTGCCGGCCGAGGAGTCGAGAAAACGGAAATAACGCAGCAGGAAGAGCGTGGTTCTGGACCGGTGTGATTGGAGTGAAGAAGGGGGTTGAAGCAGAGGTGAAGATCCTTCTACTTCGCTTTCGAAGTGGACGGTCTGTTGGTTATAGAAAGATCGCGCGATCAGAACGGATCAGCGCTGCAGTTGTGGGGTTCTTGGGTCTCACTTTGAAGAGGACGAGGGATTTCTGTTACCCTCAGAACCGACATTTTTCATGATTGTGAGCTTCCCAGATGAAGCAGCATCGACGGTGTGTCGCTCGATCGAGCGATTGATCTTCGCGCTGAGGTCCTGTTACGAACCACATTCAGAGCTGAAGCCAAACGGACCTCTCTCACGCTCAAGAGATAGGGAAAAGGTGAAGGTGAGAAAAAGACTCGCATCCGCACCTTTTTCAAAGAAGCGATTTTTATCGCGTCCGTTTTTTTCGGCGCGATGTATCGTTTCCCTTTCTTCGTCGTCGAAGAGGACGAGGCGGGTCGAGTCGCTTTCTGTTTAGAGGATTTCAAACCCTTCACTTTTCCTTGAGCCATATTCCTTTGCCTTTGGAACGGGAGTGAAGTGACGGGCTGATGGAGGTTGGGTTAGCAAAATTTTCAAGGGGAGAGTTAAGAATGGAGGTGAGTTCGGGAGTTGCCGTCACCTTATTGAAAGCTCTTCTTTGAAGAAGGGTGATTGGCTTGATCTACTTATTGATTTCTGGTTGGAGAGATGGTATTCGAAATGCGTCGAGATTGGGTCACGTTATGACGAACAAGACAAGCTTTGTGAAATGAGTTGGGCTCCGAAGAGCGGTTCCGACCCAAGAGTCCTGGAACTGAAACCCTCCCCCGCGCAGTTGGTCGCGTGGTAATGACATAGATACGCCCATGCATTGTGATGGTTAGGGTAATTCATACTCACAATTGGACAGAGGTACGATCCATCCGCCACAATAAATTGACGGGGTTGTAAAATCTAGGTGGGTTCCAACGTGACCGCGTTCTGGGTCTTTCGTTTCTTCACAAGGCTGTTCGTGAATTCGTTCGGGTCGAGTTCGAACTTGATCTGGACGTCGACAATAAAAAGGCTGGGCTGATAGCAGAGAGCGGATGAGTTTAGAGGAGCCAACTGGAGAGCTATCGTGAGGCGTCGCGAATGCTGCACGGTGGGTCAGTAGTGCAGTGCTGGCGGTTCGATGGGGTCGTAACATGACCCCGCAGTGGTCCATGATGGTCCGAACTGACGTTTGCGGGGGAGGGAGAGGATGGACGCCCCATGCTCAGATCTCCCCGCCATCGAATCCTGTGTGTGCCTGCATCAGTAAACGTAGCAAGGTGTTTGTTTTGTGATTTTCCGTACTTATTTCGTAAATAATCGCATATAACCAGGTTGCATA
>Ga0307517_10004430_pt1 | contig 21570 bp, 17 predicted proteins | sample 23_EM_MG_FD_194515 | JGI IMG/M metagenome (GOLD analysis project Ga0307517, IMG submission 194515) | Populus trichocarpa ectomycorrhiza microbial communities from riparian zone in the Pacific Northwest, United States - 23_EM | ecosystem: Host-associated > Plants > Roots > Unclassified | place... | reverse complement strand
ATCCCCGACTCCGACAGGAGGAGGGTTTGTCCGTGATGAAACGTTCCGACCTCCCTGCTAACGATGTGTGCCGATCGGCACCACCGGCACCGGATCAGCCGGCTTCGGTGACTGCCTGAAATAAGACGACTATCCTCGTCCCCCCTCTCTTCGTGTTCAACGTTCAACGTTCAACGGTCCCCCCGGTGTTTACAGTTCTACGGTGCACACCCATATACACAGTTTAATTACCACGTGAAACACACCCAATGCAAGAGTATTACCTATCAGATCACAGTTATCCCCTCTCGTTTCTCTCAAGTTCCAACGAGACCTTCGCACGATTACCTCTCCTTTCTCGTGACGCCCTCGTGAGTTGTGTTCGGAGATTCCGAAAGAGCATTCCCCAGGAATATCGAACAAAGGCCGATTATATAAACCTCATTCAGAGTGATTTTGCGCAACAGACAAACCAACTGATACAGTCGTCTACCCCTGATCTTCTTCAACGGGTGTCACCGCCTGTCGGTCATTCAACATCTCGGTCGTTGTTGGTCTGTCAATTCATTCACAACCGATATGGAACCGCAATCGCATCCCAACTACTGTGTTCGAAGACTCGTTGGGATCCCCCTGACGTAGAAGAGAATCAAATCCTCCAACCCGTTTGGCTCCAAGCCTCACTCACTCAACTCAGGTCACGTCTTGCAAAGGTTGATGCCGGAACGATAAAGAACTGCTGTGGTATGTACCTCACACCAGACCCCATACCAAAGTCGAAAACGGGCAGGTACGATCTAATAATACAGCGATTCAGGGCTCGTTCGTTGTATCTGTTGGGCGTTTCGGACGTTGACTTCGCGAGGGAGTACGTCAACCTCCTTCCACAGAATTTTCCCAGCCGTGCTCTACTGCGGCGCCAACTTGTCGAGGTCCTCCTGAAAGAAGAGTTCGGCGACGTGATCTCGGAGCCATTGCTGTCGTCACTTCCAAGCTCAGAGATTACAAAGGAGAGGATGAAACAAACCCGTCGTAAAAAACGCGCCGCGGTTGTTTCTGACGCTCGGGAAGCGCGAGAAGCATACATTCAGACCTGGCCCCAGGTTGTTCCAAAGGACATTGCGTACGAGTGTTTAAATGCCTATTATGAGGGTAGTCAATGGACAATACCGCCTGTTTGTTGTGTATGTTCGAGACGGCAACACGGTGTCGAAATGCACAACATTGAGCTGAACGCGAACGAAGAACCCCCAGACTACCTTTCAATTCTCCGCAACGAGGATGAATCACTGTTCCCCGACGATGAGTTTCTGTTCGCAGATCCACGTCTGAATGGACTCGTACTGGATCCTGATGGGTTGCGGGTCAATGCGGAACAGACGACACTCTACGTATGTCACCCCTGCAATGGATATCTTCCCCGGTCTCTAATGCCTCGCTATGCTCTTGCGAACGGACTCTATCGTGGGTGTTTGCCCGAAGAGTTTCGAGACCTTACATGGATTGAGGAACGGGTGTGTGCAAAGTTCACTAACACGGCCGTGGTTACTCGCCTCTATCAATCATCCGACCCGTCGCAACCCACTGTGTTCCATGGCAACACTTGCGCACACGAGATGAACGTGGATTCGACGGCGATTGTGCTCCCCCGCACACCCCCTGATGTGAACGGGCTGCTAAGCGTCGTGTTTATTGGACCATCGAAGTTCAAAGCCGAGTACCTTGGAAACATGTATAGGATTCGAAAATCAAAGGTCTGGGGTTTTCTACAATGGCTAAAAGTACACAACAGGCTGTATGAAAACGTCTCGTTGGATGAGCAAACGATGAACCTTTATCCTGACGATGGCTACCTCCCCGGGATTGAGGAATCTGTCATCCATGACGACCGAGCTGATGCGGAAGATATGTTCAAGGAAGAGACCGCTGGAATATCCGAGCACCCTGCGGAGCTTCTCAACGTCATCTCAGGAAAATCTGACCCTGAAACACCATGCACGATGATTGAAAACACAGGTGTCACTGATCCGGAATGTGATCGGATACCTGGACGGCTGTTTACTTCCGCCGCCCTCAAGAATTTAGTTTCAGATGATTCGAAGCTTCCTGACCTTGTGTTACATCGTGGCTCTGCCGCAGTACCTGAATACCATAATCCGGATCTGATCCCTGGAATGTATCCAACCTTGTTTCCAACAGGTGCAGGCGGCTTCGAGATTCCAGATCGGCCTTGCGCCATTTCGTTCGCCAACCAAGCAAAGTACTATCTCGACTTGAAAGATAGATCGTTCCGGTATCATCACTCATTTTTGTTTGTCGTGTTGAACATCATCCAGCGCCGCACGGCCCATTTACAAACTCACTTTACCGTCCGACGCTCCAGGTTTGAGTCCGTCGCCTCGAAACTCATTGCGGTAAAATCGAGTGTGCTCCGGTCAGTTGCTGACCATCTGGAACAAGAGGGGAAGTATTCAGACCTGTCGAGTGAGCAAAAATCTGCTTTGGACCTGCTTAAACACGTCAACACCATCGCCGCACGCATTCCAGGATCCCAAGCCGCAAAGATATTCATGCGTAACGAGATTCGTAGTTATTGTGGATTCTTCGGTCTCCCCCACATTTACATCACGCTTAATCCCAATGCAGCTCACAGTCCCATCTTTCAAGCAATGTTTGGTGATGAAACCGTTGACCTCACCAAACGTTTCCCAATATTGGTGTCAGCGCGTGAGCGAGCGATTCGATTGGCGAAGGACCCAGTTGCAGGCGCGGACTTCTTCAACTTTTGCATTACGTGCATATTTCAGTACATGTTCGGCTGGGATTACGAAAAACAAGAATCGACGCCATCGGGGGGGATTCTAGGCAAACTAGAAGCATTCTACGGTAGCTCAGAATTTACCGACCGAGGGATGCTTCACGGCCACTTTCTCATCTGGTTGCTTGGGGGCATGAACCCGTCCGAGGTGCACCAAAGAATGCGCGATGACCCTAGCTTTCCAGAGAGGTTCTTCGCGTTCTTCGAGGACATCATTCATCATCATTTTCCAGATATTGATCTCGAGGTCGAAAAGTCCTTTGAGCCACGAACCGAACGTCCTCCGAGACCCCCCAGCGTCAATGATCACCTCGAAATGCTGAATGAATGGGATTCGGTGTTCTGCACGCAGATCAAGATGTGCGGTGAAGTCCTTCAACGTCACGGATGCCGCAGGGTGTGCCACAAGTACGGAAACGACGACCGATGCAGGTTCCTGTTTCCGCACGAGATCATTGAAGCATCTTACTTTGATCCGCAGACGAATTCGATATTCCTCCTATGTCGCGACGGGACTGTGAATTACTTCAACCCGTACCTGCTGGTTTTCTGCAGACACAACCATGACATCAAGTGTATATTGTCGGGTAAGGCTGCAAAGGCGGCAATGTTCTATATCACTGATTACATCACCAAGGGTGACCTCAAGACCCATGAGATGCTGTCAATGTTGTCCCGTGCCGTCGCAAACCTGAGCGATTCCCCGAACGAGAGTGAAAGTCCATTGGCACGCTCCAAAAGATTATTGCACAAGTGTCTGTCACAGTTCACCCGTCAACAACAGATCCACGCACAGCAAGCGGCAAGATACCTTCGTGGCCTTGATGATTCTATCCCTTCCCACAAAACTGTCCCCATGTTATCTGCATTGCTCATCTCGTGTGTAACCAACGCTGCAAAAGTTCATGCAACGGACTCTGACGAGAATGATGATGACAAAGATGAGGATGGCGGGAGCGATGACGATGACGATATCGGTGAAGACGACTATAGGGACAGGGAACGTGAGGATGTTTCGCTAAAAATAGTGCTCAATAGGGATGGTTCATTACGTGAGGCCAATCAGGTTGTTGATTACCTTTACCGGGGTGAAACCCTGCGTTCAATGGCCTTCTACGACTTTTGCCGATGTGTGAGGTTGGAAAAGACGTCCACGAGCCAAACCAAGAACACAGCAGATACACGTTTGGGTGTTTTGCAAAGACATGAGTTGAAACAAGGGCACCCATTGGCCGCCACGCACCGCCTTGTTGAACACACGAGCGAGCTCAGGGGAGAAGGTGCGAATATACTGGTCCCACGGGTGGTGGGCATGTCAATTCCACGAAAATCAGACAAGATTTACCACATGTTTGCGTTGGTCCATTTTGTACCGTTCGACATCGATAACCCACTGTTACACCCTGGTCAGACTGTCACAGATGCATTTAACTCTGGCGAATTCTCCTCTAGGCACCTGCAGATCCTGGATAACTGGGAAGCGATACATGAGTGCCAAGACGAGCGAGATGCTGAACGGATTCGAAAACGTACGGAACAGGCCAGGGAGTCCCGTGCGATGACGAGAGCGCTGCATGGTTCCATTGAAGAAGGGAATGAGACCGAAGTCGATACGACGAGGGCGGGCAACCAAAAAACGCGCGACGCGCAAGCAGAACTGCTTGTTGACGTGATGCGTCAGTGCCATTGGATCAGAAACAGGGAACGGGAACGCACACAGGTTGTTGTCACAGAGAACGAACTTCAGTGCCCCGAGCCTACCGCTTCACAGCTGAAAAAATGGGCAACATCTATCAAACAGCAGGAGAACGAGATGATAGCGAGGCGTAGGAATGCGGGCAATGTCACTGAACAGGTGGAAGTGAACAGGACAGAGATGGTGGCAGAGACGACCATTTTCTCTCTGCCATTGATGCACACCCCAGCTTCCAACGACGCTTACGTACCCGCAACGGAAGCATTGAAGGAGGGCGGTGAATCATGTTCCGTAGCCGAATCTGTACGCGCGGTTGCGGAGGAATTTGGCCTCAACGAAAAACAGAGGTTGGTCTACAATATCGTTGCGCGCAAATTTGTGGATCGGTATGTTCTGAAAGTTGCTGATGATGGAAAGCCGCTGCGGATGTTGATGACCGGGCCAGGCGGTACGGGAAAAACGCACGCCGTGAAAGCCCTCCAAAGACTTATGATGCTGCATGGCCAGCAACACCTCATCCGATTCCTTGGCCCAACGGGTTCATCCGCAAAGCAGATTGGAGGGACGACCATACACAAAGGCCTCGGGCTGAGCATAGCGTTAAAGTCTAAAGGCCGCAGTAACAGAAAAGTCGGGGAGAGCAATGAGGACTACTCTGCAACGATGAGTGTAAAGAACCGCACCTTGATCCGGAATGAATGGAGAGATGTTTCGTTTGTGTTCGTTGACGAGTTTTCACTGATTGGGGCCCCACTCTTGTGTCAAATCGACCACGCACTCCGTTTCGCAAAAGAAAATGCCAACGAATGGTTTGGCGGAATAAATATCATCTTTGCTGGAGACTTTTACCAGTATCCTCCCGTCGGCAGCACACCATTGTACACGCCGATCCAGTCTAAGGCCCCGCAAAAGTCCACCGATATTGAGAAGCGGCTGGGGAGACTTGCATGGAAGTCAGTGAACATAGTCGTGTCGTTGGGTGAGCAACAACGGATGAAAGACGACCCTGAGTATGCGAGTGCAGTTGAAAGGCTACGAGTGAGATCTTGTAACCTGGGAGATGTGGAGCTCTTTAATTCACGTGTTGTCAAATCCGTGAAGTACCCAGACGGTTTAAAGATGATCGGTGAACGAGAGAAGGCTACAATGCTGGTCGGAACCAACTTCGTTAGGGAACTGATTAACAACACGAAAGCCAAGTCCTCATCCCAAGGGGAACTGACATACTGTGCTGCCAATGATCTAGTTGACGGGTCGGAGCCTGCATCTCGTGAGCGGAAACACCTGCTCGGTCTGAACCTAGCGAATTTCTCCTCAGAAGGTGCTCTTCCGGGACTGATCCCGCTGTATACTGGCATGCCAGTGATACTGAGGAATCGAAATATCTCCACCGAACTTGGCATTACAAATGGCTCGCAAGGCGTGGTGAGAAAGATATTCACCAAGGCGTGTGCAAGTAACTACTCCGTAGCATGTTGCGTGATCGTCGAGTTCCCTGACAGTAACGTCCACATTCCTCATTTGCCTCCTCAGCACTTCCCACTCACACCGACCACATGGAAATTCACCACTACTATCACCGACTCCACAGGTGTCAAACGCAATGTGCATGTGTCACGATCACAACTGAACCTCCAGCCTGCTTTTGCAGTCACGGGCCACTCTGCACAGGGGAAGACACTACCGCAGGTGTTAACGGGCCTTCACGAGGGCGGATTTGCCGCATATGTTTCTGCATCGAGGGCCCGGACACGTGAGGGACTGTTTCTTACCGGGACGGTTAGCCTCGATGACCTCAACCGGCCAGTCAGTAGTGACCTACGTCATGAATGCCGTCGACTCGAACGACTCGAGTACAACACGAGAGTGCGCCATGGATTCGAGACCGGCCCAATTTTACCAGCGCTTGACCCTGAGAGTGAGATCGATGTCTTAGATGTCGGATCACGGATCCCACCCTCTACAGCCCCGGTATCACTAAACCGATCCCAGCTGCCGTCCGAAAATGTGCTGGCTGCTCCACCCCGCGTCCGCCCAAATCCTCCTGACAACAACAATAGCCCATTGTCCCCCGCAGGATGTATTTGGTCCGAGAACTCTTGTGCATATGACACATTTTTTATGATCATGTTCTCGATATACCGAGACGCCACACACCCATGGAAACAGGCCTTTAGAGACATGGGACCTTTATTTTGGTTTGTATCTGATCGCTTCGAACACCTGATGGAGCCCGCAAATTTGACAGATCCGCACAGCTTTTCCAGATGTAGAGATGAGCTAAGGGGTCGACTCTTTGAGAATGATCCGCATACATTCCCACCTCCTGGACTGCACCATACCAGCATCTGCAAAATATTTGAAGTGTTCGAGATGAACTCATCTCGGAGTTTCACCCTATCGCAAAGATTCACTTGTGGTGCAGGCTGCAAAACGGAACGAGAAGTGGTCCATCTGCCAAACGTGTGCAGCTCCGGGAACTGGGTGAACGCGGCTAGGCGCGTGGATTTTTCATATCCTCCAGAGGAAGCTTCGATCCAACTTTTCGTCGATCTACAGATCGCCGCCAAAATCAAACAGGGATTTGGATCTCAGTGCGACCTGTGCAACGCTCCTCGTACGTGCTCAGTTTTTCTACCAAACACAAGCCCGTGGTTATTTTTTGTGCTCTCTCCAGGTGTACACCCTCGTCCACAGGTTCCTCCTACACTCGAAATCAATGGCGAGGCATGTGTTGTGACATACCGGCTATCCGCCATGGTATACTATGACGGTACTCATTTTACAGGAGTATGGACAAACAAGGATAACTCATCCTGGAGCTATGATGGGCTGGCCCGCGGCGGCAGACCTGAACGGCTCCAGCCTACGGATTTGACGGTGGAGCGGGACTATACCATACGCAACGCTCATGTTGCCATCTATAGTCTCGACGACTTCGTTCCGCCCTCATGACAGTGTTCTTAGGAGGCCGAGCAGTGGGCCCATGCCGCATCCAACACTGATATTTCCATCTATGGTCTCGACGACTCCATTCCGCTGTCATGGCAGCTTCCTTAGGAGGCCGAGCAGTGGGCCTATGCTGCATGCAACATTCATATTGCCATCTATGGTTTCGACGACTCCGTTCCGCTATCGTGGCACTGCTCTAAGGAGGCCAAGTAAAAACACGGTCATTTGCAGCTACGGGGCCTGTGATTTTGGACAACGTGCATTTAATCACTATTTGCGAGTGCCACCTTCGCCAGGTGTTCCCTCTCGCTTGCCTCCCACTGCTCTAACTCGACCGACAACGATGTTCGAACGTTCTCTCACTGATATTCTCCGTGATCCGACCACGATCCACTTCACTCCTGGCACCGACGATGCTGATCTCGGTGACATTCTCATCAAAAACCCACAACGAACTCCTGATGGGTTCGTTTGGCTCTCGCCCGACCGAAAGACGGAGACCGTCATCACGCTTGTGGGAAAGGTCGTCTATGACGCTATTGGCGACAAGACCGGGCCTTACTTCAGTCTTCCCGACAAGCTCTTCGTTCGTACCCTCTCACATTCACCATTGTTTCATATCACTCAGTTCTTCTAGGTCGAAGACATCACCCCTGCCGAGATGTCGAGAGTCAAGACTGGGTTCGCCGTTCGTCTCATCAATAGGGATCTCGTGGTCGACACGTTGCTCTCCGACGAGCTTAACGACCACAACCAAGCGGTGTTGGAGTTTATGCTGAGCGTCCAGGAGGATGCGGATAAAAAACTCGAGTCGAGTGAGTGGACCGTCCGTACCTCCCATCACTGCTTTTGATCAAAACATCGCACAGCCCTCCTCAACTCTTCTGGAGAACGACCGACCGTCAACATCAGGCCATTTCTCAAAACCGAGGAAGGTAACCCATTCTACGTCATCCCAGTGGTCAGCGCACCACTCTTTCCGCAATTCAAAGGCGTGAAACCGCTTGGTGTGATGCGTGCCAAGCGCCAGAATGGTGAGCAACCCCCTCCTCTCTGTGGCCCTACTGATGACACTAATCCGCAGGTCGAATGTCGTTGAACCCGAGTCAGTCTCCCTGCCTTTCATTATGCTTGCCTCGACTGACCATACGATTGTGAAGATTCAGTGCCGACTTCTGATGGGGACACTGCCGCACCTCCCTGTATCACCTTCGGGGACTTGCCCGACCCATCGGGGCGGTACAGTAACCTCAAGGTCAATGAGGCCTACCGGCGCTATCAGATGTGCATTCCGCCGGTATTCGACATCAACAACGACCTCGTCGAACCCTTGAAATACAGGGATATGATCCCTGATGGGAGCCTTGTGGCTGTCCGCGGAAGGTTGAAAATGTAAGCTGTCACTCATTCATATTCACTTTCGTTCGAATGGTCCTGCTTACGTTCTGGCTCTTTTAGGTACAACATTCCCTCACGCGACCAGCTTTCCGTAAATCGCCCCTACCTCTTCGTATTCGATCACTTTCAAGCTTTCGACGATCGCGATGCATGGGTGGGCCTCGGCGGCACCAGTGGAAAACGATCTCGTTCTCCCGATGGGTCCACTTCAACGGAGCCCTCTCCCAAACGAGTCGCCGTCGCAGGCGATACTGACGATGAACTCTAGTCTTGCTGTGCGCAACGTATGTTGGCTCATTTTTGAAGGTGTAAAATTCTAGCTCGTGTCCGTGAATGTATAGCTCGCGTTCGTAAATGTACAATACTAGCTTTTGAAATGTGATAAAATGACTCGACTATGAGATGAGCAGAGTTAATCGCCGTTTCCGCCTTGCGCTGCCGGAACCTTAAATCGCTCAATTTTTCCCTCTACAAAATCTCTTAAAACTCACGCCGGCCATCTGGAGGCTGCGAGACCTACCAGCCGCACTCGACGACTATACTAAACGCCGAGACCGTCACCCCAAAAAGGCCGGAGTCGGGGACTGGCGCTCTGCGCCGTTACGATCCCGATAGTGTTCGAAATGAAATGAAGATCACCGCCCATGGTATACACGTCGCCGGGGAGTGGCTGCGATCCGGGTTAACAAGAACGCGGTTTTTGCCGTACGAGATTTGATGTCTCTAGTAGAAGGTGACGTTTCTTTGATCCTTCTAGCGAGTTCAAGTCCAGATAGCAAAAATAAGTGTGAATCGAATTAACATAAGATACATATCAACCCAAGTTTCTCGTTACTCGAACCCTTAGGGCCTTATCTCTTATCACGAAACATGCGTCATGCTCCCACGAGACAGCATTTCGGTCCCCATTACCGGTCGATCCCGCGACGCGATCCTGGTCCCGCGAAGTGCGAGCGGCCACGAGTTAGAGATGTATGTATCTCAAACCCAAAAAAGCGAACGTGGAAGAGATCACCCCCGCCCTTCTCGCGGTAACTCCGTGCGATTTTCAAACTCGTCACGCGTATCCCTGCGGCACCTAGCGAAGAGAAGAGGTAGCAGTGAGCCGTCGAGACACGATTCGGATGTAACCTTCGAGTTAACATTACGGGATTACCTCTTCGGGAGAAAGGTGGTGCCCGATAACTCCACGACGCACAGAAAGGAAAGGGTCCTTCGTCCCGGTCATGAACGCCGCATTCATTCTTCACGCTTCAAGTGAGTACCGCGAGCGCCATTCTCCTGTGTTGGGTAACCAGCCTAATGCGTGGCTTGGACGATTTGTTCGTGCATCGAGTTTATCCTATGCCGTAGGGATAATTAATTGGCCTTGTGTGGTGCTTCTGGGGTGATAAGGACCTGGACTATCACGAGATGACGAGAGCCATGGATGGAGATAAGCTTGGATCTGGCAGATCTGGGATGAAAACCGAGGTTTCTGGCGAAAGGGGGTGGGTAAAATATTGGTGCTGGTGAGATGGGAGAAGAAAAAAACAGGAAGGCTGTGGGTAAGCAGGCAAAAACGCATCGCGTATCGATGGAGGGGCGGATATCCAAATATTTGCGTCCTGAGACCTGCTTGGAGAATGTCCCTACAACCCCGGGACTAAGTTGAGATAACGACAGGCCCATGCGGCGCCATAACCAAGTCGGTTCTGTAACGCTGGGTGTAATGAACACCGTAACCACTGGCAAAATTCCTATTCGAACCTTGGTCATTGACGCCCTCGATGACCCCGTGGACCGTGGAGCTGAACTGTGGAGCTCCCTCATGTCAAACTGGGTTGGAACGCCGGCCAAGTGTAAGAGCACATCTTTGACGAGGTGTAACTCAGTCCCTACCAGCCGATTCCCCAGGGCAAATAATCCAGAAGTCCGCTCGAACGAGGTCGAATCTGTGAAGAGGATGGGCCACTATTACCGTTATTCCACTGCTCGTATATTCCTGACCCCATGAGGCACATCTGCCCCTCCTTCATGGGTTGGTTATCAAGTGCCCATGTCGTCCAGGAGAAGGTTCGAGCTAGTGGGGCAAAGGGGTGCTGATCAACAGTCACGTAACCGTCGCATTCACTTGGTTGAATTATATCATGTATATTGCCGAGTCAGCGAATGCCAAGTTGACGACGATAAGTGTTCGGCCTACGGGCAGCATACAGATAGACCATACATCGAGTGTTGGGTTAACACGTCTGATGAAATGGATTTCGTTTGGGGCTAGCGATTTACCTCGGTAGCAGCTTGGGGTTTCACTGAGGAATTTGATGGTCAGAAGGATTCGAGCGGAAGATTCGGTGATTGACCCCAAACCCAAGGCTCACTTCTTCACACTTCGCATCTCCGCCTCGGAAAGGCGCGGGTGATCTGACTGTATTTAAACAAAGAGTTGGCAGAAGGGGTAAAGCTCAGCCGAGCTCTGACGTAGATAAATGCGACATACATGCGTAAATCGGTATCGTGCATCATAACTTACATGCGTTCTCGTCCGAGTCGTTCGGAATCAACAGCCGATACGCCCAGACTGAATGGTATCAGGGCCCCGTGCTCCAGTGGTTATCTCTCCTGCATTGAGCGATAAGAGGGTGTACGAGAGGGTCGTTGAAAGTGGACGGAGAGTCTCGATGGCATCGAGATCGTGGAACGGTGGAAAGGTTGGCGGGCCCGATCATCCGCGGCCCGGCCAGGATTCTCCTACGATGGTATTTTTTATCCTTCGCCAGTGTGCCCGTGTCACGGGTTCAAATCTCGTGCCCTTTTCAACTTTAACCCTCCTGGGCCTGGACTTGGTCGAGATCATCTGCCTAGACTCGTCGCACTTGTTTATCCTTGCGTAGCCAGTGACCATGACCTTCGCGAGCATCGACTCGAAGGTGGCTCGAGTCGGCGAGCCTTTGGTCACGGTTGGAACAGTCGGATGAGACCCGAGCCAGCTTTGTGGGGAATGATAGTGTTTACAAAGGACGTGATTGTGGATCTTGGAGCATGTTTATACGGTAAAACTCTCCGCATCCACGGGTGTGGAGGAAAAATTATAGAACGCTTGTTGGACGCGTTAGGCTAGTCGAGGTAAGTGGATAGCATTCTCCAACGTAGCCATGCTCCAAAGATAACTGGGCCAACCGCAGTACTTGCGGTGGAACGCTTTCCACAGCATCGGAGAATCAACCTGTCGCTCAGAAGGCACCCTCGGAGTTACGGACCCCCCATGAACCCCATCTGGACACATCCTGCACCCGTATCTCATAACAGCCCGAAACTCCTCGGCCGCCGTTCGAACTTTACCCCTACAGATCACTTCCTTCCGCTGATCTTGATCTTCATTGTTCCACCACTGCCACAGCCATGGGGGCCTAGATCCTCGAAGCTTGGCTGTTCGCCAAACCAACTGACCTGGAAATTCGCCAGAAGACTCTTTCGCTTAAGGCGGTGGGAAAACTAACGTCGGTCGTCCTTGGCGCCGCCTCCGTTCTTCGTTATCATTCACACACCACAATGGGAATCGGCGCGGATGAAAATAATTTCCGGTCGGAAGAAAATGTTTTCGCCGCCCCATGCGTTCCACATTTCGTTCGATGGAGGATCGACATACATAGAAAGTTTCACAAGTCTTCCATTTTTCGCAAAAAATTCCAGACGTGATTTAGCGCCAGCTGGAGGCAACTCCCCCGCGGAGACAACACCAGACAACACCCCACTCGAAGGGTGGGTTTCCAATCCGCACACGATTTGAGTTTCCATTACTCCATCCCGACATTGGTCACCCCGCCAACGCAAGATCTCACACCTGAAGATAGCTGATAACTCACGTTGTCCAAAACGATCCAACCCACCTGAGCGGAATCTCAGTTGCTAATGAATTGCTTGGTGGCCATCCTTAGCACGCGGTTGGAGCCTCAGTCACGCCGGCCTCCACACCAATCCAATCCAATTACTCCGGATTCGCATGTGTCGAGGGCGGGAGTTCGCAGTGACCGAGCCTTGAGTTCACCGAGCCTATTGAATGTTCACGTCTTCCTGACAGGGACAAAAGTTAAGCGAACAAGGAACCACCCTCAGGAGAAAACCGCAGCCTTCGATCCAAGCGAAGCAGTCGGCGACGGATCCCGATCCCTTTCCTTTCTTTCCGACGCCTGGCTATCGACCACGCCCGTCTTCCCAAAAAGGCAACTCAAATCTTTCAACTCTGGCGGCGAGCGCCTCTCCGTCACTGATTTCTCCCACACCCGCCTGGTCCGCATCTCCATCCTCTTGTTCTGCTTCCAGGACCGTCCCTGTTTTTTCCTCGGCCCCACTGCAAACACAGTTTGGCTTCCGAACTCTCCGCTTTGCACAATTGGACGTTTTTTCATCCTCCCCACGTGTCGCTCTAAACCTCACAGCGATTGCTATGCTTCCTCTTGCTTCCTGCAACTCAGATTTTGCCGGAACGGCCTTCCGATGCTAAACTCCATGAGAGACTCGCGTCTCCAGAACTAGAACTCGGGAACGCCGCCAAGCCTCATTTCCGTCCGGCAGACCCTTCATTTCCTCCCCTCCTACGCGCTAAAAACTAGGAAAGGATCGGGCCGCGTCCATACTTAGTTTGGTTCCGTTTCTACTGGACTTGGTGAACTAGGGGGAGGCCCTTACACGTGCACGCGGAAGCTCTCCCGTAGCCAGGTAACCAAATCGATCTTGGTAGTTGTTCTACCTCGTTGCCTGTCAACCAGTCTGCATCTACTCCACGATGCAGGACCATCGGCAAGAGCCTTCCGATGAGTTCCTACCCCCACCCAAATGGGCCGTTTATGAGCCACCCGGTCCGTCCTCATAACTGAATTCTCAAGATCAGATACATGAGATGCGTTTCGTTTCTATGTGGGTCTCTCGTGCGAAGTTCAGTGGTGTTCCGTTCGTGCACTCATTAATCTCCCCCTCTGTCTGCAGTCTACGCTCGGCCACGCAGGACAGTGCACTATCACCGACCCCGAGACATCGTCGGTTTTCAATTCATATCAAATCAACCGCCTTCATACGTGTTCGCAGTTCTGATCAACTAATCACTCTCGTATCGGCATCGCAATCCTTATGCCCTTATGTATAACCCCAGGAACCAATGATCCCAACAACGGACGTGGACTACTTACTCCAAGATCGGAGGGGCCAGGAAACTTATCCACATACGCAGGCTGCGCAAAATTGACATTCAAGAGAATGAGAGTAGGTGATGTTCTCCCTTGGTCCGAGTAAGGTTCGTTCGTCGTCTGACCATCCATGGGCGATTGGTTCTGATAAAATGGGGAAAAGCAGGTCGGCCAGAAGAAAAGGAGCAAAAGAAAACTGTATATGACCCGCCACTTCCACAGTCACAAGATTTGATGCGGCAGCAGAACAAAACGAGTGCCCCTTTCGAAGCTAGACCTCTTTGGGAGGTTTTTTTGGCCCTATCCTCGTCTCAAACCCACTCTTCCCTAATCCGACCACATCTCGGTACCCTCTTTGTAGTTCAACAATTCAATAGCTTCGCACTTTGCGGCCGTAGCTAAGGGTTTCTATCCTCCTTGGAGTGCGTTCATCCCGGTACTGTTCGGAACCTTCCAGCTCACTTCCTTGATGCGCAGATGTGGATTTTTCATACGATTTGCCAGGATGAGCTTAATTACCCTGGACGATCCGCCCTCAAGAAGTCGCGTCGAGGATGTCCCGGAGAGATAAGGACAGCTCTCAACCGTCTCGATGAGGTGGTGAACAAAGGGTATCGAGCACCGCACGTGTATGCTCTTGCCCTCGTGGCACTGCACGTTGACCTTGAATGCATTCGGGCGCGGAGAAGGATTGGCTCAAGCCGTCCTGAATTGACTTGAAAACGCGGAGGCGATTTGCTCTCGGAGATAAGCTTTTTTTCTCATCTCCACGAAGGCGTGGATTAATAAGTGCATACAATAGAAGGCGCAAGATCCATCCGCGACGCCCAGAGGTAGAGGGTACGGATCGTACAGATGGAATGCTGTGGTTTCAGTAGTGTGAGCAGCCGGATGTAAAGTTCTAAGCCATACGCTCAGCGAAGATAACCGGAGTCGTTTATAAGCATCTAAAGATGGGATTCTTGTCCGTGGCGGAGGAGTTACGACATCATCTCCATCGAGCAAGGCCAAACGAGAAACCATAACGTGAAGATCGCCATTGAATCCAAGGTCAAAATACCGACACCAGGCAAAACACTTTCATAAATCACACAACGAGGCCCGAGACCATGTGTCGGCCATAAGACGGCCGAAAACCCTTGAATGCCCTCTCAGACCACAGCCAACCACCTTATCGATAACGTAGCCCTGACGTGTAACTCTTGAAGAAACGTAGCAGTACGAACACCTGAAGCAGACGGTTCGATGGTACTAGTGGGCGAGAAGTGCCACCTCCCACGCTCGACACCACTTGAGTCTATGGCTTTGTACGTGTACATAAGCACCTATTATCAGGGGAAGTCCTTCCCATTGAATTGTAAACTTTTTGATTGATCGCAGGAGTTGACCATTCAGTTCAGTCGGTTATTTGCGCACGAGGTGCCACCCAGGTACACGGTAGCGTGAACGTGGACGCCATCCCATCTTCTTCGCCTGGGAGGATGTCGCATAACCACCGCTGAGATTGGCAGATGGAAGATGGAATTCCAGAAGATGAATTCCACTCGGACGGGTTCCCGGACGACTGTCCAAAGTAGCCGCCAGTGTCAGTGACAGCCATTGAACCGGCGAGAACAACACAGATGAGATCGCAATAAAGATGGGGATTAGAAAAATGAAAGGAGTTCGTCTGCTGGACGTCCCAGAACTTCACCAAGTGATCCAGACACCGGACTGCATCTCGCTCGGTTTGATCCCCTTGATACGCGTACGGGTGTAGTTTACTTTTAATGAAAAAAAAAGTTTAAAAATTTTCGATCCGTAGCATCAGAAAAAGGGAAAAGGAACACAGCGGCTTGGCTCCACCGCCCATTCACTCACCGCCACAAACCGGACGTCGGCTTTTTTCTCTCTCTCTCTCGAAGCGATCTTTGTTGTGACCTGGCGAGCTTCCGACGCCGGATTACGAGATACCTGATGACGCCCGATTCAGATGCGGAAAGCGTTATCAGGCGCGGAGAGGGCACGACGTGAACGGAACGATAGAGGAAAAATGCGCTTCACAGTGAAGTGGAGAGAGTGTCACTCGACGGCCCACAAGTTGAAAGTGTTGAAAAGTTAGCGGCAAAAGCCCCACCAGAAACGTTCATTTTCCTCCACTCCTCCACGGGGCACCTGCTGTCTTCCCTCCCTCCATGCTGGGGGTGAGCCACAACCAACTTTCACACAGCGATAAGGATTTGAAAATCTCACTTAGGCTTAATCAAAAGCGGGATCTCACAACCATGAGGGTAGCGCTTGGCGGACTCGTGGCCGACCAGCTGCTCGCCCTCTGAGCCATATCCTCGCATATCCTAACGCTTCTCCGTCAAGGCTCCCGGGGAGCGCTCAGCTGACCTGCCCAGGACCCGAGGAGTACTCGCCCGACGAACCAACCCTCTTGTTAGCAATCGAGAAGCAAAAAGAGGGGAGGGAAAGAATAAGAAGAAAGAAGAAGAAAAAAGCAACCGTCCCCTCATTCCTATCGTTACGGATCACCTGGCCCTGGCGGGGGCTAATACATCAAAGGATCGTCCCCTCACCAATTCTGCGTACCATCTGTACGTCGAATCACTCTTTTCTCCAAACTTTCCCCACACCTACACGCATCCGGGGTAGTCACGACCCCAAACTGGTGTGCCGGCACGGCGATAGCCAAAATAACCCAACCTCACGAACAAAGGACCAGAGCAGAGTCTAGGATTTCGAAATTCGGATGTCGGGCTTCGCAGTCAGTAAAAAAGAACGTCGGCCGTTTGCGATATCGGAGGAGGGGAAATTACTTCCGACTTGGCGACTGTATGCAACGTCGGGGCCGTAGTTCCGTTACATCTACGCCGGTCAGCGACGATAAGGAATCCTCACTCATCTCCTCAAGTGAACAATGAGGATGAAAGGGGGATTCCGTGCTTCCTGACCAAGAGCGAAGGGCACCTCGAGGAAGTGAGTAACCAATGCTCAGTAATACGTGTAAACTCATCACCCCGTAACTCGTAATCCGGCCCACCATCCACAATCCGCAATTGCTTACAACGCGTTCAAAAGGCAATTCACGGCGGGTCCACGGATTTCAAATTTGTAACGAATCCACGAGGGGGATAGCTCTCGTCAAGCGCTTCCTAGTCTTTGGCGGAGAACCATGACCGGACCGCGGGGGAAGCACCCCGCACCCCACTAGTGTCACACTCTCTGACAGAAATCGCCGCGCCTATGAACGTGGAATATGGAATACGGGAGGAATGCGGTTTGTAAGTCGCCGAGTCCACGCGGACGCACGTGCGAGAACGTTCCCCACTCTCTCACTCTCGTCCCGAAGGTCCACCTCTCCGCTCAGAGGAAGAACGTTTTATCTACTCCACATACACTAGAGTCGCTGGCAATCCGGTAAACGCATTCAGCTCGCAACACGTTTCTGATGCATATTACGAAACTCGGAGTCCAAGATAACGAAGTTGAATCGGAGCGATGGTGGGTTCCCACTACTCCGGTGGATTCGTCTCCAAGGCGTTGGCACGCCAACTCCTACAGAACTCCCGTCCGCCTCCTCAATCCAACAGAAAAAAGCTCAGATCTCGCCATCTCGCCATCTCATTTACCGCCTAACCTCCGGGCCCGGATGAATCGAAGGATCAGAAACGACTCCTGAACGAAGCGTCCGAATCTAAAAGCAACAACGTGTGTCTTGGTTTTGGACGCAGAAAGAAACAGGGGAGATGGAGTCGGAAGGGGGAGGAGGCCCGGCGACCCAGATGGAAAATGGAGGCGGGTACGACCGGGCGATCCATGCGAGCTGTCAATCCACTAGTCAGAATCCTCCAGGGGTCAAGGCACTGTATGCAAAGCGATGAATTGTATATTGACAATCAGTTCGGCATCACGAAAATTGATTAGTGGGGACCAGAAACCTGTCCAACGAGGAATTGAAACATCAGGAACAAAATCCACATCAGATAAGATCAAACCTTCAGATCCTCAGACACGTATCGGCAGAATGAGTCGGTCTATTGATAACTAAACTACTTTGTTATCACTAAACGACAGTAGGGGGTGGCTGTAACCGTAAGGTCCGAGGTGTGGGGAATGTGATCCGGTTGCGAGCACGCAAGGGTCTTTGCATTGAAGTAATATCGAGTCCGAGAGCAGAAAGAAGTCTACGCGTCTAGTGGGTTTGAACTTGAAGCGTGCAAGGTTGGGAATGGTGAAATATGTATATAGTATATCGGTACAATCGACTCTCACACTGAATAGTCGATCAAGAGATAGAAGGGGAGAGATGAATCGTATATGGGGGATGAAGCAGATGGAGTAATGGTTGACTTCATGAGGCGATGTCCGAACCCAAAGTGATAGAGAAATTGTATATGTACAGCGGAAAATGAATGGCATGTGGGCAGGTGGTAGGGAATAGCGTTACGTTTCAAACCAATCGACGAGGTAAGTCATAGCCAGCCGCATCCAAGTCGCGCGTGTATAACGAAATGCAATGCGCGGCAAGTTTCGGGGAGGCGGCAAAGCTGATGGAAGGGGTTGAACCAACCATGGGACTCGTGGTACTACAGAAGCCTCGGTGTATAGATGTGGGAGGATATTCCATGAGAGTAGTAGACGTAAGAGTGATTTTGAGGTCGTGAAGGTGAGACGTTGTGGCGATCCGTCGATCCATGAGGCGTAAGGTGTACGCATAGAGTAGCCAAAAAATATCGATAGGCGAGCGAAGGAGTGAATGTACGCAAGACCGATGACGGAAGGAATTCTGTTTCATAGTCTTCAGGCGTTGAGGACCTCGAGGAACAGGGCGGGAGATAACGTACCATAAATATGTGAAAATCTCTATGGCCAAGAGCAATTTAACTCTTGACATCGACGGTAGAAAAGCCAGCTGGCGAGTCGGCCCGTGCTTTCGTACCCCAGATCCGACCAGTGGTCGACTGGGTGTCGGTCGTCCAATTGAACCATCCACCGGTTCTGTTCCCATTGCCCATCCACCACGCGGTCGGGCTAGGCGATGACTCCGTCTTTTCCTGAGGGTCCGGTTTGGGGGTGGGGGCATCGTCCTCAACCGGACTACTGGCACCCCTGCTGAACACTCCTGGCGTGGGAGGCGAGCTTTGTGCAAAGCACCACTGCTTGACGAGAGCTTCGTGTAGCTCCGACGAGGGTAGTTCGGTGATCAGCGGAGACATCGGCGCAGTGGGAGACAATCGGCTGTGCTTCGGCGTTGATGACGAAGACGACGAGGCCGAAGTGTTGGTCGATGAGCTCAGTGAAGGGGGGAGCGGGGAAGCAACCCTTGGGGGAGTGGATCGTGGTGAGGAGCGCGGCGACGAGAACATAGGAATGCCATCTTTGAAGATGGGGGCAGAAATGCCTGTAATCGATATCGATCAGCTTTGATCACGATCAGGACAGGACAGGGGTACTTACTTTTCGGTTTCGGCTCCGGGTGAAGCGCGAAAGGTTGGGATATTTCCTCCAAACTGCCAGAGCGACTCCTGGGAGGGGTGGGAGTTTGGATGGGAGAAGTAACCCTGACCTGAGAGGCGGCGTAGTTGGTCGACTTCTGAGGGGTCTGGGAAAGAGAGACACCTCCAGGGATACCGCGGCGCTCAGCCAAAGGAAGCCGAGAGGTCTTGTCGGCTTGATTGATAGGTGATACCTTCCTCAAGTTGGGAGACTGTGGGGGGAGAGGAAGGGAAGAGGGACTCGGGAGCACCGGAGAGATCTGGGGGAACGGAAGGACACCGGTCTCGACCGAAAGACTGGGGGTGACAGGAGTGGGCTTCATCGTGCTCGGAGCGGTAAACGACCTGTTCTGTGAGGGAGCGACAGCGCTGGGAGAAGAGGGGGGCCGCTTGAACGAAACGCGGTAGTTCATCCCGTCGTTGTTGTCCCACCATTCACCAACACCAGGGGCAGTGAACCTCCCAACAAAGAACAAGTTGTGCTCGGTAAGCTTCTGCTCGTAGAGATCGAGGTGGATGATAAAGCTGAAACGATCCCATTTGAGCTCGTGAGATGGACTCTCGCCGTTAGCGAGCAGCCCGATCGCGTCACCGACTGTCCTCGATCGAGGGAAGGGGGGAGGGAGCTGAGTAAGCGAGTTGACGTGCTTACAGGTGACCTCCGAGGTAGTTTCCCAGTCATCGAGGGTGAACCTGAGAGCAACCTGCTTCTCGAAAGCGATGTTGCGGACAAGAACGGACCCGTAGAGAGCGGCCGGCCGGGATCTAGGAAGAGACACAGTCTCTATGTAGATGTTGGCGTGGGGGTTGGAGGAGTTGGGGAGCTGAGTCGATTGATCGGGATCGAGGGTGGGAGGTAAACTCTGACCGGAGAGGGGGGACGGTCCAGGAGAATGTGGGAAGGGATAAGCCGAAGGTTCTGCCTCGGTTTCGGTTTCAGTCTCTTCACCAGCAGGCCTAGAGATGTTGGCCGGCTTGCCGGACCGGTTGTAAACGCGGATGGACTCAAGACCGTCATCGGACTCTGCAAAGTGAACGTTCTTGAGAACGTTGGGGGTAGCGGGAGCAGATTGAGCACGCAAGTGGGTAATCTGGGGGATGTGGGGAGCCGAGGACGATGACTTCAAGGAAGACTTTAGAGGTTTGCCACTGGAAAGGACTACCGATGAGGAGGCGTTCCTGGGAATTGGAGACCTGAGTGAAGGGTCCCGAGGCTCTGTGGGAGACAGAGGGGAAAGTAGGGACGAAGAAGACGGGAAGGGAACCGAATCCTGGGCAGATGGGAGAGAGATGAAGAGGGACGGATGAGACTTCTGCTGGGGACATTGAGGAGAATCGTCGATAGCCTCTTCTTGTTGGTCCTGTTCCTCATTGAAGTGGAACATGGCCTTTTTCTGGGTGGGCTTACGTTTGGGCAGAGAGCCTAGGGAAACGAAAGCACCTGGTCCTGATTCTTCGGAGAAGGAGGAACCACATGAGCGCGTCCGCCTGTGAGACAGACGGGGGCTGGCCACGGTCGTCGTGGTCGTGGTCGCAAAGGGAAAGGGGGACGACGCAGACGAAGACGAGGGGACGGAGTAGGGCATTCTGCACGTCCTGGGCCGGAGGAGGGGGGGAGGGTTGGAGGAAGGGGAGGGGGGGTGGTGTGAGGAAGGTGCAAACGTCGGACGAGTTTTGTGCTCTTGAACAAAAAATGCCTTTCCGCACCCTCGGCTCGTCTTATCATTTCGTTGAAAATATTAAAAGAAAATTTCCTGATCGGGAAGTAGCTGCTTATCAAATTGGGTTCCCACAAGGGAATCTAGATCTCGGTTTTTGCGCCAAACTGTTCCTTTCCCGGACTGGACGCGGTCGAGCCAAGGCCCAAGGGAGGGCGGGCGTGCATCCCCCGACCGTGCTCTCTCCCAGCCACGGCCAAGCAGGAGAGACTGCTCGCATGTTGGCGGAAAATCTCTGCCTATTCACTCAACCCCCCATTCAGCACACGATGCGTCGACGAGGGGTGGCAACGCCCAGCATCAAGAGCAAGGGGAGAAGCCTTTTACGTGTCGCCGCACTTACATAACCAGGAGTGAAGAGAGAACG
>Ga0307517_10004429_pt1 | contig 21580 bp, 22 predicted proteins | sample 23_EM_MG_FD_194515 | JGI IMG/M metagenome (GOLD analysis project Ga0307517, IMG submission 194515) | Populus trichocarpa ectomycorrhiza microbial communities from riparian zone in the Pacific Northwest, United States - 23_EM | ecosystem: Host-associated > Plants > Roots > Unclassified | place... | reverse complement strand
AGGCGATGGCCTATTTCTACCGCGACCGCCGCCCCGCCGGCTGGAACCAGTGGGCCGAGGTCGTGCTGCGCAACGCGCGCGAGCCGCGTTTCCTCGGCGACATGCCGCACGGCTGGGTCGCCTCGGACCAGATCCGCTCGGTGCTCGACCTGTTCGCGTACGAGCACGAAGGCGAACAGTCGCTGGTGCTGGCCGCCGGCGTGCCGATGGCGTGGTTGCGCGGGCCCGGCTTGTCGGTGCAGGGGCTGCGCACGCCGTACGGCCCGCTGAGCTGGAAGGCGCGCGCCGGGCCGCGCGGCGCGATCGACGTCGACGTGCAGGCGCTGCGCACCCAGCCGCCCGGCGGCATCACGCTGCGCGGGCCGTGGAGCAAGACGGCGCGGGTCCGCGTCGACGGCCGGGTCGTCGACGGCCCGGCCGATGCGATTCGGCTGACGCACACGCCGGCCCGGGTGCGCGTCGAACCGCGCTGAACTCACAGGCGGGCCGCTCAAGTCCCGGCCGAGGTGGCCGATATCCCGGACAGATCCCCCTGCCCGAGTGTTGCCATGCCCCGCCTGACTGCCACCGCCATCGTCTTTGCCGCCACGCTGTTGGCGGGTTGCGACATGATCGGCGGCGCCCTGGGCATCGAGTCGCCCGAGAAGGTGGCAGCGGCGCGCGAGGCCGACGGCAAGGCCATCGGCGGTGCGTGCCGTCACGCCGGGCGCGCGATCGAAGACTGTTACGCATTGAACAAGAAGGCCGAGAAGGCCGCGGTGTTCGCCGGCTGGCGCGACATGAACGATTACATGCGCGAGAACAAGATCGAGCCGGTCACGCCGGTGCTCGCGGCACAGCCGGCCACGCAGGTGGCCAAGGTCGCCGCCGAGGCGGACGAGGCCAAGCCCGGTGCCGACGCGGAGAAACCGCCGGCCAAGCCGGCCGCCGGGCCGAAGTCGCGCAAGGCGCGCGACTCCTGATCCGGCGCCTGCGATTCGTCGCACGGCAACGCAGTTCGTCGCACGTCGCCTGACGTGTTGACGGCAAACGGGCACAGTGGCAGCTTCCAACCATCCGGAGGATGTCCGCATGAAAGCACTCACCCTGGCCGCGCTGTTCGGCGCCGCCGCCTTGTTCGCCCTGGCCCCCATCGCCCGCGCCGATGACGGCCCGGCTCGCCTGCATCTAGTCGGCTGGGGCAGCGTCACCGGCTCCGGCAAGCTGCAGACCGAGAGCCGCGCCGTCACCGGCTTCCAGGCGATCTCCACGCAGGGATCGGTCAATCTGGTGCTGCGCCAGGGCGCGCGCGAGGGCGTCGAACTGCGTGCCGACGACAATATCCTCCCGCTGATCGAGACCCGCGTTGTCGACCGCGGCGGCGTGCCGACACTGGAGATCGGCACGAAGAGTGGCACCAGCTATTCCAGCCGCAACCCGGTGGTCGCGACGATCGACCTGATCAGCCTGCGCGCGCTGGCGCTGGCGGGCTCCAGCGACGTGGCCTGCGAGGCGCTCAAATCGCCGGCGCTGCAGGTCTCGGTCAGCGGCTCGGGCAAGCTGCGGTTGCGCCAGCTCGACATCGATCAGCTGATGGTCAAGGTGTCGGGCAGCGGCGATGTTGACTTCAGCGGCCGCGCCACGACGCTGGGCCTGAAGATCGCCGGCAGCGGCGATGCGAACACGCGCGCGCTCGAGGCCGACGATGTCGCCGTCAGCGTGGCCGGCAGCGGCGACGTGACCGTGAACGCGCGCAAGACCTTGAGCGTGTCGGTGGCCGGCAGCGGCAACGTGGCGTACACCGGCGCGGCGGCGGTGACCTCCTCGGTGGCGGGGAGCGGACGCGTCAAGAAACTCTGATCGCAGCAGTCATAGGACAATCGTCCGATGACTGATGTGACGTTGGGGCGCCCGATCTGGCGCCACCCCGAGTTCGCGCGGGGCGCGCGCGAGATGGTCGGTGTGTCGATGGGCATCGCCGCCTGGGGCCTCGTGACCGGGGTGGCGATGGCCAAGAGCGGGCTGCCGCTGTCGCTGTCCATCCTGATGTCGCTGCTGGTGTTCGCCGGCAGCGCGCAACTCGCGGCGCTGCCGCTGCTCGTGGCGGGCGCGCCGGTCTGGATGATCTGGGCGATCGCGCTGTGCGTGAACCTGCGCTTCGTGATCTTCAGCGCTCAGTGGCGGCCGTACTTCGCGCACCTGCCGCGCTGGCAGCGCATGACGCAGGGCTACTTCACCGCCGACCTGAACTACGTCGTCTTCATGACGCGCTTCCCGGAGCCCAAGCCCGCGCCGGAGCAGCTGCCGTACTTCTGGGGCGGGATCGCGGTCAACTGGCCCTCGTGGCAGGTGCCGACGCTGACCGGGCTGCTGCTCGCCGACGTGATCCCGACCGAGTGGGGCTTCGGCTTCGCCGGCATCCTCGCGCTGCTGGGCCTGATGTATTCGCTGCTGACCGACCGCGCGAGCTGGGTCGCAGCGGGCGTGGCGGCTGCCGCGGCGGTGGCGACGGTCGCGCTGCCGCTGAAGCTGAACATCGTCGTCGCGATCGCCGCGGCGATCGCGGTCGGCCTGCTGATGGACCATGTGACGCCGATCGAGGCGAAGCCGGTGGAGGACAAGACATGACGGGCCGTACCCACTCGGCGGCTAGGCGCATGGATTCGTCGTTCGACGAGGGGTGCCAATGAACACCTGGGAGGCCGTCGTCGCGATCCTGGGGCTTGCCGTCATCACCGTGGCGACGCGCGGATTTTTTCTCTACCCCGAGCGTGAGTTGCCGCTGCCGGCGTGGCTGAAACAAGGCCTGCGCTACGCGCCGCTGGCCGCGCTGGCGGCCGTGGTCGCGCCCGAGATCGTGATGCAGCAAGGCCATCTGATCACGACCGCCAAGGACGCGCGCCTGTATGCGACGCTCGCCGCGACGGTTTACTTCTTCTGGCGCCGTGGCATCCTCGGCACCATCGTCACCGGCACCGTGGTGATGGTTGCGCTGCGCACCGGCCTGGGCTGGTAGAGCCCACCTTCTTCTTCACTTCATCGACAAACCGCCATGAACGTTCTTCGCTTTTCCGATCTGATCGCCCAGGGCAAAGTCGCGGGCCAGCGCGTGTTCATCCGCGCCGACCTCAACGTGCCACTGGATGACGCCGGCCACATCACCGAGGACACCCGCATTCGCGCGTCGGTGCCGTGCATCGAGATGGCGATGAAGGCCGGCGCCGCGGTGATGGTCACCTCGCACCTGGGGCGCCCGACCGAGGGCGCGTTCACGTCCGCAGATTCGCTCGCGCCGGTCGCGAAGCGCCTCGGCGAACTGATGGGTCTTGACGTGCCCGTGATCGCGAACTGGGTCGATGGTGTGACCGTGTCGCCGGGCCAGCTCGTGCTGCTCGAGAACTGCCGCGTCAACAAGGGCGAGAAGAAGAACGACGAGGCCTTGTCGCGCAAGATGGCTGCACTGTGCGACGTGTTCGTGCACGACGCCTTCGGCACCGCGCACCGCGCCGAGGCCTCGACCTATGGCATCGCGCAGTTTGCGCGCATCGCCTGCGCCGGCCCGCTGCTCGCCGCCGAGATCGACGCGATCACGAAGGCGCTCGCGCAACCGAAGCGGCCGGTGGTCGCGATCGTCGCGGGCAGCAAGGTCTCGACCAAGCTGAGCATCCTGCAAAGCCTCGCGAAGAACGTCGATCAGCTGATCGTCGGCGGCGGCATCGCGAACACCTTCATGCTCGCCGCCGGGCTGCGCATCGGCAAGAGCCTGGCCGAGACCAGCCTGGTCGGCGAAGCGAAGGCGGTGATCGACGCGATGCAGGCGCGCGGCGCCGCGGTGCCGATCCCGACCGATGTGGTCACGGCGAAGGAGTTCAAGGCCGATGCGGTGGCGACCGTGAAGGCCGCGGCCGATGTGGCCGACGACGATCTGATCCTCGACATCGGCCCGCAGACCGCCAAAGCGCTAGCGGCGCAGCTGATGAAGGCCGGCACGATTGTCTGGAACGGCCCGGTCGGCGTGTTCGAGTTCGATGCGTTCGCCGGTGGCACCGAGGCGATTGCGCGCGCGATCGCGGCCTCGAGCGCGTTCAGCATCGCCGGCGGCGGCGACACGCTCGCGGCGATCGCGAAGTACGGCATCGAAAAGGACGTCGGCTACATCTCGACCGGCGGCGGCGCGTTCCTCGAGGTGCTGGAGGGCAAGACGCTGCCGGCATTCGAGATCCTGCAGAAACGGGCGGCGGATTGAGCGTGGTGCATAACATTCATTTCTCGCGAGGCCGCCGTAACCGAGCCGTAACGCGCGCGCTGCTCCGATAATCGCGGCCACAACAATGACAGGAGACAGACATGCCCCGCGCCACCAAGATCGTCGCCACGCTCGGCCCGGCCTCGAGCTCGCCCGAGGTGCTGGATCGGATGATCCGCGCCGGCGTCGATGTCGTGCGCATGAACTTCTCGCACGGCAAGGCGCAGGACCACATCGACCGCGCGACGCTGGTGCGTGAGGTCGCGCGCCGCGCCGGGCGCGAGGTCGCGATCATGGCCGACCTGCAGGGCCCGAAGATCCGCGTCGGCAAGTTCGACGGCGACAAGACGCTGCTTGCCGCGGGGCAGAAGTTCATCCTGGACGGCGCGACGACCGAGCTCGGCACCAACGAGCGCGTCGGCCTCGACTACAAGGAACTGCCGCGCGACCTGCGCGCCGGCGACGTGCTGCTGCTCAATGACGGCCTGCTGAAGCTGGTCGTCGACGCGGTCCGCGGCGAGGAGGTGCACACCACGGTCGTGGTCGGTGGCGTGCTGTCCAACAACAAGGGCATCAACAAGGCCGGCGGCGGGCTGACCGCGCCGGCGCTGACCGCGAAGGACATGGAAGACATCAAGACCGCGATGAGCTTCCAGTGCGAGTACCTCGCAGTGAGTTTCCCGAAGACCGCGACCGACATGGAGATGGCGCGCCAGTTGGCCAATGTGGCCGGCGAACCGTGGCGCCATCGGCCGCAACTGATCGCGAAGATCGAGCGCAGCGAGGCGATTCCGGCGCTCGAGGGCATTTTGCGCGCCTCCGACGGCATCATGGTCGCGCGCGGCGACCTCGCGATCGAGGTCGGCAACGCCGCCGTGCCGGCGCTGCAGAAGCGCATGATCAAGATGGCGCGCGAGATGGACCGCGTCGTGATCACCGCGACGCAGATGATGGAGTCGATGATCGTCAACCCGGTGCCGACGCGCGCCGAGGTCAGCGACGTCGCCAACGCCGTGCTCGATGGCACCGATGCGGTGATGCTGAGCGCCGAAACGGCCGCCGGCAACTACCCGGTCGAGACGATCGAGATGATGGCCAGCATCTGCGTCGAGGCTGAAGCCGCCGAAGAGATCGCCCTGGACGCGAGCTTCGCGAACAAGCAGTTCGCGCGCATCGACCAGTCGATCGCGATGGGCGCACTGTTCACGGCCTACCACCTGGGCTGCAAGGCGATCCTCGCGCTGACCGAGTCGGGCTCGACGGCGCTGTGGATGAGCCGGCATCGGCTGCACGTGCCGATCTATGGCATCACGTCGCAGCTGACGAGCCAGCGCCGCATGGCGCTGTACCGCAATGTCTCGCCGATGCTGATGCCGAGCTTCTCGGACCGCGACGAGGCGCTGGCGAAGGCCGAGGCGCTGCTGGTCGAGAGCGGTGTCCTGAAGCCCGGCGACACCTACGCGATCACCTGCGGCGAGCCGATGGGCTACCCCGGCGGGACCAACATGCTGAAGGTCTGCCGCGTCGGCTGACGCGCCGGCTCAGGCCAGCGCCGCTTGGCGGATGGCGTCGATACCCCCGGCGCCGGGTGCCCCATGCCTTCAATCGATCTTCATCGCGACGCCGGTGACGAACAGCGTGTCGCCCTTTCTCAGCCCTTCGCCGGGGACACTGTTGTAGCGGTAGTTGAGGCCTGCGGTGAGGTTGAGCGTGGACGTCATCGCGACCGACAGGCCCGAATCGAAGATGCCCCGGTAGCCCCCGCCGCTGCGCAGCGCCGGGTAGAACGAGAGCTTTTGATGGAACGAGGTCGTCGGCGTCCACTTGTGCGTCGATTCCTCGGCGAGCAGCGCCTCGGCGCGCCCGTAGCTCGTGCGGAACTCGCCCGACACGTCGGCCGGTTCGAGATAGCGGTCGTGCGTGTAGCCGAGGCCGGCCGAGAGGTCCCAGGTCAGCGTCTCGGTCTTGATCACATGGCGACCCGCGCCGCCGTACACCGACACGCGCGACGACACGTTGGCCGGCTTGTCGCGCAGCAGGTCGGTCTTGCCGAAGCCGAACCATTGCGGCGTGAAGTCGCGGTCGTACTGCGTGCCCAGGGCGAGGCTCTCGGCCGTCGTGACGCCCTCGGTGCGTCCCCAGAGCGCGCGGCCGCCGAACTGCCATTTGCTGTCGGTATCGGCGCGCACCCCGTCGCCGGTGATGTTGACGCTGGACGCGTTGGTGTTGCCGGAGGCGTAGCTCGCGCCCGCACCCAGTGCATAGCGAAACTGCCCATCGGGCTTGATGGTCGCCTGCGCCTGGGCGACGCTGAGCGCGGGTGCGGCGGCGAGAGCGGCCGCGGCGACGAGGCCTGGACGTGAGATGTTCATCATGGTGTGACGTGCTCTTTCAAGGCGGATCGAAGCGCGCGAGCCTACGCAAGATCGGCAGGCGCGGTGCGATTCCTGCATGCAACCTTGCGCCGCGCTGCGAATTGCGTTGCAGACCGTTGCGTTTCCACCGGTGACAATGGGGCATGAGTTCCACACCTGACTCCCTGACGATCGACGACATCCGGGCCGCCGCCGAGCGCTTGCGCGGCGAGATCATCGACACGCCGTGCATGCCCTCGCGCACGCTTTCGGTGCTGACTGGCTGCGAGGTTTTCCTGAAGTTCGAGAACCTGCAGTTCACCGCGTCGTTCAAGGAACGCGGCGCGCTGAACAAGATGGCGCAGCTCACGCCTGCCGAGCGCGCCAGCGGCGTGCTCGCCGTCTCGGCCGGCAACCACGCGCAGGGCGTGGCGTATCACGCGCAGCGCATGGGCATCCCCGCGACCATCGTGATGCCGCGCTTCGCGCCGGCCGTGAAGGTGGAGCGCACGCGCGGCTTCGGTGCGAACGTCGTGCTCGAGGGCGACACCTTCGACGACGCGCGCGCCCACGGCCTGCGTCTGGCGCAGGAGCGCGGCCTGACGCTGGTGCATCCGTACGACGACCTCGCGGTGATGGCCGGGCAGGGCACGATAGGCTTGGAGATGCTCGCGCAGCGCCCCGAGATCGACACCTTGGTGGTGGCGATCGGCGGCGGCGGCCTGATCTCGGGGGTCGCCACCGCGGCGCGCGCGCTGCGCCCCGACATCGAGGTGATCGGCGTGCAGACCGAGCGCTTTCCGGCGGCCTGGAACGCGATGCACGGCCAGGACCATGAAAGCGCCCAGGCGACGATCGCCGATGGCATCGCGGTCAAGTCGCCCGGCGCGCTCACCCTGCCGCTGATCCGCGAGCGCGTCAACGACGTGTTGCTGGTCGGCGAGGACGACATCGAACAGGCGATCCTGCTGTTGCTCGAGATCGAGAAGACGGTGGTCGAGGGGGCGGGCGGCGTCGGCCTGGCGGCGCTGATGAAGCACCCGGCGCGCTTCAAGGGCCGCAAGGTCGGGCTGATCCTGTGCGGCGGCAACATCGAGCCGCTGGTGCTGGCCGAGATCATCGAGCGCGGCATGGTGAAGTCGGGGCGCCTGGCGCGGCTGCGCCTGGATGTGCGCGACGTGCCGGGCGCGCTCGCCGATGTGGCCACGCTGCTCGGCAAGCTCGGCGCGAACATCGACGAGGTCCAGCACCAGCGCGCGTTCTCGTCACTGTCGGTCGAGCGTGCGCAGATCGAGGTCGTGGTGCAGACGCGCGGCGTGGCACACATCGAAACGATTCTGACGGCGATGCGAGCCCAGGGCTACCGCGCCGAGCGCGTCGGCTGAGCCTCGATCGCTACAATCGATTTGAGTTACAGACCGGTTTCATACACTCTTCTCAGGGGATCTTCATGCCACTCGTTTCGATGCGCCAACTGCTCGACCATGCCGCTGAAAACGGCTACGGCATCCCGGCGTTCAACGTCAACAACCTGGAGCAGGTGCAGGCCGTGATGACGGCCGCCGACGAGGTCGGCGCACCGGTGATCCTGCAGGCCAGCGCCGGGGCGCGCAAATACGCCGGCGAGCCCTTCATCAAGCACCTGATCCAGGCCGCGGTCGAGAGCTGGCCGCACATCCCGCTGGTGATGCACCAGGACCATGGCCAGAGCCCGGATGTGTGCCAGGGCGCGATCAATCTGGGCTTCAGCTCGGTGATGATGGACGGCTCGCTGCAGGCCGACGGCAAGACGATCGCGAGCTTCGACTACAACGTCGACGTGACGCGCAAGGTCGTCGACATGGCGCACAAGCTCGGCGTCACGGTCGAGGGCGAACTCGGCTGCCTGGGTTCGCTCGAGACCATGAAGGGCGACAAGGAAGACGGCCACGGCACCGAGGCCACGATGACGATGGAGCAGCTGCTGACCGACCCGGAAGAGGCCGCGGACTTCGTCAAGCGCACCCAGCTCGATGCGCTCGCGATCGCGATCGGCACCAGCCATGGCGCGTACAAGTTCACGCGCAAGCCGACCGGCGACATCCTCGCGATCGGTCGCATCAAGGAGATCCACCAGCGCATCCCGAACACGCACCTGGTGATGCACGGTTCGAGCAGCGTGCCGCAGGACCTGCTGGCGGTGATCCGCGAGTACGGCGGCAACATGAAGGAAACCTACGGCGTGCCGGTCGAAGAGATCCAGGAGGCGATCAAGCACGGCGTGCGCAAGATCAACATCGACACCGATGTGCGGCTCGCGATGACGGCGGCGATCCGCAAGTACATGGCGCAGAACCCCGACAAGTTCGACCCGCGCGATTACCTCAAGCCGGCGCGCGAGGCCGCCAAGAAAATCTGCCGCCAGCGCTATGTGGAGTTCGGCTGCGAGGGCCAGGCGCCCAAGATCAAGGCGCAGACGCTGGTGCAGGTGGCGCAGCGCTATTCAACCGGCGAACTCGCGCAGACGGTGGTCTGACGGCGTTCTGCCTCGGTCCGCAAACCCGGCTTCGGCCGGGTTCTGCTTTGGAGGCGCTCACTACAATTGTTGCCAGACGATCATCGACTGCAACGGGCTGCCCGCTGCGCTGAAAGGACCCCATGTCGGCCGCACTGCTCACCACCACCATCACCTCGCTGCCGCTGCTGGCCAAGGGCAAGGTTCGCGACAACTACGCGGTCGGCACCGACCGTCTGCTGATGGTGGCGACCGATCGCCTGAGCGCGTTCGACGTGGTGATGGGCGAGGGCATCCCCGGCAAGGGCGAGCTGCTGACGCAGATGGCGATGTTCTGGTTCGCGCACCTGGCGCACATCGTGCCGAATCACCTGACCGGCGACGACCCCTGCAGTGTGGTCACGGCTGCCGAGTGCGAGCAGGTGCGCGGCCGCTCGATGCTTGTGAAACGGCTGCGGCCGCTGCCGGTCGAGGCGGTGGTGCGCGGCTACCTTGCCGGCAGCGGCTGGAAGGAGTATCAGCAGAACCAGGCGGTGTGCGGCGTGAAGCTTCCGCCGGGGCTGAAGAACGCGAGCCAGCTGCCTGAGCCGATCTTCACGCCGGCGACCAAGGCCGAGATGGGCGACCACGACGAGAACATCGATTTCGCCCGCATGAGCGACATCGTCGGCGTGGCGCTGGCGAACAAGGTGCGCGACATCTCGATCGCGCTGTACACCGCGGCCGCGAGCTTGGCGCTGTCGAAGGGCTTGATCATCGCCGACACGAAGTTCGAATTCGGCCTGGATGCGAACGATCAACTCGTGCTGATGGACGAAGTGCTGACCCCCGATTCGTCTCGCTACTGGCCGCGCGACGGTTATCGGGAAGGCATCAACCCACCCAGCTACGACAAGCAGTTCGTACGCGACTGGCTGGAAGCGGCCGTTGTCGATGGCCAGCCTTGGAACAAGCGTCCACCGGCCCCCGCATTGCCCCCTGAAGTCGTCGCGCACACGGCGTCGAGGTATCAGGAGGCGCTGCAATGTCTGATCGCATAACGCCCCCACGCCTGTTGCTGCGCCTAGAAGCCGAGATCGCGAGCGCGCGGTCGCCGCTCGAGGCTGACTGCAAGCGGGCGGAGCGGGCGGCGTACTTGGCGCGCGTAGGTGGGAGTATGGAGGCCCAGACGGTGGTGAGGGAACTTCAGAAAAAATATGGGGTGTCGCCAAATGCGCGAGTTAGTTCGTGGCTCCATCTTGTCCTTGGACTTGTCGGACATTTCAGCGACATGGATCCGGCAGCGCGCGATAGAGTTCTACGCGCGCACGCGTTGAGCACTGCAGCTGATCTGGTCCCTCTTCGAGCATTGAGTTCGGCTTGGGTGGCGCACATGGACTACCAGCAAGCGAACATGAGTTCAACGGTTGATCGCGCGTCCGAATCGTTGCGGCTCGCCACGGACGACGATCATTCAGCGCGGTCTCGCGCTAGTCTTGTCGTAGCACAGGCTTACCATTTTGCTGGGCGCCTTGACATTGCGCTTCTGTGGTATGAGCGCGCCCACAATCATGCCTCTGCTGAGGGCGATGAGGCAACACTAAGTGCCCTCATGCACAACATGGCTTGGCTTCGCGCCCAACAACTCCGTGTCCAGGGATGGATGCAGAGCGAGTCTGCGCGCGACGACGGATATGCTCTTCTCGGCGCCGAATCGGTCGGCAACTTTGACCTAATGATCGGGTCTACAAGTCTCAGCGCGCTCGTCCCAGTGCTTCGCGCTCAAATTCATGCCGCGCGCGGCCAATACGACAAAGCACTTGCTCTCTATGAGGTCAACCTGAACCAAGCTGTTCGAGATGGGATGGGGCGTTTGCATGCCGATTTGACTGCGGACCAAGCGTGGTGCCGTGTAAATCTGGGCCAAACGAAGGAATCCCGCGAGGATGCTATCGCGGCTGAAGCGCTTATTGACGCAAACGGCCACTTCGATGATCGTGCCATGGCGCACGGGCGTTTGGCTCAGGTATTTTCTGCACTTGGGGAGGTTGATAGAGCGGCGCATCACAAGGACGCTGCGCTGGAAGCGTTTGTCGGACACGAAGCTCTGAAGGCCGAGATTCTGAGGCTACTCAGCGAGAGCACCGAGACTCGGCCAACCTAACGTTGCCTAGAACACCACCATACTCAACCTCCTCCGATACGAATCCACCACCGGGTCCGCCGTCGCGACCACCTGTTTGGTGCTCAGCTCCAGTGCCCCCTTGGCGATCGAAGGCTCCTTGGCCGCAGCGCGCTGCGGCTCGCGCATCACCTCCAGCACGGCCACGTAGGTCTTGCGTGCCAGGCCGTCGCGCCAGGTCTTGTCTCGCATCAGGATCTCGAGCAACTCGTCCATCGCCTGCGTGAAACGGTGCGCCGCGAAGTGGTGCTGGGCCAGCGCGAAGCGGGCATCGAAGTCGCGCTTGTCCGCTGCGAGCGACGCCTCGAGGGTGGCAACGGGCGGTGCCGCAGTGCTCGCTTCGCAGGCCGCCAGCCAGTGCCCGCACGCCGCGATGCGCAGGTCTTGCACGACCTTGGACGCGACCGGGTCGTAGGCGCGGCGCGCTTCCTCGATGCGCCCCGACGCCAGCAGCGCGCGCAAGTAGTCGTAGCGCGCCGAGTCGTCGGCCGGATTGATCGCGACCGCCTCCTGCAGCTTCTCGAGCGCACGATCGACGTCGCCGTCTTCAAGCAGCGCCTTGGCCTCTTCTACCTCCTCTTCGGCGGCGAGTTGCTCGGCGCTGGCCACATGTTTGTCGAGGAAGGCCCGCACCTCGCCCTCGGGCAGCGCGCCGACAAAGCCGTCGACCGGCTGCCCGCCCTTGAACAACACGCAGAACGGGATGCTGCGCACACCGAACATCTGGGACAACTGCCCTGAGATCTCGGGCTGCTCGTCCGAGTTGAGCTTGGCGAGTTTGAAACGCCCGGCGTACGAGGTTTCGAGTTTCTCGAGCACCGGCCCGAGCGCCTTGCAGGGGCCGCACCAGGGGGCCCAGATGTCGAGCAGCACGGGCTGCTGCATCGAGGCGGTGATCAGGTCGGCTTCGAAGTTCTGAAGGGTGATGTCCAGCATGGGCGGTGTCCGGGTGAGAGCGTGCCTGGTCCTACAGGCCTTGGGTAACGCGGCAGGTGGCGCCACGCCACCTACAATTCAAGGTTCATCAATCAGCATTCTGGAGCGAGCCTTGAGCAGCGCCCCTGTGGTGGTCGGCGTGGTGATGGGTTCCAGCAGCGACTGGGACACGCTACGCGCGGCCACCGAGATTCTCGCCGAGTTCGGCATCCCCTTCGAGGCCCGGGTCGTCTCGGCGCATCGCATGCCGGACGACATGTTCGCGTACGCCGAAGCCGCCGCTCAGCGGGGCCTGAAGGCGATCATCGCCGGTGCCGGCGGGGCTGCGCACCTGCCGGGCATGCTCGCGGCGAAGACCGTCGTGCCGGTGCTCGGCGTGCCCGTCGTCAGCCGGCATCTGCAAGGCGTCGACTCGCTGCATTCGATCGTGCAGATGCCCAAGGGGATTCCGGTCGCGACCTTCGCGATCGGCACCGCCGGCGCGGCGAATGCGGCCTTGTTCGCGGTCGCGATGCTGGCCAACGAAGATGCCGCGCTGCGCTCGGCGCTCGAGGCCTACCGCGCCCGCCAGACCGAGGCCGCGCGCGCCATGACGGCCGATCTGAAATGACCGCTGACGTCCCGTTCATCGCGCCCGGCGCCACCCTGGGCGTCATGGGCGGCGGTCAGCTCGCGCGCATGTTCGCGCATGCCGCGCAGCAGATGGGCTACGCGACCGCCGTGCTCGACGCCGACCCGGCCAGCCCGGCCGGCCTGATCGCCCACCACCACCTCCGCGCCGACTACCTCGATGCGCACGCCCTCGACCAGCTGGCCGATCTCAGCGCCGCGGTCACGACCGAGTTCGAGAACGTGCCGGCGCGTGCGCTCGAGCTGCTCGCGCGCCGCCGCCCGGTGGCGCCGGCCGCGGCCGCGGTCGCGGTGTGCCAGGACCGCGCCGCCGAGAAGGCGCATTTCGTGCGCAGCGGTGTCGCCTGCGCACCGCACGCGGTGATCGCGACGCCCGACCAGCTCGCCGCGGTCGACGACGCGCTGCTGCCCGGCATCCTGAAGACCGCACGCCTCGGTTACGACGGCAAGGGCCAGCGGCGCGTGACGACGCGCGCCCAGCTGGCGGAGGCCTGGGCGCAGCTCGACCGCCAGGTCTGCGTGCTCGAGAAGATGCTGCCGCTGGCGCACGAGATCAGCGTGATCGTGGCGCGCGCGGCCAACGGCGATGTCGTGCACCTGCCGGTGCAGCAGAACCTGCACCGCGATGGCATCCTCGCCGTCACGATCGTGCCCGCGCCCGATGTCGCTGCCGACGTGGTCGAGCGCGCCATCGCCCATGCGCATCAGATCATCAGCACGCTCGACTACGTCGGCGTGCTGTGCATCGAGTTCTTTGTGCTGCGCGATGGTGCGCTGGTCGTCAACGAGATGGCGCCGCGCCCGCACAACTCGGGTCACTACAGCATCGATGCCTGCGACCTGTCGCAATTCGATCTGCAGGTGCGTGCGATGACCGGCGCGCCGCTGATCGCGCCGCGCCTGCATTCGCCCTGCGTGATGCTGAACCTGCTCGGCGAGCTGTGGCCCGAACGCGGCGAGCCCGACTGGGCCGCGGTGCTGGCCTTGCCCGGCGTGCACCTGCACCTGTACGGCAAGGCCGAGGCGCGTGTGGGGCGCAAGATGGGCCACCTGACCGTGACCGCGGCCACCGCGAACGAGGCCGACCACACCGCCCGCGCGGTCGCGGAGCGTCTGGGTTTGGCGGCCTGGTAGCGCGATGATCTTCAGCGGCAACGATGGGCTCGCAGTGCAGCAGGCGGCCGGGCTGCTGGCCGCCGGCGAGCTCGTCGCGTTTCCGACCGAGACCGTCTACGGCCTCGGCGCGCGCGCCGATGACGATGCCGCGGTCGCGAAGATCTTTCGCGCCAAGGGCCGGCCGGCGGACCATCCGCTGATCGTGCATCTGGCCGAACCCGGCGACGCCGAGCGATTCGCGCGCGAGCTGCCCGCGGTCGCGCGGCGCCTGATGGATGCGTTCTGGCCTGGGCCGCTGACCTTGATCCTGTCGCGCCGCGAGGCCGTCGGCGCCGCCGCGGCCGGGGGTCAGTCCAGCATCGGGCTGCGCTGTCCGTCGCACCCGGTGGCGCGCGCGCTGCTCGCCGCGGCGCAGCAGCTCGGTGTCGCCGGTGTCGCGGCACCGAGCGCGAACCGTTTTGGGCGCGTCAGCCCGACACAGGCCGCGCACGTGGCCGAAGAGTTCGGCGACGCGCTGATGGTGCTCGACGGCGGTGCCTGCGAGCTCGGCATCGAGTCGAGCATCGTCGACTGCTCGCGCGGCCGCCCCGTGCTGCTGCGGCCGGGTGTCCTCACCCGCGCGCGCATCGAGGCGGCGGCGGGCGAGCCGCTGCATGCCCCCGATGCCGACGCGCCGCGCGCCTCCGGCACCCTCGCGGCGCACTATGCGCCCAACGCCAGGCTGCGCCTGATGTCGCAACAAATGTTGACGTCGGCTTTGCAATTGCTCGGCGATCAGCCGCTGAAGCTGGCGGTATATTCACGCGGCGTGCCGCTGGGTGCGGCCAGCGGGGTGCGCCATCGGCGCATGCCATCGCTGCCCGACCAGGCGGCGCACGAACTCTTTTCGGTGCTGCGCGAACTCGACGCGGAGGGCGTGCAGCTCATCTGGGTCGAGGAACCGCCTGCCGATCCCGCATGGGACGGCGTGCGCGACCGCTTGCTGCGTGCCGCGGCATCCTGAACCCGCCTCCCCCCAATCACCCCACACCAGTCGCTGGTCTTTCGGAGCATTGAATGAAGTCGTCGAAACTGAATGGAATGGGGCGCGCCGCGCTGCTTGCCGGTGTGCTCGCGTCCAGCCTGTTGGCCTCGTGCGGCGGCGGAGAGCAGGTGCAGACCTTTGTGCCGACGCGCGTGATCGCGTTCGGAGACGAGAGCAGCATCATCAACACCAACGGCAGCAAGTACACCGTCAACGCGCTCGTCTCCGGCAGCTCGACGGCCATCGATTGCAGCGGCAACCCGATCTGGATCCAATCGGTCGCGGCCGCCTACGGCATGGTCTTTCCGCAATGCAATCCGAATGCGGTGCTCGATCCGGTGAGCCGCACCTATGCGGTCAATGGGGCCAAGGTGGCCGACCTCTCGGCCCAGATCGACCTGCAGCTCGCTGCCGGCGGCTTCGCGGCCGGCGACCTGGTCACCGTGCTGGTCGGGCCCAACGACATCGTCGCGCAGTTTGCGCAGTACCCGGCCACCGGCCAGGACCAGCTGCTCGCCAATGTCGACGCTGCCGGAACCGAGCTCGCCGCGCAGGTCAATCGCCTCGCCGACCTGGGCGCGAAGGTGCTGATCTCGACCGTCCCCGACATGGGCCGCACGCCCTTCGCCGGCGATCGATCGGTGGGCTCCACGAACAGCAGTCCGGCGCTGCTGACGGCGCTGAGCACGCGCTTCAACGACGCCATGCTCGCGAACCTGACGAACGACGGTCACAAGATCGGGCTGATCCAGCTCGACCAGTACCTGATCGCGATCGACAACGCGACCCAGGCCGGCGTGGGCTCCTATGCCAACACCACGCTCGCGGCCTGCCTGACGAGCGCGCCGCTGCCCACCTGCACCACCAACACCCTGGCGGCTGATGCTGTCGGCGCGGTCTGGCTGTGGGCCGATGCGCTGCACCTCGGCGCCTCGGGCCAGTCCGCGCTGGGCTCGCTCGCCGTGACGCGGGTCCAGAACAACCCGTTCTGACGCACCGGCGTGGCGGCATGCTGACGACGGCGGGTTTCTCCCGCCTAGCGGCCGCGCGGCCCACCTCTATAGTCGCCTCTCGATAAAAAGAACGACCGTTCTTTTTTGTGTAGTTTTGTGTAGTTGCTCGCGGCGCCTGCGCTGCTCAATCTGCCGAGAGGTTTTGCATGAGAAGAGAATTTCGATTCTGGGCGCCGTGTGCGTCCGTGGTCCTTGCTGCGTTGCTGGCCGCGTGCGGCGGCGGCGGTGATGGAGATCAGAACCCGCGCGTCAGCTACGGCAAGCTGGTCTCGTTCGGCGACAGCCTGAGCGATGTCGGCAGCTATCGCGTCGGTGCGATCGCGCAGCTCGGTGGCGGCGAGTACAGCATCAACGGCAGCACCGGCGTCAACTGGACCGAGCTGCTCGCGGCCTCGGCGCATGTCGCTGCGCCTTGCGCGGCGCAGACCGGTCTGCAGAGCACGATCCCGAGCATCCCGGCCGTCGCCGTCGTGAACCACGCAGGTTGCTTCGGCTACGGACAGGGCGGCGCGCGCGTCACCGACCCGATCGGCATCGGCAACGCTGCACTGCCCGCGCCGCAGTTGGGGCAGCTCACCGATCCGGTGAAGAACCAGATCCTGCGCCATCTGGCGGCCAGCGGCGGCGCGTTCGCGGCGGACGACCTGGTCACGGTGATGGCCGGTGGCAACGACGTCTTCGCCAACCTCGGTGCGCTCCAGCAAGGCCTCACGCCGACCCAGGCCGTGACCGCGATGGCGACTGCGGGCGGCGAGCTGGGGGCCTACGTGAAGAGCTTGATCGTCGCCAACGGTGCGAAGCATGTGGTCGTCGTCAACCTGCCCGATGTGAGTCAGACGCCGTTCGCCTACGCGCTGGATCAGCCCACCCAGGGTCTGATCAACACGATGGTCCAGCAATTCAACGCGCAACTCGCCGCCGGTGTCGCGGCCACGCCCGAGGTCTTGTTGGTCGACGCCTACACCCAGGGTCGTGACCAGAACGCGCGGCCGGCGAACTATGCGCTGACCAACGTCACCACCCCCGCCTGCGATCTGACGAAGACGGCGCTGCCGACCTCGCTGGTGTGCACGGCGAGCACGCTCGTCGCGGGCGATGTGTCGGGCTACGAGTTTGCCGACACCGTTCACCCGACGCCCTTCGGCTATTCGCTGCTCGCCCGCTTTGTCGCCGAGAACATGATCAAGAACGGGTGGCTGTGATGATGACGAAGACGTTCACGATGAACCGACCGACGGAGACCCTCCTCATGAAACTGTCACTCGTCACGGGCGCGACGCTGGCGGCGGCGCTGATCAGCGGCACGGCGCACGCGCAGAGCGCGGGCAATTGGTCGATCTCGCTCGGTGCCAACAACATCGCGCCGAAGGTCAAGAGCGGCGACCTGAGTGCGCCCAGCCTGCCCGGCACGAAGATCGACGTGAAAGACGCGAGCGCGGGTTTCGTCACCTTCACCTACATGCTCACCGACCAGGTCGCGCTGCAGACTTTTCTCGGCGGCCCGTACAAGCACGACATCGTCGGCGCGGGCGCGATCGACGGCGTCGGCAAGATCGGCGAGGTCCGGCAGGTGTCGCCGACCGTCATCGCGCAGTACCGTTTCCTCGAAGCGGATGCGGCGCTGCGACCCTACGTCGGCCTCGGTGTGACCTATGCGTACTTCTTCAAGGAGAAGGGCTCGGGCACGCTGACGGCGCTCACCAATCCCGGCGGCGCACCGACGCGGGTCGATGCCGACAACGCCTGGGGCGTGTCGCCACAGCTGGGCGTCGTGTATGCGTTCAACCAACGATGGTTCGCCGACCTCTCGGTGATCAAGACCTACATCAAGAACACGACGCACTTGTCGACCGGGCAATCGATCGACGCCAAGCTCGACCCGCTTTCGGTCGGGCTCACGGTCGGCTATCGGTTCTGACCGCGGGCCGGATGATCGGGTCGAATCAGTGGGGAGGTGGCTCGTTCGCGGAGGCGCCATCGTCGGCGGTCCACTGCACCAGCGCATCGAAGGCCGGCCGCATCGCGTTCGCGTTCGCGTGGTTCGCGATCGCGACCACCACGTAGCGGCGGCCGGTGTTCGCGAGCACATAACCGGCGATGCCGGCGACGTCGCGCAATGAACCGGTTTTCAGGTGCGCGCGGCCGAGTGTCGCGCGGGATTTCTTCAAGGTGCCGTCGAGGCCGCTGACCGGCAGCGAGCTGATCAGCTCGGGCATCACCGGGCTGGCCCACGCGGATTGCAGCAGGCGTGTCAGCAGGCGCGCGCTGACACGGCCGTCGCGCGACAGACCGGAGCCGTTGTCGATCACCAGCCCCGCCGCCGCGGCCGCGCCGAAACGCTCGATCGCCCATTGCCGCAGCAGCTCGCGCGCGGCCTCGGGCGTGCCGCTGCCGCGCTGGGTCAGCGCGAGCGTCAGGAACAGCTGCTGCGCCATCACGTTGTTGCTGTACTTGTTGATGTCGCGAATCACCTCGGCCAAGGTCGGCGACGCGAGCGCGAAGGTCGGTGGCACAGCTGCCGGCGCGACGCCGTCGCGCACGCGGCCGCCGAGACGCCCGCCGATCTCCTGCCACAGGCCCGCGATCGCACGCTCGTTGTAAGTGGCGGGGTCGGCATACGCCACCGACCAGAGCCTCTCGCCGCAGGCCGCCGGGTAGCTGCCGGCGAAGCGGATGCGTGAGGCCTCGCTGAAATCGGCGCGCAGCCCGGCGCGCCAATCCTCGCAGGGACCGGCGCCCAGCGGCACGCTCGCATCGATGCGGACGCCGGCCAGCGGCGGGTCGGCGGCGATCGTCGCGAGGCCGCGTACCGGATCGGGCACGAGCGTGAACACGAGCGACTTGTAGTTCAGCAGCAGCGCGTCGGCGTTCACGTTGTAGGGCCGCAGCGCCTCACCGTCGAAATCGGCGGCGCTCTGCTCGGGCAGCCTGAAGTCGCTGCGGTCGAGCACGATGTCGCCGTGGATTTCGCGCACGCCGAGCTGCTGCACGCGCCGCAGCAGCAGCCACAGGCGCTCGACGACGAGCTTCGGGTCGCCGCTGCCCTTGATCACGAGGTCGCCGTCGAGCACGCCGTCGTGCACCGCGCCTTGCAGCCAGACCGGTGTGCTCCAGCTCCACGCCGGGCCCAAGAGCTCGAGGCTCGCGTAGGTCGTCAGCAGCTTCATCAACGAGGCCGGGTTCACCGGCTGGTCGATGCGCCAGGCCAGGCGCAGGTTGTTGCCGCCGACCTCCTGCACCATCGCGACGACCGCGTCGCGCGGCAGCTGGGCGCGGACCAGGGCCGCGGCGACGGGGGGCGGCAGCGTGTCGGGCGCGGCGAGGGCGGCCGAAGCGAACAGCGCCAACGGCAGCGAGCACAGCAGCGGCGCCGCGAGCGCGCGAACAAAACGCAACAACATGCGTCGATGATCGCATGCGAGCTCGCCGCTAAACTCCCGAAGACCCATGAATTCCCTGCTCGCTTTCGACACCGCCACGGAGCATCTCAGCATCGCCGTCGCCGCGCATGGGCGGGTGCTGACGCATCAGGCGGCCGGTGGCGCACAGGCGTCGGCGACGCTGATCCCGGCGATCCTGGCGCTGCTCGAGCAGGCCGGCGTGACGCTGCGCGAGCTCGACGCGATCGCCTTCGGCCGCGGCCCGGGCGCGTTCACCGGGCTGCGCACCGCGTGCTCGGTCGCACAGGGCCTCGCGTTCGGCGCCAACAAGCCGGTGCTGCCGGTCGACACGCTGCTCGCGGTCGCCGAAGACGCACGCGCCGGTCGCGAGGCCGTGTGCGCGTGGGCCGTGATGGATGCCCGCATGGACGAGGTCTACGCGGCGCAGTACCGCTTCGGCGCGGGGGCCTGGTCGGTGATCGACGCGCCGATGCTGACGACCCCCGAGGCGCTGAACGCACGCTGGCAGGAACAGCCGCCGCAGCTCGTCGCCGGCAGCGCGCTGGCCGCGTTCGGCGCGCGCCTGCACGTCGGTACCGCGGTGCTCGCCCCCGACGCCTTGCCGCGCGCGGCCGCGATGCTGCCGCTCGCCCGGGCGCTGTGGGCGCAGGGCGGAGCGGTCGACGCGGCGCATGCGTTGCCGCTGTACCTGCGCGACAAGGTGGCGCAGACGACCAACGAGCGCGAGTTGGTCCGCGCGGCCAAGGAGGCGGTTCGATGAGCGCGCCGGGCCGCCCCAAGTGCTCATGTTCCCGCTCGGCGGGACCGCGCGCAGCGCGCAGGGTGTCCCCATGAGCGCGCAATGGCGCGATGACGACCCGGACTCGAACGCGGCCGCCGCGCTCGTCGTGATGACCCTGGCCCACCTCGACGAGGTGATGGCGATCGAAACCGCCGTCTATGTGTTCCCGTGGAGCCGGGGCAACTTCATCGACTCGATCGCCGCGGGCTACCCGGGGCGGGTCCTGGTCGATGCGCGCGGCGCGATGCTCGGCTACTTCGTCGCGATGGGCGGGGTCGACGAAATGCACCTGCTCAACATCACGGTCGCGCCGGCCGCGCAAGGGCAGGGCCACGCGCGCCGCATGATTGCGGCGCTGATGGTCTTGTGCCGCGAGCATGCCGCGCATGAGCTCTGGCTCGAAGTGCGCGAGAGCAATGGGCGCGCACGCGCGATCTACACGCGCCTGGGCTTTGCTCAGAAAGGGGTTCGCAAGGGCTACTACCCGGCGCCGCTGGCGCGCCGCGAGGACGCGGTCGTGATGAGCCTGAAGCTGGGGGCCGCCGATGCGCTGGAGTGAGCACCAGATCGCGATGCTGCGCGAGATGGGCGTGCGCGTGTGGGGCGCGCCCGCCGAGGAAGAGGCGCCCGCGTTCGCTGCGATGGTCGAAGAGACTGTCGCGTCAGCGCCGCCGCCCGACCCATCGGCGCCGCCCTCCCATGCGCCCGCGTCGCCGGTCGGCACACTCGACTGGCCCGCGCTGCGCGAGGCCGTCGCCGCCTGCACTGCCTGCAAGCTCTGCGAGAGCCGGCGCCAGACCGTGTTCGGCGTCGGCCACACGCAGGCCCACTGGATGATCGTCGGCGAAGCGCCCGGCGAGCAGGAGGACCGCCAGGGCGAGCCCTTCGTCGGCAAGTCCGGCCAGTTGCTGGACAACATGCTGCGGGCGATCCAGCTCACGCGCGGCGACGCGGCCGAACCCGCGCACCAGGTCTACATCGCCAACACGCTGAAGTGCCGCCCGCCGGGTAACCGCAACCCCTTGCCCGACGAGCTCGCGAAATGCGAGGCCTTCCTGATCCGCCAGGTGCAGTTGCTGCAGCCGAAGATCATCCTCGCGATGGGCGCGTTCGCGGTGCAGAGCCTGCTGCGCAGCACCGAGCCCGTCGGCCGGCTGCGCGGCCGCGTGCACCACTACCAGGGCGTGCCGCTGATCGTGACCTACCACCCGGCCTACCTGTTGCGCAACCCGGTCGACAAGGCCAAGGCCTGGGACGATCTCTGCCTGGCCGTGGAAACCGCACGCCCCGCGGCCTGACGGCGCGCGCTTCACCGCTGGTGCGGCGGCGCAGCGCCGTCTATGATGGACTCGACAGCCGGCGAGCGTCCTTGCCGGTGTCGCCCACCACCTCGTGATCGACCACCCCGACAGCGCGCTTGCGCACCGCTCGCCGCAGGCGCAGGC
>Ga0307517_10004428_pt1 | contig 21584 bp, 23 predicted proteins | sample 23_EM_MG_FD_194515 | JGI IMG/M metagenome (GOLD analysis project Ga0307517, IMG submission 194515) | Populus trichocarpa ectomycorrhiza microbial communities from riparian zone in the Pacific Northwest, United States - 23_EM | ecosystem: Host-associated > Plants > Roots > Unclassified | place... | reverse complement strand
CTGCTCCAACGCCACTACACGCTGGTGTTACCCCGATGCTTGATTGCCCAGCCCCACCAGTGTGCGCGATGTGCAAGTCCTCAGATGTTGCGGAGTAAATTCCGGCGATTGGCACCCTTAGTTATTGCCTTAAGGACAGTCACTCGACATTCACGGAAGGAAACAAGTACATTGTCAAACTGAATAATAGGGAGCTATCCAAGGGCGCGGACAGGGTGAATCACAAAGTATCTACAGCGAACTAGAATCACAATGGTGGTACAATTACTGACAAGTGATGTAAGGAGAGAAAAATCCGATGGAACAGCCACCAGGATGTGTTCCGATTCGGGTTTTAAGTCGAAGGTGAGGAAACCGGGGATGAGCATGGTCTGAACGAGGGTGGAACGTACGATGGAACGCAGTCTATGAGAGGAGGGAAACCATAGAATTGAGAGGAGTAAACCAGGGACCGGACTAAAAGTACACTCTGCGCAGAAAGTCGTGCGAGAGAACGAAGAAAATGAACAAAGGAGAGCATCGGTACAAAGTAAAGAAAGGAAGCATCCACATTTTGCACAGTTCGAAATCAAAACTTACTAAAAAAGCAAAATACGGAGGGCCCGGAGAGATGCGATAGAGAATATAGTATATGGTTAAGATGTTGGAAGTGGGGTGGCGCCGTATAATAAAATAGCGGGGTGTGCGAGGTTGATGCGGAAAGCCAAAGCAGGGGAAAAGGATGGCGAGAGCAACGATAAACAGTGAGAGGTGATTGGTTGGAGAGGGATAGGGATATGGGAAACAGGCGCCGGAGCGGGTGGGTTTGACGGATGTGACCGGTGGTAGGAGAGGGGTGGAGATGAGAAATAACGGTGAAGGAGTGTGAACGGCATCGTGAGACAGGAGGAAAAGTTCAAAAGACGGTGATGGATACGTGATGGATAGACACCCAAGCCCCGGATCATTGACTGAAGAGGAAGGCCAGGTCAAGCGACACAAGGACGAAAAGAAGAGGTCCTACCCAATAACGATAACAATAAAGCCCGTAAAAGACAGGTGTGTGCAAAGCAAGGTCATTGGTGATGGAAGGAAGGAGAGTGGGAGGAGCAAAAGTCGGAAACGCAATGGAAGCAGTGAAACGAATAAACGGGAAGGGAAAGAATAGGACTCCGAATCTTGTGGGGGTTCAAACAACTAAACCCGCGCAAGGTGGAGGGCAAGGCGAGGCAGTTAGCCTTCCCGTTACACCGATCAGGGGAGGCCAACAACCGTAGGGTTGTGGTACACGGAATGTACAAGCAGATGACGAGGCGAGACAAAACGGAGTACCAGGCCTGCAGCGTCGTTGTCCACGGATAGATACACAAACCGATTCCGGTCGGTCTAGAGTAAACCAGTGTTTGAGATCTTCGATATTATGTGACGAGGATGGTCGGAATTTAACGCAGCCGGAAGGCGCTACCAAGTCCCAAGCCAGGAGTCCCGTGCGGTTCGCAGTTCTCCTCAGAAATGGCCCCGAAAGATATCTTCCTGGCAATGGGTCGCATCCCAAAAGTAGCAGCCTTGACGCGACGCAGACCCTTGTGAGCAGGGGTGCTTGGCGAGAGATTCAAAGATCGAGGATCGTCACTACCGATGCTCATCCTGCTTGAGGGGGGAGACATGGTGATGGGCTGTTGCGGAGTTTGTTGAGGGAATGGCAGTTCACCTCCCAAAATGCTAGGATTACGTCGCACATTAGCACGGAGTTTGGTCGCCGATCTGGTGTTGTGAGCGGGGGATGAGTGGATCGCTGGAGAAATGGCCATCGGGGAACCTAAACCCAAGTCCCCTAGATCCTTGGTAGATTTGGGCTTGGCGACAGACGGCTTTGTTGCGAGCTTCTTAGCAGGAGTTTGGGCGGGCGCTGGTGTAGTGGTTGTGGGAGATACGGGACGGCTCCGCTTCCTCGATCCCTTAGCCGGTTGATTTTCCGAGTGTTCTGATATAACGGGCATCTCTTTGGCTACGTTACCGTCAACGCTCATCGAGTCTGAGAGCGAGGATCGGTTGGAATTGCTGCCAAAAGATGGTGCGCGTTTGAGTGACGTGGAGGTCGCAGAAGCGGCAAAAGAGTCGGCACGCTTCATCCTCTGAACTCGAGGATTGTCCGGGTACAACGAGGCAGGATCGGATGAACTCGACAAGGAGGAAAATGAGCGGCGGAGTCCTGGCTGTTTCTTTGTGACAACGCTCGAGAATGTGGAGGAATTCAGCGTTGAGGAGCTCGGGGTTGAGGGGTTGAGCGATGAGAGCTGGCTCCTCGGCGCAGAATTCTTTGGGGATGGTGATGGGCGAGCATATGGGTGGAAGGAGGAGGGGGCTACGGTACGATCGTTCCGTTGTAAGCGTTGTGATAGTCTGTCGAAGCCCATATCGGTTAGTCGAGGAGCTACAACGGGGGGAAACAATCGCCGTCCCACTGACCGATTGATACTTTGATTGTCTTTGATGTTATTCTTCTTGCTGAGATCAACATCGGGAATGAAATCCATGCTGGACTGACGATACAAGGGCCTCCTTCGGTTGAGGCGGCTCGACGGCCTGAGGACCTCACGCGGTTCCTCGTCCTCACATGATTCTTCCGCAATTCCAGCAATGGGAGTGCTTTCCCTGGCTCGACGCTGAGCAAGCTCGACGATTTTGGCGCGAGTTGCACGCTGCGAATGGGGCCAATCCGCAGGACCTTTAGCCTCTGCGACCCCGCGCGCAATCTTGTCCAATAGATTAGAGGGAGGGACTGGCCCATGGAACGGTGTGAGTAAATGAGACGGCAACGCGTCCAGAGTCTGTTTCAACGCGAGATAGAACGGGGGAACAGGTTAGAAAACCCTCCCCGGGAGAAACTGGAGGGAAATCGCGTACTCTTTGAAGCATCCGGATGTCCTCCTGCTTCCATTCTGTGGCAAAATCGTCTTCGTGGACGGAGCTGTTCCAGCTATCTGAGCTCTTTCTGTTCGAATTGGAAGAGAAAACCTGGGTGGGTAGCACGCGGGAGCGGGGGGTACGAGGAGAGCCGTTGGGCGATAGGAGGGCGGTCGCCGTCCCCGTCAAGGGCGGATGTGGGAGGACGACGTTGAGGGCCGTCTGCCTGCGGGTCTGCATGGGAGGGAGGACGATAGAGGGTAAAGGAGAGACTCGGTTGAGAAACGAACAGGCAAGTGAGTACAAAGTCCAAGCCAGATCCCGTACCAGGCAAAAAAAAGGCCCAAAAAGCAAAATATTATTTTCTGTAGGATTTCCAGAAATCGTGTATGACTTGTTTAAAACTCCGATCAGCCGAACTTGATTTTTTTTAATCTCCGCCTTACGCCCTTTCCATTCCTGGGTCTACCCGTGGTCGGCGACCCGGCAAGCCCGCAGTTTCTATTGTCCCTCCAGATATGTCTCTGGAAGGATGGTCGTAGTGGTGTGGTTGTTCGGCTCAAGGGCAAAGGGAGAAAAGAAATGAGGATCGCCTTGTGGCCCATCAGCCGATCACAACTTCGCCACCCAAATCATTTCCACCCACTTCGTCGATTTTACGGGGAATGCAGAAAGAGAGAGCGAGCCCCCCTCTTCTGATTTCCATCCATCTAGCACTTCGCTTGTTTTCCCCATCCGTACCGTGCCATTGTCTGTGTATCTTTATCCATCCGGCAATTCATATCGTAATTCGTAATTCTTCCGTCCAGTGCCAATCGCGTCCAATTGTCCAACTCAGAACGGTTTCGGCTCATCCGTACCTTCTTCGCGGCACCCATCCCCCTGGCCCGCTCGCTAACCACGGGGGAAAGTCGCAGATCCTAAGGAGACCGCCGCCGACCCTTGTATGAATTCCAATTCCTTACATATACACCAGAACTCGGCTCAGCATCAGTGAAGTCTCCGGGGAGATCAGTATCAGAATCCAGATTAACCACATTCAGTCCGTGCGGTATTTCATTCAGGGGATGGACTACAATGATCTCCAAGCACCTGTCTTCTATGTCATCCGAGAATGATGCAATCTACACGTGTACGCCACGAATCCCTTGCCCCTTCTGCAACAAATGATGCTGACAGAGCCTCCCTCCCCCGCACTCATGGTCACAGGCGCGCCGTCAGGTTCGACCCCCCCACGCAAATACCCCGCATGTCGTGCAAGGCCAAATCGATAGCGTCGATGAAAGCTTCCGTGGAAGTTTCCTTGCACGATCTCTTCGACTCGATCCCAAACTTTATCAAATCCGGGCCCGCCAAATCTGAAATGAAAAACAACGATGGAACAACAAACACAAACAGATCCCGTCAACGTCACTTGTCCCCCAGTTTCGTGGCGAACATTCGCAAGGAACGTGAACGACCACTCACAATTTATTCCATACCCATCCGAATACGCCGCACCAAAACCCGTGCCTCTGAACTGGTATCCGGCGCTCAACCCACTCGTGCTCAATTTCCACGTTTGGCTCCTCTGGAATAACTCGTCCGAGAATAGGTCCGCAGTCTCCCCGTCCTCTTGCTTCATGAGGAGCCGGAGGCCCAGAAGGTGCCGGTCAATTCCCCTGCCCGTGGCCGCCTCTCGTGTGAGGCGGGCGTGTTTTTGTACGGCCCTATTCAAAAGTTCGAACTTACGTTTCGACTGTAAGAGATATGTCATGCGTGACATGCGAATTCATGGGGTGCCGCAATAGAGGTGGTGATAAGCGGGGGCCGTGAAGGAGGGAAAAAAACAACATAACAGCGAGTGTGAAATGGTGAATAACAACGTTGCACTCCCACACACATAATAGTCGCTCACCGAAACAGCGGTGTCACACATCGACCTCACCCAATCACAGCTATCTTTCGTCAGTGTTCGGATGGTCTCCGTCCGCCCATGGTGAAATAACCGTGTGAGCGCTGTCTCGTATGTCGCAGTGAAGTTCCCTCTTGTTCGGAACCACGCTAGTTGGAGGGCCATCTGGATGTATGCGTCCGGGGAAAGCCCGGCTGTGAATTACGAAGTGAGGACTTAGTCAGGACCGTGTTCTGCGTTGTGTGAACGATGGAGAGGAATGTGACCAGACTAACCCTGGGCCTTGATCCAGCCCGCACCATATGCGCTGAAGTGAAACACGTTGTCGTCGGAGTCTGCGATTATCGCCTTTGCCCTCTCCTCTGCCTCCCTAAACTCCCGTTCTATTCGGTCGTTTGTGACCCACTCTAGGCTCCTCCACCCACTCGGTGTCGACGATTCACAAGACACCGCTTCCGGCGACGAGACGTAAGAATCGTCTGAGACACCTTGGACAATAGCGTACTCAGCGACGATACTAGGGACAAGCGCATCCACTGTGGAGTGCTCGCCCATAGCTCCGGCCCGAGTCAGTGGGTCGACGATGAACGAGAAGGACTTGTCCATGAATCGATTCCTGCCGTCCCAGGAAGACCTCACAAGGTGGAGATGTTCGTTAATCTCCATTTTGCTATCCCGTGGATGCGTTTCAGGAGAACCGGTGGGGGAGGTAAAGTGGTCGAGGCTGAGGCACATCACAGAGTGATGTATGGTATCTAAGGCTTGCTCATTGACCGCGGACAAGCTGCGTAACCTGTCGTAGCTCTAAACCGTCCAGATTCGTTAGAAAACCTCCTGGTCATCCAATAGGAGCCTCACCTCTGCCCACTGGTCACGATCGTCAGTGCTCAGGATCCCAATAGGCTTCGCTCGCTCGCCTGATGCGAGCCTCCGCTCAACGTCACGCACACATGACCATAGTCGCCGTTCAATTACTCCAGGAGAGTGGGATTTTTGACATTCGTCATAGACTTCGACGACATAGAAAAAGTCGTGGATTAGCACGACTATTGACCTCGCGTCTGGTGAGGATAGGTGTGGATTTGTTGTGAGAACGTCGCAGTTCGCAAGGGGCACCCGAGCAATATTCCACATCTTGCGACTCGAATCATTCAGCCAGACTTGTGTTTTTGTGAGTTCAGGAAGGTCCTCGCTCCTAATGAGGCCGTCAACACCTTTGGTAACCATCCTACGCAATAGCTGCGAGTTGACAGAAACAAACAGACATACTCGGAGAGAGTGCCTTTGTAGACAAGGGTATGATACACGAGTGAAGCGCTCCGACGGATCTGCCATGGTGATATTCCGACGACGGTCTCCGACAATCCATTCTTGGCCGATTGCGGAATCTCAACGTCGTCTTGGAAGATTAGCCACCAGTTCGAGTTGATGAGCAGTGGTGCCCGCCATTCGAGATATGCCTTCCGTAACCAGAAGTTATCATCGAGCCAATTGTGGGGTGAGGTTTTGTCCAGGGCTGTAAATTATTGTATATCAGATAGATAGAACAGGCACAGCAAGCGCAAAGAGGCAACAGTGTATACCTACTAAACGCGCCTGTAGAGTTTCACCGATTCCCGTTTCAAACTCCTTGGTCCAGTCCACCCTTTGCTGGTAAGCCGAGTTAAACGCGGAAACCCCCCGTAAATCGTCCTGTAGCAAAAGCGGCTTTATAGACTGCAGGTATTTGTCAAGAGTGCTCCTTAAGGGGGGTACGGGTAGTCGAGGCAAGACCGTCCGTGCTTTAACACCAACAGCGGGACTCCCCGACGCATCCCGTTTCCGAACCGGCGGGGTCAGGTTGACTCTCCTCTTCGTCGTAGAGGAAAGAGTTCGGGGTATCATCGCGCGCCCGTCATGCGACAAAGGGAGAGGTGGGGGATTAGATGTCTCCGCCAGGTTTTTGGGGGAGGAAGAGCGAGAGTGTTTTAAACCAGGTGATCGACGATGACGGACGTGTCGCTCCGCTCGACTTCCGACCTCCGGTAGTTCCGGTTGACCATTCCCACGCCACAGACGCGTTCGACTCATTTCGCCCCTCTGCGTTCCACAGTCTAACCCCTTGATTACGATGACCACTGCTATTCCAGTCGCGATAACTTCGTGGCTGAAACGAACGTACCCAAAGCCGCGTGTAGATCAGGTATATGCCTACCGTATCTGTGGTTACATTTCGGAAAAGTTGATTGCGGGCTTCGGGACAGATTTGGCTGGGGGAATGTTACCAGTGGTTGGTGGATGAGCTCCAGATAAGCCCTAACGACACAAGACGGCTCACAGAGTCGGCCGAAGAGGCGCTATTGGATTCAGACCTGAAGGACTCCATGCAACCTGGGACTGGATTTCCGGAGAGCATCACCACCGCTAATGACCTCACCGTTCAAGGTTCCTCCATCCTCGTGCAAGTCGTAGACATCACCGAAATCGGTCACAGTGCTTTCAGTCTCACGAACGTTCGTCAGACTCGGCTGGATCAAGAGGATCTCGCAGGGCTGGCGAGACAGAATGAAGAGGAGAATGAGAACCAGAACCAAGTCGACGAGGATGTTGGGCCGGTTCCGAAGTACCCGCGGTCAATGTTGAAGTTGCAGTTGAGTGATGGCACTGTCACTGTGCCTGCGATTGAGTTTAAGAAGATCCCGGGGCTTGAGTTGGGAGTCACGCCGCTGGGGTGCAAGGTGATTGTCCCCTTCACCGGGTATTCGTGCCTTTTGACCGTCATCGCCCACGGGTGCATTCTACGTGGGTTCTGATATAATGTAGATGCTGCTAAGGGACTTCACGGTCTACGGTGGAACTATCTTCCTGGACCCGAGATGCATCGTCATCAAAGGTGGCCGGGTTGAGGAGAAGGCTGCCATCCAGGATGAGCTTTTCCTCGCAGGTTTACGGACAAGGATGGGGTCAGTCGTTTGTCTTGGATGCACTTCCCGTGACACTGAGTACTCTTTTAGGTTACCTGTAGAAGAGAGCGTGGAGCTTGCAGCGTACCGAGAGGAAAATCTCAAACCCCCACCCGCCGGTCGTGGTCGACCCCAACCGGGACCAGCCAATCCCGCGAATGATGGCACTGCACCACGAAAGCGGAAGGCGCCAACCAAAAACCCACCCACAAAGGGCAACATCACCGCTGAGAAGTCTCGATTCTTCACCAAACCTAAGCCGGAAATCACTGCGACACAACTGATGAAAAATGGCGTCTTCTCCCCACTCACACGGACCACGACGGTAATCGAGATCGAATCCGACGAGGAGAGGAAACAGCCCCCGCTGGTGGTTTCCACTAAAGTCAAGGCGTCAGACACCAGTCTAACCCGAACGGAAACGGAGTACAGTTTCGAGGGTGACGACTTCATGGAGAACCCGGATTTCTTCCGGGAACTCGAGAGGGTTGAAAGTGCCGTGCTGTCACAACAGTATGCTCCAAGCGCGTCGGCTGGTCCATCGCAAGCCCGCCCCAGCAAGAATCCGACCCATCAGAGCCAGGTTCCTTACTCGCATGCGATCGAGGTTGACACAGATAAGGAGAACGAGTCGGCACCAAAGAGGAGGGTCAGGAGGAAGGTCGTGACGAAGGAAGTCGCGGCTGCCCCCAACCAAAGTGTCATTAGTATTGAGGACTCGGACTAATCTACCTTTTCTTCGCCCCGCGTCCATTTCATTACCTCCCACGTGCATCGGTATGTACCCTGTCGCCAATAACCGCGGTCTTCGCCCGTTGTCTTCTGATCTGCGGAAAGATTATTCCGGAGCCAAGGTTGCCCGGTGCGGCGTGGCGGGGTTCAAGTCGGACGACATGGCGGTCAAGGGCAACGACGTTGCTTGACGTCACGCACTCGTTATCGTCGTGCCACACTGCAGATACGTGCGGTATCCCCCCCTCCAGCTGTTCGTGCACCCTGGGGTACAAATGATGAAGTGCGAGATGCACTCTCTTTCCTTGTCGCTGGTGCTGGCGATCACATGAACTCAGAACCGTCCCACTCCGTCTATTCTGCTCCCTGACACTTCCAAGTCGCTCGAGATGGAGTACTGCGCCCTGTGAATAGGAAATAGATTCATACACCTCGTAGATTTGTCCGTAGAAATGACGTTGAAGCTGAGGTACCCGTCAGTGTCCCGGCTCTGGCCTTGCACCTTTTTTGGGAGACGCTCACATGATGATTTGGTGGGATTTAAAAATTTATGATCTTATCGTCTGTGCCTGAGGCCTTTTGAACCTCGGCCCACCAACACGTCCATCTACCAACCTCTCACCGAGCTCCCACAAAGTGCGCGGACTCAGAGCGTGACACCCCCAATCTCGGCCAGCCGCCTCTCCCTCTTAGATTCACCGTTTCACATAACTATCGTTCGGCATGGACGACGTACCTGGCGGAGAGCGGCCGCTTCTCGCTTGGTATAATGTGGCCTTGGCTCTCTCGTTCGTCGCTTTCGACGCAGTGCTATCTTCTGTATACCGCCTTGGAATCTCGGAATCTTTGATTTCTGCCGCTTTACGATGTATCATCCAGCTCTCGGTGATGGCGTTGGTGTTGGAAAGCATTTTCAAGACTCAAAACCCATTTGGAATTGCCGGCCTCGCTCGTAAGTCCTATTCCAGAAGAGTGCAGACTTCACGGTGAAGACTGATTACGTACCTGGAGTGCTCTTGAATCTCCTTGGGACGTTGGAGATTGGTAAGCGGAAGACCCAAGTTCGTCGGCGTAAATTGACCTCGCATCAGTCGCGAACAAGTGCAAGAGGAGACACAAATACATGGTTGGTTTCGCGGACATGTTTCTCTCGGAAGCTTCGGCTGATCTAACTATCAAGTTCTTTTCGTCCTTCGTCGCCATGTTTTGTGCCATAGCACCCGTTTCAATCATTGGAACCAGGTTTGCAATGTCGATCGTCCCCTTCTGGACACCAGAACAATTCAGTGAGCGCTCAGTATCTCCTGGTAACCAGTGGGAATCTTACCAAGTTTCCAGTCCCCGTCGTTGGGATGCTTTCTGGAAACTCCATTTCGGCGATCGTGGTCTCCATCGACTATGTGCTCAAAGAGTTCGTGTGAGTATCCGCGACCATCACGATTGACATTCCAAACATTGGTTACTGATGTTCTGACAGCGAGAATCGCGATAAGATTGAAGTGTACCTTGCCTTTGGTGCATCTCGGTTGGAAGCGTGCAGACCAGTTGCAAAACAGGCCTTGCGCCTTGCGTTAACCCCAATGATCAGTCAGATGAGGTGAGTTGACACCACTGTAGGGCTATCGCATGCCCTGACTGATGAATGCTTTCAGTGTCATAGGCATGATATCGATCCCTGGTGCCATGACCGGTTCCATACTAGGAGGTGCCTCCGTTACGCAAGCCGCACGACTTCAAATGGTTCTGACCTTCTCGATTTCTTCCGTCGTTGTACTTTCCTCGATCGTCGCGACGGGCTTTGCGCTCTTCATCGTTATCGACCATGACAACCGGATACGTGCGGACCGGATTGACTCTTCCCAGTTTATTTTGTGGAAATACAGAGAGCGACTTTTTGAAAAGCTCGGCGAATTCGGCTCTATTGTACTGGATCGTATCCGAGACTCACTCCGTAGGAGAGGTCAAATTAGATTAGATGGAGAGCAGGAGTTGTAGTCCCTTATTAAATACAGTAGATTGTGTAAACATTCGGGATGATGGGAGGATGAGTATCTGGTGCGCGATGGGAAAGGGTCAACTGGGCGGTGAGGTCGTCATCTCACCCGGTCGCGGAGTCTCGCACAGTGCCATGTAGGTGGCCGATGCGTACAAACATTTCCTCCGGGTGTCTCATAGTGCAACCATGTGCTCTGACTGACTAGGCGTTGTTTCTTAACTGTTACACCAAAAAAAAAAAAGAGAAAGGGTCAACTGATCGATCATCGATACAGCTATTACGATGATCTCTGAGCGCATCCGCTTCACCCCCTCCCTAGAAGTAGTTTCTCAAGGTCGGACGAAGGTGGTTCAATCAGACCCAGGTTCGTCAGAAACCACGAAGAGCCCTTTGCTTTGTGGGACGATATGGTCAATTTCTTGCCGAAGGAGTACTACGACAGGTTCTTGTCAAACGTCTCGAAGACGAGGATACCGAGTCCAAGCGAGTCCAGTTTCTTTGATCTAAACCAGCTCGTGTGTCTGACGGCTCTTGGGTGCCGAACATAACTCGGCGATTGTAGTCAGGACTCTCATGCCGTTGGAGAGCAAGCCTGGCCTCATCTCCATGCTTGCTGGAAAGCCAAATTCCACGACTTTCCCTTTCACCTCAATCCAGCTGACGGCTCGTTCTCCGACGGATCCCACGAAGGAAGAGATATTGACCATCGGCCCAAAGGAGCTGGAAACAGCCCTCCAATACGGCCCGACCGCCGGAATACCCAGCCTTTTGGAGTGGATCTGGGGTCTACAGGAATTCGCGCATGGGAGGAAGCGTGGGGAAGGGTGGAGACCGAGCGTGGGGGCCGGATCTCAGGACGTTATATACAAGGTATGCGGTACGTGATGCAGAGCTTTCATCTTGCCAATCGTATCTGCAAGGCTGTCAACGCGATGTTGAACCCTGGGGACTCGGTTTTGGTGGAATCGCCAGTATATGCGTGAGTAACTGTTTTTGTCCTGCTGAAAAACCCCGGCTGGAGCATTCCCAAGTGGTGTCATCCCGATGTTCAAAGCCCACGGCTGCACGTTGATTGGTGCGACCCTCACGTTCCTTCATCTGCACAGAGTTTAATGTCTGTTATCAGAGGTTAGGACGGATGGAGATGGTATACAGTCATCTTCCCTCCGTGAGATCCTTGAAAATTGGCCGGCCGACAAGCCAAAGCCAAAGGTCTTGTACTCCATTCCGGTACGTCCAGTCTCCGATGCGTCGAGATCAAAGGTAAATCCTCTTTAGTATGGTTGTAACCCGTCAGGGACCACCGCTACTGTCGAGAGAAAGCGTGAAACCCTCGAGCTGGCTCGAAAGCACGATATCATCATTTTCGAAGGTTCGTCCCACATCGTGTAACTCAGTCGCTTCAGTTACATGATGCCCCCATCTTCCACGCCGCAGATGACCCTTACTATTACCTGTATTTCGGAACTAAACCTCGCCCTCCCTCCTACTTTACGCTGGAATTAGAACAGCCTGAAGTAGGGCGGGTGCTCCGCTTCGACAGTTTGTCCAAGATCCTTTCCTCCGGAATTAGGATCGGATTTGCCTCGGGACCAATACATTTGGTAAACGCGATGGACCTGCACGTAGGTGTTCTACTACAATCCGGAAATGGTACGATACCCACAGATGCTTCCTAGACCGCGACCGCGAATCTCCAGGTTTCCACCTTGACCCAAGAAATCACATCCGTCCTCCTTCGCTCATGGGGATACGACGGTTTCAAAGCCCACACCGAAGTCGTATCCAGCTTCTACAGGCAAAAGCGAGACGTCTTCGAACGTGCCCTCAGAACCCACTTGGACGGTCTAGCGGAATGGAACACACCCGAAGCCGGTATGTTTGTGTGGTTCAAGCTCTTGATAGCAGACGAACCCGGAGAAGAAGGCGACTCGTTCGACTTGGTTCGGAACAAGGCGTTCGAGAACGGCGTGTTGGCGCTACCCGGTACGGCTTTCTTGCCGGATGGGAGGAAGTCGGCGTACGTCAGGGCGGCGTTCAGTTTGTTGTCGGAGGAGGATGTGAATGAAGGCTTGAGGAGGCTCAGAGTCACAATTTTGGAGGCTAGGAAGTAAAAGAACGGGTGGAATCGATTGTTTCACCTCCGACGGTGAAACGAGGGGGGAGGATTTGAAGATTTAGGTTAGCTTTGAAGCAAAATGTTGCTGTATACCACCACTAGAGCAGAGGACGTTGGCTCTTATGATCGACAGTTCGGGCTCATTGGATGGGTATAAAAGTTAGTAATGATTTAAAAAAAGATAGTTCATGCCACTTGCGAGCTCATCTATCAGCCTCGTCATCGTAGGAGGTCGTGAGTGACGCCAGACTCGGCGGGGATTGGGGCGAAAACGGGGGCGGGAGGCAAACTGGCAGCTGCTGAGACCTCTGGGAGATCAATTACAATGCAGACCCATGCTTAGATTTCCGACGACACCTCCTGGAGGCGATCGACAGTCCCCGTGTGTTCTCGCTCACTCCTGGTTTTCGTGTTACAATTTATTGACAACATATACTTAGACCGCCGATACCATCAACTAATACATAGGACTCGGATTAAATACGGGCAGATTGGATAACCTCTCTTCGCTTCCGTTCCTGTGCATGTGTTGTTGGGGTTCCAGTGTCAAACTTTCTAAACCGCAGAAAGACGAAGAGGGGAGAGGGGAGAGGGAAGGAGAAACATGAAAAACCCAAAAGGAAAGCAAGACCCGACGAAATAGTGAGCAGGGAGACAAGGGAGAGCCGAAGTGGCAAACAAAACATAAGAATAAATATAGACAAGGTTTGCGAGGGTACGATCGTTACAGCGGGGAGAACGGGAGAGGGGAGATAAGGGAAAGAGGTAATCTAACTATAGGAGCTTTGGTTCTACGCTACAGGAAGGAGATGGAGGAGGAAAGGGTGGGCCGATAATGTAAAATACGATTGGAGTGGCCTTGAGAATAATAGAGTGTACATACAGGGGAGAAGGGATATAGCGTCCGCAGCCGAATGCACAATGGGAAAGCAGAGAAAGTCGTGAGAGGAGAAGCGCGACAAGGAAATCACAGAGCAGACGGGATTATTGGCTTGGCGTATAAAGGAGAAGGTGTGTAGAGTATCGGCGGTGGTCGTCAACTCGTCGTTGGGTAGTGTCATTACATTAACACGCCACCGCTCATCCAATCGGGTTCAGCTTTGACACCGCCATGGTAATCACCGTTGATATTGTTGATATCCATAGCCATGAAGCTACCAGAAGAGTCTGGAGGGCCAGGTCCCATTGAATTGATCGCACCGCTGGCTTGGGCTTCGTCTTGAGCCTTCTGACAGTCTTGTCCTCCTTCTGAGCGTACTGAAAGGTATTGAGTTTAGGACGCGTTGAACAAAACGGACGTAACACTCACGATGCCGGTTGAGTGCGTCCATTCTCTGGAACGACTTGCCACAACCTTCACACTTATGCGGGCGGTAGTTGAAATGAAGCTGCTCGTGGCGCTTGCAGTCATGGGCTCTAGCAAACCCTTTCCCACACCCGGGCCACTTGCACTGAAATGGCTTCTCTTCGTTGTGTGAGCGCATGTGGCCTGTAACGGCAGGTCAGTACCGTTTCACGCGGAGAACGACATCACGGACCTTTCAAGTTGAAGTGTCTGGTGAAGGTGCTTCCGCATCCAGGGACAGGACAAGCAAAGTTTGCGTCCGTCTTCCTTCGCCTTTCACTAGCCTCTGCCGTAGCGGTGGTCGTGACATTAGGTTTACTAACCGGGACACCGGAACTCGTGGAGACGGGCTTGCCACCCAAAGGAGGTCCCATGTCTGATAAATTGCCCCCTCCATTGAGTTGCTGACTAAGCTCCCCGATACCGCCCGGCGGTATGTCATACGAGGAAGCTCCGTACGCTGGCATAGAGATAGGCCTGCCTCGTCCCATGCCGGGAGAAACCGGGAGGTTCTGTAAACTGGGAATGGATGGTAGGGGGTCGTAGCCGAGGCGTGGGGAGGCATGTGGGCTAGGGTAGGGACTAACACGAGAGCTGCCGGGTGCACTGTATAGTTCCATTGCACTGATGCCACGATCCCTGGAACCGCTCGAGCTCCTCCTGTGATGACCCCGACTGATGCTGGGAGCAACCTCGGTTGGGTGCAGGAACTGCTGCTTCACCGTATTCAAGTTGTCTGCCGCTGTGCGAGCAATGAAATCCGAATGGGCGGATGGTGGGTAAGAGATTCCGCCCTCGGATCTGGAATGCCGATGTCCGACCCTTCCGCTATCTGATCGGGCCCTCCGTAAACTGGTCGCGGCAAGGGCCATGTCAGGGGTTAGGTACTGGGAGTCCGCCTGTGACTTGCCCGCGAAGGAATAATGGTTCAACAGACCCGGGTGAGGGGAGGGGTTGGAGAACCCGGGTTGGTAAAGGTCGGTGGAGAACGAGATGTGCCCCTGAGACTGTGGACTAGCGGTGGGGAGGATGTCGTTAAGATTGACGCTGGTCCTGTTATTGGAGGAAGGATCGAGTGAAGCGACGTCCCATGTGGGCGGTCGGGTCGACGTGTCAGACTTGCTACGGGACCTTTGTTGTTGTTGAACAAGGTAGTGGTTGAGAGTGTCCGATTGCGAGCTATTGAAATCAGAGTTGATCCGGGTATCGAATGGGAGATTCTGGGGGGTTGTATCTGTGTTCCACGTTGGAGTGGTCGAAGCTATAGAAAAGGTTGAGATCGTTGAGACAAGGGGGGGAGAGGATGGGAGATCAAAGGGGAACAAAACGTACTTTCGGCTGGGTTGTTGATAAAGGGGACTGTCGTCGGCACTCCCCCTGAGACGGGCGTCGCTGGGACGATATGTAGTTGAGGGCCATTTATGACACCACCGTCGCCCTGGGGAGCGTTGATCAGGGGAGCCCTTGTGTGCAGATCCCCCGCGTTCATGGAGGGGGAAACGTCAGGGATGACTAAGGAAGGAGGGGACGGAGGCTTCTGGGAGGGGGAACCTGGTTTGTCGGCGGGAAGAAGGGTAGTGTTCCAGTGTGGGGAATCGAATCTGAGCGACTCGAAGCCCTGGATAGGAGGGGAGGAGGGGTAATGGGAGTGGGATTGAGATGAAACCGAGGAGGCTCGCGAACGAGATTCGCTCTCCTGGTCAGGAAGGCCGTTAGAGGAAGCAGGGGAACCGTGATCAAAGGGGTGTTCGAAGCCGCCGTCAATCGCTGGCGAGGTTACTGATACGTGAGGACTGCTCATAAACTCGAGGAGAGAAGATTGGTTGTTAGAGGGGGGGTCGTATTCAGATGGGTCGTAATCTCCGTTCTCGTCGAGGACGACTATGTTTCCCTCGAACTCGAGCTCTGAATAGGCGGTGTAGGGAGAGTTCTGGTAAGAACCGTTATAAGAGGGAGTTGGAGGCAGATTTGGAGAGGGGGCGGGGTATTCGAAGTCGAATTGATCGTCGATACGAGAGGCGGAGAGGGCTGGGGAGTGGAAACCCTGGTTTTGTTCATTTATATAATCATGGCTGTCCATGGTGAAGGAGGGATTGTTGCGTTGTGTAACCTGTGTAATGAGTCTGACCCTTCGGCCGGCTGTGTAGGGGAGATCGGGATGAAGATTGGAGGTAAGAAGAAAAAAAGGACGGAGGGAGGAGGGGGGAGAGCAAACTTGATTTGAAACTCCGCCCCTCTGTCTGGAATGTTTTTGCTCGACCACAGGGGGACAGGCTGGTTTAATAGATTCCCGTTTGCACAATTTCCAGACAATCTTTTCCACCGTTGTTGCCACTAGGGCGATATCCTCGCCTGCCCCGGGATTTTCGCACCCCACCACCGTCTCCAGTCGATCGCCACATTCTGTGCAGATTGCAGTGTCCCGCCTTCCCCCTCCCCGCCAATCTCCACTCCAGCCATATCCCCGCATCACCTGGATCCAGGGATTGTTTTCTTCCTTTTCATTTTCCGTTGGCGATTTTGCTTCCGCCGCGGGTGTTCAGGTTAGTTCCCGACACAGCCTCACAAAAAGGGTCCGCGGTCGAGTCGGTGTGTGATGATTATGTTGTCTTCACCGACCTCGAGGCATCCACCGACCACCCTGAGACAACAAACGTTCTCCCCCCAACCGGGCCAATTGGCTCGACCCCGATCGCCCACGCCTTTCGCGACTCCGCCGATCCGTGCCAATGCGTCGTCGTGATCGGAGGCGGGCAAGCGGAATCGAAGCTGCCGCTTAATGTGCCTGTCCTCATTGTCGAGAACACGCGAGGACGAGGTATCGGTATTCGCGCGCGAACGATCCTGTTTGTGGGCCCCACCTCGCGGTCCAATCACCCTCTCCAGCGCATCTGATATCGTTCCAACTTCCGAGGTGTGATCATCTCGCTCAAACGCCGTATGTTCAAATCTCAGTTAAGGATTTACGCTTGTTCCACGGCAATTACCCACGCGGAAACGGTGTTTCTGTTGTCCCACCCTGTACCCTTGGGATTGATCTACATTCTCTCCGTCCTTTGGGCTGGGGTCCAGTAACGAGTCCCCTGAACCCAGCGCTTGGCTCTCGCCATCTCTCCGGCCGATCACTAGTCACTCACCACCCTATCAATCAACGGTGGAATGTGGTCATCCACATGTCACATGTCACAGACGAGGTGAGAAAGAGGTCCGAGTTCTCTATCCGACACACGTCGTATTTCCTACTGGGATAGCAAGCTCCTCGGCATTACTCGGAAAGGTAATTCACCAGTGCCAACAATCCAGTGCTCCTGATGATCCGATCAGACGAGTTCAGAGGGACCACGTTCACTTCCAAGTTGCACGCATCATTGGAACTATCCCGAGGGGACGAAAGCACGCACTTGTGGTAGGAACTGGTACATCTGTTCATGATATGTTTGCAGGTCTTCTTCGAAAAGATCGATCACAGAGGGAAAAAAGACATGAGTCTCACCATAGTCATGTAAATGTGGTAAGTCCGTCCCAGCGAAAAACTTCCCCGGCAGTTACCGTTTCCAAGATTGTTGGGAGACAAAAGCTCATCTATTTCCCCCCTACCCTGTATCCTCATCACACTTATAACATGCGTTAACCCCCAGCGACAATAGCGGATCGGTTCGGAGAACTCTTACCTCACCCAAGGGAACTCTCGCCGAGCAAGGCGAGAGGAGTGGCAGACGTCGACCAGTTGCTTTGCATCAAATATTTATTATGGGCGCGTTTCATCAGAGATCATTTCAACGGCCTGAGAAGTGAGAAGCAAAGGGCTCGAGTTCAATTGAATTCGGGCGTCGATGGGTCCTGCTGAACGTAACCAGAACGGGAGGTTACTGCATGGGTACGTTTACACGTTCCACTGTTTCTGAACTTTCCTCGATTTCTCATGCTACAACAGACGACAGTCGTTGTGCACACGGTTCGTCCGTCCCATGGGGCTCGACACTCAAATACTCATTCCCCAAGTGATCTGCTGACTCCATGACGTTTGATACTCGTCAGTAGATCACGCACATGGCGCGTCTCAATTGATGGTCGATGGAGGGATAAACCCCAAGCCCTGCAGCCCATCATCCCGCTGCGGAATACAAACCCTTTGCCCCTTCGACTGCCGCTCACGGTGGTGGCCCACCCTGGGGACCCGGGGGAGACCAGTCTGCCCCCTCCTGGGAGCCTCAGCGCCCACGAATGAACAGGGGCGCCTGAGCACGGCCATCTGGAATTGGCACCAGCGCTTCTGTACGTGTGGTCTGCTTTCTAAACTGGGAGCCGTGGACAATGAAGGGTGACGGGTGCCTGTGCGGGCACGACCAGACAACGGGATGTGTCGCGGACTTCTGGCTCGGACGGTGAGGCTGTAAACACTGCCCAACGCACCCGGCATACGGGACGAGGGTGTGGAGACGGAGCAACAATGGTGGTGACGGCTAGGAACATCGAACACTTCACCCCCGAGAGCGTAATGTTCATCGCCAGCGACGAGATCCCCTTTAATGCCGTCGTTTATTACACCGGGTGAGCATCAATGGTTCTCACCTCTTCAGTCCCTTTGCTCCGCCCGCTTCAATTGTTCTGTACTGAATCTGATCGCAAACTCGACCCTTAGTTGAATCCTTCCCTGACTTCGTTCCATCTGTCACTTTTTCATTTCGATAGATTCAGTGGGATTGCGGGGAACCGTGTACGATCTTCTACTTGACCCTTCGGGATTCAATGCAAAAAGTGGAAGTGGTTTACTCATTCTCATTTGAGTTGGTTTGTCCTACAGATACTGAGCAAGTACAGTATTGGAGGGTCTCAGGACTGGGTCGTATTTGCACAAAGTGGAGCCCCGTTTCTCCACAAATCATTGTGCCCTCAACCGTTCAACTGATCATAAAATTTCAACCCGCTCCTTCATCAACGGTTCGGTGGCGTAGTTGGTTATCGCATCTGTCTAACACACAGAAGGCCCCCGGTTCGAGCCCGGGCCGAATCATTTTTCCACCACCCCTACTGTATTTCCCCGGCCATTCAGATGCACTGACTGAGAACGTGTACACGTAACATGTCCTTGCTGTCCGACCAAATACAGATTCTAGAACTGTGGTGTGGGGCGCATTGACGACAGCAGATAAACAGTGTGATTTGAAACTCCGCCCCTCTTTCTCCAATGGCTCTACTCGACCACAAGGAGATTGCAATTGACTGGCTTAATAAGTTCTCGTCTGCACGATCCGTAGACAATCTTTTTCACCAGGACGCCTACTGGAGAGACATCCTCGCCTGCTCCTGGGATTTTCACACCTTCCACGGTCTCCAGTCAATCGTCACATTCCATACAGATCGTGTCCTCCCCGCCAATCTCCATTCCTTCAGACTCACAAACGCGGACCTGCTCCAGCCATATCCCGATATCACCTGGATCCAGGGCCTATTCGACTTTTCCATTGGCGATTTTGCTTCCGGTGCGGGAGTCTTCAGGTTAGGCGCCGACATAGCCTCACAGACAACGGGGACCGAGCCCGTGTGGAAGGCGCATTTTGTCTTTACCGACCTCGAGGCGTTCACCAATCACCCCGAGGCCACCGGCCCAAACAGATATTCCCTCCCTAACCATGGTGACTGGCTCGGCCCCGATCGCCGCAATGAACTCGCCTTTCGCGACACCGATCCGTACGTCCTCGTGATCGGAGGCGGACAGAACGGAATCGAGCTCGCCGCGAGGCTCAAGTTCCTTAATGTGCCTGCCCTCATTGTCGAAAAACACGCGAAGATCGGTGATCAGTGGAGGAAGAGGTATCAGTGTTTGTGTACGAACGATCCTGTTTGTGAGTTTCCCACCGGATTCGTTTCGTAGGCGTGTCTGACATTCACTCCAGGGTGTGATCATCTCACTTATATGCCGTATGTCCAAGTGTATCAGGATTTCGGCCGAGGATTTACGCTTCTTTTATGCTAAGGTTCCCACCCACCTGGCCTGTCTTTACCCCCGCGGAGAAGGTATTTCCGTTATTCCACCCACCTGCATCCCTGAGATTGATCTACATTCTATTCATCCTTTTAGCTCGCGGATTGGCTCGAGTTCTATGTCAAGTCTCTTGAACTCGACGTTTGGCTCTCATCATCTGTTCGGTCAATTACTCGCGACCCTGACAACCAACGGTGGAACGTGGTCGTTCACAGACAAGATGGGAAAGAGATCCGAGTCCTTCACCCGACGCACCTCGTATGCGCGACTGGGATGATAAGCTCCCCCAACATTCCCGACATCCCCGGAAAGGTAAATTCACGGGCATCAACCGACCAGCGTTACTAAGGATGTGACCAGAACGAGTTCAAGGGGACCGTAGTTCACTCTTCCGAGTTTTATTCACCCTTGGACTATCCAAAGGGGACGAGAGCACTCGTGATAGGAGCTGGTACATCTGGTCACGATATATCCGCGGATTTTGTTCGGCACGGTTACGGTAAGATCTCTGTCTTGGAACTTATTTTCCCTCTCTGATCCAACTTTTTAGATGTCGTGAGTCCATACCCGCCGAACGCCAAACACACAATAACAAAAATATTATCAGACAATGTATCAACGCTCATCGGTCTACGTCCTGACCGCCAAGGAAGGGTTTCCTAGATTGTTGGGAGGTGGGAGAGTACGTCTGTTTCCCTTCCACCGTGTATCCTCATCCCACTTCCAGCATTTGTTGAAGGAGGACCTCCAACGGCGATAGCGGATCGGATCGGAGCATCCTTCCCCCTCCCTTACCTGAAGGAGTTCCTGCCGAGGAAGACGAGAGAAATAGCGGAGGCCGACAGGTTGCTTTGCATCAAATATTTTATCATGAACCATCCTGATCCTTTGTGTTAAACCAGGGATCTTTTGAACGGTCTGAGAAGTAAAGGGTTTCAACTGAATTTGGGAATCGATGCGTCCGGTTTGGTCCTGCTGAGCGTGACTAGAGCGGGAGGGTACTACATCGGTGCGTCCTTGAGCCTTTGTCGGTTTCTCGTGTTGGGGACGATACACGGCCGCCGTTGTGCACGCACGGTTCGCCCGCTCTACGGGGCTTGGTGATCAGCTTCGGATAATTGATTTACACTCATTCCCCATTGTGATCCTACTGACTTTATGACACTCGAAACCCATAGATCATGGCGCATCTCAATTGATAGTCGATGGAAAAATTAAATTAAAATCCAGCGACCCTCGGTTCTCTTACCATCCTGCCGTGGGACGCGAACCCTCTGACACTCCGACTTGCGTCGCCAGTGATAATCACCCAGGGGAGCACCAACCGGTCCCCGAGGAAGTTACAATACCTCGGGATGAACGGGCACGCCTGAGCGAGTCTTACGGAAATCGCGTCGACGCTACTGGTTTGTGCTCCAAAATTCCAGCCGGAGGCAGTGAAGGGTGACGGTGCCGGTGTAGGGACGATCGAACAGCGGGATATGCTGCGAACTTCCAGCTCGGACGGTGGGGCTGTGGACACCGCCAACGCCCGTAACATACGGGACGACATCCACGAGGTTGTGGAGATACGGGATGACGGTGTTGATGACGACAGGGCTGATGGGGACGGGAAAGTTTTGATCGAGCGCTTCGGCCCTGATGGTGTCAAGTTCACCGACGGCGAGGAGATCCCCTGCGATGT
>Ga0307517_10004427_pt1 | contig 21586 bp, 15 predicted proteins | sample 23_EM_MG_FD_194515 | JGI IMG/M metagenome (GOLD analysis project Ga0307517, IMG submission 194515) | Populus trichocarpa ectomycorrhiza microbial communities from riparian zone in the Pacific Northwest, United States - 23_EM | ecosystem: Host-associated > Plants > Roots > Unclassified | place... | reverse complement strand
TCAGCCCTTCGGAGGACATCGCACCCGGCGAACGTACGGGCCGGTTCCGAATCGGTGGCGACCAGCCGGTACTCGACGCGGAAGGGCGCAGCCGTATCTCCATGGAGGACTCCGCCGTCGCCCTTGTCGACGAGGCCGAGCTGCCGCGCTTCGTGCAACGCCGCTTCACCATCGGCTACTGACCGACACCAACGGATCCGGCCGGGGCGGAGGGTGTGAAGGTGCCGGGCGGGCGGGGGTGCGTCATTGTGTAGGGGTGTGTGGTGTCCCAGCCGGTCGGATCCCGTCGGCCTACGCCGCCTCGGGTCGCCGGGCGGTACGCGTGACACTGGTCGCGGCGGCCGGGTTCTACTTCTTCCGTTATGGCCTCGACCGCCCCGTCGCGGCCACGTACGCCCTGTTCGCCGCTGTGGCGCTGGGTGGCCTTTCCAGGATTCCGGGGACCGGGCGGCAGCGGGGTGCGGAGGCGCTGCGGTTGCTGCCGGTGTGCTGGGTGCTGGTGGTCGTCGGGACGTATCTGTCGGTGCGGACCTGGAGCGCTGTCGTCGGCATGCTGGTGGTCGGCTTCATGCTGGCGTTCTCCGCTGTGGGCGGGCCGCGTATTGCGGGGGCAGCGCCGGGACTGCAGTTGCTCTACATTCTGCCGTCGTTTCCGCCGTACGATCCCGGCTCGCTGGGCGAGCGGCTGATCGGGACGACCACCGGGCTGGCCCTGTTCATCGCCGCCGAGGTCCTGATCGCTCCGGAGCCCGGCCCGCCGCCGTTCCGGGAGCGGGCCGCGCACGCCGCGACGACTGCCGCGCACTGCGCGGCGCTGCTGGGGGCGCCTCCGTACGCACTGACCGACGGGGACATCCGGGCGGCCCGGGAGGCCGGCGGCGCGCTGCGGTCGCGGGCGGTGCCGGAGGCGGAACGTCCGGCTGGACCGGGGGTGCGCGCCCGCGCCCTGGCCCATACCGGGCTGGCCACCCGTACCCTGCTCAACCGGCTTGCGCAACTGCCGGCCCCGCCGGGCGGCCGTCAGGGGCAGGAGCCCGAGGTTGCCGCCGTGCTGCACGCGGTGGCGCGACTGGCCACCGCGACCGCGACGTGTCTGAAGGCGGGGCCGCCGCCGCTGGCACCGTACGAGGAGGTGGCCGCGGCACGCGCGCGGCTGGCCGCGGCGTCCGCGGGCCCGGTCCCCGCTGTGCTGCGCCGGCACGCCGCCGTGCTGGAGGTCGCCGATGCCGCGCTGGCCATGGGTACGGCGGCCGATCTGGCGGTACACGGCCGCCGGGCGTCGGTGGAGGTGCCGCGGGTGCGCTTCTGGTATGCCACGGCCTGGGCACCGAGCCTGTGGTGGCACCGGTTGCGCGGTCATGCCGGGCGGCGGTCGGTGTTCTTCCAGAACGCGGTGCGCATAGCAATGGCCCTGACAGCCGCCCGGCTCGTGGCGGGGGTGGACACGCTGCCCCACGGGTTCTGGGCCATGCTGGCGACGCTCACCCTCACCCGGACCACGATGGACGAGACCTGGAGCACCATCCGCCTGGCGCTGACGGGGACACTGGCCGGGGCCCTGGTGGTCGGCGGTCTGCTGGCCCTGGTGGGACCAGAGACCGCGGTGTACGCCGCCCTGCTGCCGTTGTGGATGCTGTTCGCCTTCACGGTGGGGCCGGTCAAAGGGGTCGGCTGGGCGCAGGGGCTGTTCACCGTGCTCGTCGCCCTGGTCTTCGCACAGCTGACGCCGCCGACGTGGCGTCTGGCGGAGGTACGGATGCTCGACGTGCTGGTCGGGAGCGCGGTCGGCGCGGTCTTCGGCCTGCTGGCCTGGCCCCGGGGCGCCCACGACGAGCTGCGGTACGCGGCGGCGGAACTCATGCGCAGGGCGGCCGAGATCGTCGAGGCGACCAGTGCCCGGGTCGTGCGGGGCGGGGCGGTGACGGCGCCGTCGGGGGTGCCCGGCCATCGTTCGCTGCAGCACGCGGTCATCCTCGCGGAGTCCGCGTACGCCCAGTTCCAGAGCGAGCCGACGCCCTTCGGCGGGAAGGCGCGCGCGGTGACGTTGCCCGGAGTGGACTGGCAGGCGACGCTGATGGCCGGTCACCACACCCTGTGGGGGTCGCAGCGGCTGCTGGAACCGCCGCTCAGCGGGCTGGGCCCGGCGGCGACCGAGTCGGTCGGCGGGCTGGGGGACCGGGTGGCCGGACGGATGCTGCTGGTGTCGGCCGCGCTGGATCCCGGCGGCGACACCCCGACCGCGCCGGTGCCGCGGATCGACCCCGAGCCGACGGAGTTCGCCGTGGAACCGCCCGGCGCACCCCGGCTGTACTACGCGACGGCGTCGTGGCTGGGCTCGCTGATGACCGATCTGGCACGGATCGCGCCCCGCGAGCCCGGACCCGGGCACGAAGGCATCCGTCATTGACAGGGTCTCGCCAAGGAGGTTCACTTCCCTGGGAAAGGTCTGGACCACTGCTCGAATCCTGGCCGGGTTGGCATGGCTGACATGGCTGACAGGAAGGACACCGGGGGATGAGATCTCCACTGACACCGACCGACGCAGGGGCGGGCAGTCGCGTTCTGCGGCGCCTGGCCCTCGGGCTGACCGCTCTCCTGCTGGGCGTCGCGACCCTGCTGGGCGGCCCCCAGTCAGCCCAGGCCGCGGCGGGGACGGTGGGGGTGTACCCGGTCGTGTCGATCGAACCCGCGTCGACGGACTACAGACTGACCGTCAACGGGACGTCCGTGCCCGTCACCAAGTACTCGGGCTACGACATCGCGCAGTTCGCCCTGGGGACGGGCACCGCCACCATGGCGGTGACCAAGGTCAACAACACCGGCATCGGCTCGTACAGCATCAGCCCGCAGAAGCTGGGCATTGCCGGGTCCGTCAGCGGCCCGACCCTGACCTTCACGGTCCAGAACGACGAGTATCTGATCGTCAAGCTCGACGGCCGCCCCAACCTGGTCATCGCGGCCGACCCGGGTGAGTACAACCGTCCGGCGACCAGCGGGACCGGGATCTTCAACGTACAGAGCGCGCCCTACTCGGCCCAGCCGAACACCGGCGCCTACACCACCACGGCCTTCCAGACCGCCCTCGACGACGCCGCCGCGTGGGGATCCGCGCACGGCACGCAGGGCATCGTCTATGTGCCGGCCGGGGTGTGGACGCTGGGCAATCTGTATCTGCGGAGCAACCTCGCGCTGTACCTCGACCGCGGCGCGGTGCTCCGGTACACGGGGGACGCCGCCCACTACGTGGTGAACGGGCACAAGACCTCGCAGGGGCGGGACCTCACCTGGTTCATCTCCACCCGGTACTCCTCGACGAACATCAAGATCTACGGCCGGGGAATCATCGACGGGAACGGCCAGGCCGCCCTCGCGCCCTCCAACCTCGGCGTGAACCTCCTCGCCCCCATCTACACAAGCGGATTCACGGTCGACGGCATCACCTTCCGGGAGTCCAGCAGCTGGGCGGTCATTCCGGTGCGGTCCTCGGACATGACCTTCCGCAACATCAAGATGTTCAACAGATTCGACATGGGCGAGAACGACGGCATCGACGTCATCGAGTCCACCGGCGTCACCGTCAGCCATGCGATCGGCATCGGGCTCGACGACCCGTTCAGCACCAAGACCTGGCCCGACGTCGCCGACATCTACAAGTCCGTCCCCGGCACCGCGCGCCCGCTGGACAACGTCACCTTCGACGACCTGGTCTCCTGGACCTACTGCTACGGCGTCAAGGTCGGCCAGGGCGTCGTCCAGCCGCAGAACAAGGTCACCTTCCAGCATGTCGTCGTCTACGACGCCGCGGTGGGCATCGGCGTCCACCACAAGTACGGGGCCGCGAGCGCGACGAACATCAAGTTCGACGACATCGACATCGAACGGCTCAGCTTCAGCAACGACGGCAACCGGACCTGGCTGGCCATGATGACCGGCAGCACACAGGGCATCGGCCCGGTCACCGGGGTCACGGTCTCCAACGTGAGGGTGCGCAACGCCGGCACCACCGCCGCGCGCATCAACGGCCTGCCCGGCGCTCCCATCACCGGGGTCGCGCTGAGCCACATCGTGATGCCCGGGAGCACGGCCGCCGCGACCACGCTGAGCCAGGTGAATCTCACCAACCTCTCGGACTACGGCACGCTCACCATCACGCCGTAGCCGTCCGCGGGTGTACGGGGAACAGGTGCCGTACGCCGCTGCCGCACAAATCGAGGGCGAGTTCGCAGAACATGGCGTTGGCCCAGCCGAACCAGTCCCGGGTGAAACGGGCGGGGTCGTCGACATGGAAGCTCTCGTGCATCAGGCCGGTACCGGCCGTCGTGGCAGCCAGGGTCTCCAGGGCCTGCGCCGCGGCGGTCCGGTCGCCGGTCAGGCCGGCGGTGGCGATCGCCAGCGGCCAGACGTGACCGTCGGGTGTGTGCGTACTGCCGACACCGGACGCGTAACCGCCGCCGAAGAACGAGGGGTTGGCATTGGAGAGCACCAGGCGGCGGGTGGCCCGGTACAGCGGGTCCTGCGGTGTGCACCAGCCGCTCAGGGGGAGGCTGAGCAGACTGGGGAGGTTGGCGTCGTCGCCGAGCAGCGCCGCCCCGAGGCCGTCGACCTCGTAGGCCAGTACGGATGCGCCGCCGGCGTCGACCACCGCGTGCGCCAGGATTCCGGCGTCGATCTCGTCGGCCAGCGTCGAGGACTCGTGGGCGAGTTCGGCGTCGCGGAGGGCGGAGGAGGCCAGTTCGGCCAGCCCGTGCAGGGTCGCCGACGCCAGCGCGTTGGCCGGGACCAGGTAGCCGTGTTCGCATCCGTCGTCGCTCGGCCGGAAGCCCGACCACGTCATACCGGTCCGGCCGACCCGGGCGCCGCGGCCGTCGTGGGGCAGGCTGTCACCGGCGAAGGGGCCGGACGGCCGGATGAACCGGTAGGGCGACCGGGCGTGGTGCTGCTCCGTCCGCCACAGCCGGACGATCGTCCGGGCGGCCCGGTGAAAAGCCTCGTCGAGGTGGTCCTCGCGGCCGGTCGCCCGCCGGATGGCGTACGCCAACTGCAGCGGCGCGCAGAGGGAGTCGAGTTCGTACTTGCGCTCCCACACCCACTCCCCGGGGGTGGGCCGGTCGCCGGGCTCGCCGTGCGCGCCGGTGGGTCCGTCGTTGAAGGCGTTGGCGTACGGGTCCAGCAGGACGCAGCGGATCTGGCGGCGCGACACACCGGCCAGGACGTCGCCGACCTGTGGATCCGCGGCCACGGCGAGGTAGGGGCGGACCTGGGCCGTGCTGTCGCGCAGCCACATCGCCGGGATGTCCCCGGTCCTGACGAAGACCTCCGGGGCCGCTGATGGCTCGGTGCCCCAACTCATCGAGGTGGTCCAGGTGTTGGTCAGGCAGCTCTCGACGATGTCCGCCGCCGGGCTGCCCCGCAGCTCGGCGGCCAGCCGCCGTCCGAGCGTCCTCAGCGAGTCCGGAACCGCCCACACTGTTCCGGAAGTTGATCCGGGAAACGTTACCATCGCGCCTCTTGACTCCCTCTGTGACGTACGCCACCGTGTGATCAACAGGGAATGGAAACGTTACCTTGAGGGAGCTGGAGACCACCAGTGACAGCAACCCCGGACCCCCGGCTGCGCCCGCGGGACAAGCTCACGTCGGACACCCGGGCCGCGTACGCGTTCATGGCGCCGGCGCTCATCGGCTTCACGGTCTTCGTCGTCTACCCGCTGATCCGCTCGGCCTACTTCGCGCTGACCCGGTACAACGGCCTGACCGCCCCGGTCTTCGTCGGCCTCGGCAACTTCCGCAGGATGTTCACCACCGACCCGTCGTTCTGGCCCTCGGTGCGCGCCACCCTGCTGCTGGTCGTCCTGTACGTGCCGCTGTCGCTGGCCATCGGACTGGCGCTGGCGGTGTTCTGCAACCGGCGCATGCGGGGCGTCCGCGTCCTGCGCACGCTGGTCTACCTGCCGGTGGTGCTGCCGGTGGTCGCCACCATCACGCTGTGGAAGTTCGTCTTCAACCCGCAGGTCGGCCTGGCCAACCAGGTGCTGACCTGGCTTCACCTCCCGACCAGCGAGTGGCTGTCCGGCGAGGGCTCGGCGATGCCGTCGATCGTGATCGTCATGCTGTGGAGCGTCGGCTCCACGATGATCATCTTCCTTGCCGCGCTCCAGGCGGTGCCCACCGAGCTCTACGAGGCCGCCCGCATCGACGGCGCCGGCCCCCGGACCATGTTCTTCCGGATCACCCTGCCGCTGATCAGCCCGATCATGGTGCTCCAGGTCGTGCTGCAACTGGTGACCGCCCTGCAGACCTTCAACCAGCCGAAGATCCTCTCGCCGGACGGGCTGGGCGGACCCGGATTCAGCACCAGGGTCCTGATGCTGTCGATCTACAACAACGGCTTCCCCACGCTCGGCCGGGTCGCCGACTTCGGCTACGCCTCCGCCCAGGTGTGGGTGCTCTTCCTCGTCATCGTCGTCGTGATCGCCGCCACCGCCCGCTTCTCCTCGGTTTGGACCTACAGTGACCACGTCTCCTGACGTCCCGAGCGCGCCCCGGCCGCCCATGCCGCCCCGCAAGACCGTACGGACCGCCTCCTGGTACACCGTCGCGCTGCTGATCTCCTCGGTGATGGTCCTGCCCATCCTGTGGATGCTCACCATCGCCCTGAAGGGCCACGCGGCGGTCTTCCAGGTCCCGCCCCGGCTGCTGCCCGACGAGTTCCACTTCGAGAACTTCATCGACGGACCGAAGGCGATCCACTTCCCCCGCCTGCTGCTGAACTCCCTCGTCATCACCGGTCTGTCGGTGGTCGGCGGCGTCATGACCTCGATGATGGCCGGATACGCCCTGGCCCGGCTCCGCTTCCCGGGCCGCAGGCTCTGGTTCTACGTCTTCGTCGGCAGCATGATGCTGCCCCCGGTGGTCGGCATCATCCCGCTGTTCCAGCTCTTCAAGGACATCGGCTGGTACGACACATGGCTGCCGCTGATCGTGCCGGCCTGGCTGGGCGGCAATCCGCTGTTCATCTTCCTCGCCCGCCAGTACTTCCTGTCGGTGCCCTACTCCATCGACGAGGCCGCCAAGGTGGACGGCGCCGGACACGTCCGGATCTTCTTCAGCGTCATGCTCCCCATCACCCGGCCGGCCTGGATCACCATGGCCATCCTGGCCTTCCAGCTGTCCTGGAACGACTACCTCAACCCGCTCATCTACCTGTACTCGTCGGAGAAGTGGCCGCTGAGCGTCGGCATGGCTTCCTTCGTCTCCCAGTTCGCCGGCCAGACGCCGGACTGGAACCTCTACATGGCCGCGAACCTGCTCTACATGCTCCCGCCACTGGCCGTGTTCTTCGTGGCCCAGCGCTACTTCATCCAGGGCCTGAGCGCCCTGGGCACCGTCAACCAGCGCTGACCCGCACCGCGGCCGGCCGACCCAACCACACACCAGGAGGCCACGTTGAAACGAACACTGCACGCAGCCGGAGCGCTGCTGGTGGCAGGAGGACTGCTGGCCACGTCAGCCTGCGGCGGCTCCTCGGGGAAGGAGGCCGGCGGGAAGACCACGGTCACCGTGATGACCTGGGAGTCCAACGCGACCAACCAGCTCATCGACAAGGCCCTGGCCGGTTTCAGCGACCCCGGCATCACGGTCAAGCGCATCGACACCCCCAACGGCAACTACGGGGACAAGCTCGCCTCCCTCACCCAGGCCAAGAAGCTGCCCGATCTGTTCTGGTGCGGCAACGACACCGAACTGCAGTACACCGGCCAGGGCCTGCTCACCGACTGGTCCGAGAAGCTGTCGGGCTCCGGCTCGGGCTCGGCCGACTTCACCACCGGCAGCTTCGTCCCCACCGCCATGAAGAACTGGAAGACCGCCGACGGAAAGATCGGCGGCGTCCCCTCCCTGATGAACACCTACGGCATCTGGTACAACATCGATGCCTTCAAGGCCGCCGGAATATCCGTGCCGGCCGCCGGATGGACCTGGGACGAGATGTACGCGGCCGCCGACAAGCTGCACAAGAAGGGCGCCAAGTACGGCCTGGTCGCCGACGCCATGACCGGCCTGGACGCGCCCTTCAGCCTCAGTCTCTACTCCCTGTCCGCCGGTGGCGCGCCCTTCGCCGACAGCGTCAACCAGCCCACCAAGGTGACCGCCGACGCGACCTACACCGAGGGCGTCGGCAAACTCGTGGCGGGCATCAAGAGCGGCGCCGTGGCGCCTCCCGGCTACGACATCTCCAACCAGCAGTCGCTGTTCGCGGCGGGACAGATCCCGATGCTGTGGAGCGGCCAGTGGCTGGCGGCCGGATTCCTCACCGACAAGCCGAAGATCAAGTACGGCTTCGCGCCCCTGCCCCAGGTCGGCAAGGCGGCCACCCTGTACGACGCGGTGGGCATCTGCACCCCGTCGTACACCCAGAACGCGGACGCCACCTTCAAGGTCCTGAAGTACCTCGACTCCACGGTGTGGACCAAGGTGCTCCCCGACTCGCCCGTGGCCGTACCGGCCTACACCGCCGCCCAGGACGCGTACTTCGACGCCCTGGGCAAGGCCGGGCTGACGACCGTGGCGTCCACCGTCAAGGCGGACCTGGACGCCCCGCTGACCATGGGGGTGCGCTTCACCACGCAGTGGGCGAGCCAGTCCAACGACCTGATCACCGCGTACTGGCCGGACATACTCCAGGGCAAGAAGCCGCTGTCCGATCTGCAGACCATGACCGACAAGATCAATGACGTGATCAAGAGCAACGGCTAGGCCGGACCCGGAAACGTATCCTGAGGGCGATCACCCGGCCGCCCCGGCGATGAAAGTTGGTCTCCGCCCCACGTGAGCAGTCGTCCCCCGCAGCGCCAGAACACCAGGCCGACGATGCGCGATGTCGCAGAGCGGGCCGGAGTCGCCGTCGTCACCGTGTCGCGCGTCGTCAACGGCATCGGAACGGTCCGCGAGGAGACGGCCGACCGGGTCAACGCCGCAATCACCGCCATCGGGTACCAGCGCAACGAGATCGCGCGATCGCTGCGCCCCGGGCAGAACTCCATGACCGTCGGTCTGCTGCTCGGGGACCTGACCAACCCCTTCTACGCGTCCCTGGCGAAGGCCGCCGTCGACGTGGCGAACCGGGCCGGGTACGCGGTGCTCCTCAGCACCGCCGACGAGGACCCGGAGGTCGAGCGCCGTGCGGTGGGCGAGCTCATCGGGCGGCGGGTGGCCGGGCTGATCATCGTGCCCGACCAGGGGGACCACGCCTTTCTCAACGAGATCAACGCCCACGACCACGTCCCCATCGTCTTCGTCGACCGGCCCGCCACCGGCGCCGAGGCCGATGTCGTCGTGGTCGACAACGAGGGCGGGGGAGCGGCGGCGACCCAGCACCTCATCGACCACGGCCACCGCCGGATCGCGATCCTCGTCGCGCCCTCGTACTACACCACCGGCCGCAGGCTGCGGGGTTACCGCAAGGCCCTGCGGCGCAGCGGCATCCCCGCCGACGAGGACCTGGTCGTCACCCTGCGGCGCGGCACCACGGACGACGCCTGCGCCGCCACCCACGCCCTGCTGACCTCGGCGGAGCCGCCGACGGCGATCTTCTCGACCACGGGCTTCCTCACCGAGGGCGTCCTGCGGGCGAGCCAGCGACTGGGGCAGCCCGTGGCGGTGGTGGGCTTCGACGACTTCAAGCTGGCCGACATGCTCCCGACCCCGGTCACGGTGGTGACCTCCGACACCGAGGAGCTCGGCCGCCACGCCGCCCATCTGCTCATCGACCGCATCAACGGCGAGGGCTCCCCGTCGCGCCGGACCGTGCTGCCCGTCCGGCTCATCGCCCGGGGCACCGGGGAGCTGCGCCCTCGGTAACCGACCGGCTGGCAACGGCAGTTCGCATCGGTGACGATTATGGTCCAGACCATTGACGCGCGAGCGGGGGTGATGGCACCTTCTCGGTGGATACGTTTCCAGAGGTCTGGACATGTTGTCCTGGCCGGCCCCACACGGCGAAACAGGAGACACCGACATGATCGTCCCGTCACCTTCAACAAGACCCCTCAGCGCCGTCCTCACGATGGTGCTGCTGCTGGTCCTCGCCCCGGCGCTGCTGGTGCTGCGCGCCGCACCGCCCGCGCAGGCCCTTGAGAACGGACTGGCCAGGACGCCCCCGATGGGCTGGAACGACTGGAACGCCTTCGGCTGCAACGTCAGCGAGACACTGGTCGAGCAGACCGCCGACTACCTCGTCTCGTCCGGACTCAAGGACGCCGGCTACACCTACGTCAACATCGACGACTGCTGGATGACCTCGGCTCGCAACTCGGCGGGCCAACTGGTGCCCGACCCGGCCAAGTTCCCCAACGGCATCAGCGGAACGGCCGCCTACGTCCACAGCAAGGGCCTCAAGCTCGGCATCTACGAGAGCGCCGGGACCGCCACCTGCGCCGGCTACCCCGGCAGCCTCGGCCATGAGCAGACCGACGCCAACAGCTTCGCCGCCTGGGGCGTGGACTACCTCAAGTACGACAACTGCAACCACCAGAACGTGCCCGACCAGCAGCGCTACACCGCCATGCGCGACGCCCTGGCCAACACCGGCCGCCCGATCGTCTACAGCCTGTGCAACTGGGGCCTCGCCAGCGTGTGGACCTGGGGCGCGGGGGTCGGCAACAGCTGGCGCACCACCGACGACATCAACGTCAACTTCTCCACGGTGGTGTCGATCTACAAGGCCAACGTCCAGCTCGCCCAGTACGCCAAGCCCGGCGCCTGGAACGACCCGGACATGCTCGAAGTCGGCAACGGCATGTCGTTCACCGAGGACCGCTCCCACTTCAGCCTCTGGTCCGAGATGGCCGCGCCGCTGATCGCCGGAACCGACCTGCGCAAGGCCTCCGCCGCCACCCTCTCCCTCTACGGCAACAAGGACGTCATCGCCGTGGACCAGGACTCCCTGGGCAAGCAGGGCACCGAGATCTCCTCCTCGGGCGGCCTCCATGTGCTGACCAAGCCGCTGGCCAACGGCGACGTCTCGGTGGTGCTCTTCAACGAGAACTCCTCCGCCGCGACCATCACCACCTCGGCCACCGCCGCAGGCCTTCCGGCGGCCTCCTCCTACCGGCTGAACAACCTCTGGTCCCACGTGATCAGCAGCACCGGCGGCAGCATCTCCGCGAGCGTCCCCGCCCACGGCACGGTGATGTACCGGGTCTCCACCGGCAGCGGCACCAGCGTCGGCACCACCCACCCGCTGATCGGCGCCTCCTCCAACCGCTGCCTGGACGCCTACAACAACGAGACCACCCCCGGCACCAAGATCGAGATCTGGGACTGCGGCGGCGGCGCCAACCAGGCCGTGACCATCACCGCCGCCGGTGAACTCCGGCTCTACGGCGGCACCCAGTGCCTGGACGCCTACAACAACCAGACCACCGCAGGCACCAAGGTGCAGCTCTGGACCTGCGGCGGCGGCGCCAACCAGAAGTGGAACCTCAACCCCAACGGCACCATCACCGGCGCCCAGTCGGGACTCTGCCTCGACGTCACCGGCGGCGACCAGGCCTCCGGCAACGTCAACGGCATCGCGCTCGAACTCTGGACCTGCAACGGCGGCGCCAACCAGCAGTGGCGCCTGGGCTGACCTCCCGCATCTTCCCCCCACAAACCCATGGAGTCGGCATGACACCGACAGCGTTGCGAATCCGCAGAACCGGGGCCGGTCCGATCGCCGCCCTCGCAGTCCTCGCCGCCGTCGCCCTCCTCGTCCCGGCCACCGGCGGCACAGCGGTCGCCGCCGCCGAGGCGAGCGTGTGCAACAACTACTGCGACGGCCGCGACCCGGCGCTGTCCCCGCAGGACCGGCAGCCGGTGAGCACCACCATCTACTCCCGCAGCATCGTGCTGCACTTCGACGACACAGACGCGATGGGCTGGGCCTCGATCACCAACGGCAGCCCCACCGACGAGGTCTGGCTCGACCGCTCCTTCGACGGCGGCCGCACCTGGACCTCGGGCAGCAAGCTCGGCGACACCACCATCCCGGCAGGCCGGACCGGCTGGCGCACCCTGATGTACAACGTCGACGACTGGGGCAATCTCGGCGTCGGCGCCCTGCGCGCCTGCGGCAAGGCCGGTGACCGGGCCGAGATCGCCTGTACCGCCTGGGCCCGCACCACCTGGAACGCCTACAGCCGTCCGACCGCAGCCGCCACCGCCCTGATGCAGTCCTACAACAACGCCACCGGCCTGTTCGACACCACCGGCTGGTGGAACTCGGCCAACGCCCTGACCGCCCTCATCGACAACATCCGCGTCACCGGCATGGGCAGCTACAAGTACGCCGTCGCCAACACCTACAACCGCAATCTCTCCGCCCAGGGCGGCAACTTCACCAACGACTACATCGACGACACGGGGTGGTGGGGGCTGGCCTGGGTCGACGCGTACGACCTCACCGGCGACAGCCGCTACCTGAACACCGCCCGCGCCGACGCCGACTACATGGCGCGGTACTGGGACTCCACGTGCGGCGGTGGCGTGTGGTGGAGCACCGCCAGGACCTACAAGAACGCCATCGCCAACTCCCTCTACCTGCAGCTGAACGCCGCCCTGCACAACCGCATCGCGGGCGACACGGCCTATCTCGGCCGGGCCAACGCCGAGTGGTCGTGGTTCAAGGGCACCGGCATGATCAACGGCTCGCATCTGGTCAACGACGGCATCAACCTGTCGACCTGCGGCAACAACGGCGACACCACCTGGTCCTACAACCAGGGCGTGCTGCTCGGCGGCCTGTCCGAGCTGTACCGGGCGACCGGTGACCCCGCCCTGCTCACCACCGGCCGCCAGATCGGGGACGCCTCGACCTCGTCCACGGCCCTCAACTCCGGCGGCATCCTGCGGGAGCCGTGCGAGACGAGCGGCTGCGGCGGCGACGGCCCGTCCTTCAAGGGCGCGTACATCCGGGGGCTGAGCGCCTTCAACGCCCGGCTGTCCGACCGCCCCTACACCTCCTACATCGGGCGGCAGGCCAACGCGGCGTACGGATACGACCGCAACGCGCTCGACGCGTACGGCCTGCACTGGGCCGGACCGCTGGACTCCACCGACGCCGCCCGCCAGCAGAGCGCGCTGGACCTCATGAACGCGGCGAACTGACCCGATCACTACGAGCGCGGCCGCCGCCCCGGGGAGGGGGCGGCGGCCGCAGTCATGAGCATCCCATGCGGATGTCTACGGATACGAGGTCACTGTCGACGGCACTGTCGAGGTGCCCGAGGTGGCCGCTCCCGTGCTGTTGATGACGTGGTTGTACTGACCCTGCCCGCCCAGCGAGACCACGAGCACGTCGTGGAACTTGACCCCGCTCTTGACCGGGACCTCGAAGCCGTGGTCCATGACGATGGTCGGATCGACGTTGAAGTAGCAGTAGCTGCCGACGCCCCACGCCTCGTGGGTGTTCACCGAGTCATCGACCTTGTAGGCGGCGTAGCCCTTGGTGCTGCCGTTCTGGATGGCGGCCTGGTTGGGCGCGTCGTAGGCGATCTCGTTCTGGTAGAAGATCGTCTTTCCGTTCTCGCCGCTCCACTCCACGTCGTACTTCTTGAAGTGCTCGACGAACAGGCCGGTGGCCAGTACGTCGTCGCCTCTGACGATCAGGCCGTAGTCCGACGGGTTGGTGTTCCAGCCCACGCCGGTGCCGTGGTCGGCCCGCCAGAGCCAGGTGTGGTCGATGATGACGTCGTCGCTGTTGATCTCCATGGCGGTGGTGGCGCTGCCCGCGCCCGCGCCGCCGATCCGGGCGAACACGTCCTGGACGGTGGTCGGGTCGGCCGAGTGGTCGGCGGAGGAGCCCACCGGGCCGACCTGGAGCAGGACGGGGGAGTTGACCGCGCCCGCGTCGATGAGGAAGCCGGCCAGCCTGACCCCGTTGACGTCGGCGACCTTCATCGCGGTGACGCCGTTGTCCGGGACGATGGTCGCCAGGCCGAGGCCCAGGACGACGGTGTCGGCGCGGGTGACGTTGATGCTCTGGTCGACGTGGTAGACGCCCGGGGTGAACAGCAGGTTGAGGCCCTGCGCGAGCGCCGCGTTGATGGTCGCCGCGGTGGCGCCGGGCTTGACCACGTAGAACTGGCTCAGCGGGAGCGAGCTGCCCGCCGTCGTGCCACTGGCCCAGGACGTGCCGCGCGCGTTGGTGCGCTTGGCGGGCACGAAGACCCGGTAGTCGCTGCCGTCCAGGTAGAGGAAGGGCTTCTCGCGCGAGACCGGGGTGGTGTCGAGCGTGGTGTACGGCGGGCTCGGGAAGCTCGTCGCCGGAGCGCCGACGACGCCGGAGAAGACGTTGTTCCACACGGCGTTGGAGTTGCCGCCGATCGAGCTGTCGCGGGTGTACCACTGCTGCTGCGAGTAGGGGCTCACGACGCCGTCGATCTGGCTGTCCGCGATGTAGCCGCCGCTGGCCCAGCCGTAGCCGGCCGGCGCGAGGTTCAGGCCGCCCTTGACGTGCATGCGCCGGAAGGGCGCCGCCTGGGCGACGGCCCAGCGGTCGGTGCCGCTGACCGGGTTGAGCGCCAGGTTCTCGGCCGAACGCCAGAAGTTCTGCGTCGCGTTCCCGTTGAACCAGCCCGCGTCCACCGTCACGTCGCCGTTGATCGTCGTGGCGTCGGGGGACAGCCCGAGGCCCGATATCGAGGTGTAGAAGCCGAGTTGGGCGTTGAGGTTGTTGTACGTGCCCGGCTTGAACAGGAACTGGTAGCGGCCGGTGCCGAACTGGGCCGTCTCCTGCTGGGCGAACACCGCGTCCAGCTTGGCCTGGATGTCGGTCATGGACGGATCGAAGACGATCACGTTGGAGCCGAGGTCGCCGCCGCCCGGAATGGTGGTGCCGTCGGTGAGGGTGTGCACGCCGAACTCCCACAGCGAGTAGCCGTACGGGGTGGCCCTGGCCGTGCCGTACAGCCGGATGTAGCGGCCCGTGCCGCTCACCGAGAGGGTCTGGTTGCCGCCGGGGCCGGTGGTCGTGGAGTAGACCGTGGTCCAGGACGAGGCATTGTCCGAGACCTGGATCTGGTACGAACTCCCGTACGCGGCCTCCCAGTTGAGCACCACCTCGCAGATGCTCTGCGAGCTGCCCAGGTCCACCTGGAGCCACTGCGGATCGCTGAAGGCGCTGGACCAGCGGGTGCCGGTACTGCCGTCCACGGCGTTGGCGGCCGCGAAGCCGCTGTTCTCGGTCGAGGAGGCGGTGGCGGTCCTGCCCTGTGCCGCGTTGGCGGTGCCGCAGGTGGCGGCCGCGGCCCGGGTGGCGCCCAGCGGCGCGACCAGCGCCACGAGCAGGGCCAGCAGGGCGGCCCACAGGACCGTCCCTGCGAAGGGTGGGGGAGTGGTGCGGGGCATGGGTCTCATCGGCTTCTCCATGTGTGCGGGGGGTGGAGGTGGCGCCTGGTCCCGTCCGGTTCCTACGCCGCGCGGCGGGCGCGGGCGCGGTGGGCCCGGATGAGGTCGGTGTAGCGGTGGCCGCTGCCCTTGATCGTGCGGCGCTGGGTGGGGTAGTCGACGTGGACCAGGCCGAAGCGCTTGTCGTAGCCGTACGCCCACTCGAAGTTGTCCAGCAGCGACCAGGCGAAGTACCCCGCCACCGGGGCGCCCTTGCGGACCGCCCGGGCGCACGCGGCGAGGTGCTCCTCCAGGAAGCGGGTGCGCTCGGGGTCGTCGACGGTCCCGTCTGCGCGTACGACATCCGGATAGGCGGCGCCGTTCTCGGTGACGAGGATCCGGCGGGCACCGTACTCCTCGGTCAGCCGCAGCAGCAGCGTCTCCAGACCGTCCGGATGGATCTCCCAGTCCATGCCCGTGTGCCGGGCGCCGGGCGGGTCCACTTGGCGCACATACGGCGCCGGGCCGGCCGGATCGGCCGCGACCACCGTACGGAAGTAGTAGTTGAGGCCCAGCCAGTCCAGCGGCGCGGCGATGGTCGCCAGGTCGCCCGGGCGCTCCGGAAGGTCTAGACCATACACCTCCAGCATGTCCTGGGGGTAGCCCCTGCCGTGAATCGGATCGAGCCACCAGCGGTTGTTGTGGCCGTCGGCGCGCACGGCGGCGGCCTGGTCCTCGGGGCGGCCGGTGGCCGGCTCGCAGGGGCTGAGGTTGTTGACGATGCCGACCCTGGCGTCCGGGGCCGCCGCCCGGATCGCCTGCACGGCCAGCCCGTGGCCCAGGTGCAGGTGGTACGAGGCGCGTACGGCGGCCGTCAGATCGGTGAGTCCCGGAGCCATCCGGCCCTCCAGATGGCCGATCCAGGCCGAGCACAGCGGCTCGTTGAGGGTGCACCAGTCCTGCACCCGGTCCCCGAGCCGCTCCGCGACGACCCCCGCGTACGCGGCGAAGCGCTCCGCCGTCTCCCGCTCGGGCCAGCCGCCCCGGTCCTGGAGCACCTGCGGCAGGTCCCAGTGGTAGAGGGTGGGGAAGGGGGTGATCCCGGCGGCCAGCAGGGCGTCGGTGAGGCGGTCGTAGAAGTCCAGCCCCGCCGCGTTGACCGCCCCGTCGGCGCCCGGCACGACCCTGGGCCAGGCGATCGAGAAGCGGTAGGCGTCCACCCCCAGCCGCTCCATGAGCCCGATGTCCTCCGGCCAGCGGTGGTAGTGGTCGCAGGCGGTGTCGCCGGTGTCGCCGCCTTCGACCATGCCCGGGGTGTGGGAGAAGGTGTCCCAGATCGAGGGGGAGCGGCCGTCCTCCGCCACCGCCCCCTCGATCTGGTACGACGCGGTGGCCACACCCCACACGAAGTCGGCGGGAAGACGGTCGAGCTCCTGGGACGGCTCTGTCACGGGATTCCTTTCCGGCGGAGCCTGAGAAGGGGTCGGCGGGGTCACTTGACGGCTCCGGCGGTGAGGCCGGCCACGAGGTAGCGCTGAAGCAGCAGGAACCCGGCGACCACGGGCACGCTGACGACCAGCGAGGCGGCCATGACCTGGTTCCAGTAGACGTCGTACTGCGTGGCGTAACCGCGCAGGCCGACGGCGAGGGTCCGGGTGGTGTCGTTGGTCATCACGGAGGCGAAGAGCACCTCGCCCCAGGCGGTCATGAACGCGTAGACGGCCACCGCCACGATGCCGGGGACGGCCGCCGGCACCACCACCCGGAACAGGGCGCCCAGCGGGCCGCAGCCGTCCACCAGCGCGGCCTCGTCCAGGTCCCTGGGGATCGAGTCGAAGTACCCGATGAGCATCCAGATGGAGAAGGGCAGGGAGAAGGTCAGATAGGTGAGGATCAGGCCGCCGCGCGATCCGTACAGGGCGATGCCGGTCGTGTTCCCGATGTTGACGAAGATCAGGAACAGCGGGAGCAGGAAGAGGATGCCGGGGAACATCTGCGTGGACAGCACGGTCACCGTGAAGACCCGCTTGCCGCGGAAGCGGTAGCGGCTGACCGCGTAGGCGGCGAACACCGCGATGACCACCGAGCAGACGGTCGCCGCCCCCGACACGATCAGGGAGTTCACGAAGTACCTGGCGAGCGGGACCGTCCGCCAGATGTCGACGTACGGACGGAGCGTCAGCCCGCTGGGCAGCCACCTGAAGGACCCGGAGACGTCCTGGAGCGGCTTGAGCGAGCTGCTCAGCATGACGTACACCGGCACCAGGACGAACAGCGCGATCAGCGACAGCCCGATCCTGCGGGTCCACACGAAGGACCGGGGCGGCGCCATGGGGCTGACGGGAGAGGTGACCCTAGGCATTCTTCCTCCTCGGGGTCGTGACCAGCAGATAGCCGCCCGTCACCAGCAGCAGGAACAGCAGCAGCAGGACGGACATCGCCGAGCCGGAGCCGAAGTTCCAGGTGACGAAGGACGCCTGGTAGATGTGGATGGAGATCACGTCGGCCGGCTCCGGCGCGGAGTTGCCGAACAGCACGTAGGGCGTGTTGAAGTCGTTGAAGGTCCACAGGAACAGCACGAGGACCAGCACCTGGTTGACCGGCCGCAGCGAGGGCAGGGTGATCCGGCGGATCTGCTGCCACATGCCCGCGCCGTCGATGGCGGCGGCCTCGTACAGCTCGCGCGGGATGTTCTGCAGGCCCGCCGTGATGATCAGGAAGGCGAACGGCCAGCCCTTCCACACCGACACGACCAGCAGCGCGTAGAAGCTGTTGTCGCCGATCAGCCAGAACGGCTTGCCCGAGGTGAGGTGGAGCTGGTCGTGCAGCACATGGTTCACCAGGCCGTTGTCGTGCTGGAACATGAACGCCCAGGTGATCACCGCCGCGTAGACCGGCAGTGCGTACGGGATCAGGAACAGCGCCCGCAGCAGGCCCCGGCCGCGGAAGCTGTCCTGCATCATCACCGAGGCGAACATGCCCACCAGCCAGCACAGGCCGACCGACAGGACGGTGAACGCGCAGGTCACCAGGAAGGAGTGGAGCAGTGCCTTCCCGATCGGGGCGTTGAAGTCCAGCGCGACACGGAAGTTGCGCAGCCCGGCCCAGGGAGCCTCGGTCCAGTTGCGGATGAAGAACTGCGTGATGCCGCGGAAGCTCATGATGATGCCGAGGACCATCGGCACCAGGTGGATCAGGAGCTCCAGCGCGATGGCCGGGAGCAGCAGCAGATACGGCAGGCTCAGTTTGCGGATGCGGCCGGGCTGCCGGGGGCGGCGGGCCGGCTCCCCGGCGGCCGGCCCGCCCCCGGCCGGGGGCGCGTGCGGTTCGGTGGCGGTGGTGGCCATGGTGCGTATGCCTCTCACTGCTGCATCTGCTGCTGGGCCTTGTCCAGCGCTGCCTTGACCGATGCGGTGGTGACGGGCTTCCCGGCCGCCGCGTCGGCGAACAGCCCCTTGATCGCGGTGCCGACGGCGGTCTCGAACTGCGCCTCCTGCGCCACCTGCGGCAGCGGTGCGGCGCTGGTGGCGAGGGTCTGGCTGAGCACCTTCTGGGCCGGGGTGTCGAAGGCCGCGTTCGCCTGTGCGGCCTTGACCGGCGGGATCGAGCTGTAGGTCTTGTTGAGGGTGATCTGCTCGGCGTCGCTGGTCATGAACTTCACGAACTTCACGGCGCCGTCGACGTTCTTGGAGTTCTTGAAGACGGCCAGGTTGATCCCGGCGACCATGGAGTCGGTCTGCGCGCCGGTGCCCGGGGCGCCGGAGGCGACGGGGACGGGGGCGACGCCGAACTCGCTCGCCTTCATGCCGTACGACTCGAAGGCGCTCGCCGCGCTCTGCCACAGCACCATCGCGGTCTTGCCCTTGGCGAAGTCCTGAAGGGTCTGGTTCTGGGCGTACTCGGCGCTGCCCGCGCCGACGATCTTGTCCTTGGCCATGAAGTCGACCCACTGCTTCACGCCCGCGACCGCGCCGGGGGAGGTGAAGGTGGGCTTGCCGGCCGAGTCGAAGAAGTCGGCGCCGTGCTGCTTGGCCAGGACGAATGCCTGGTGGATGTTGTTGGACAGGTTGGCGCCTTCGAGGCCGAGGCCCGTCACCCCGCCGGTGGTGAGCTTCTTGCCGTCGGCGACCAGTTCGTCCCAGGTGGCGGGCGGCGCGGCGATGCCCGCGTCGGCGAACAGCTTCTTGTTGTAGTACAGCGCGTACGACATCGAGTACAGGGGTACGGCGGCCGGGTCCTGGCCCGCGGCGCCGGCCGAGGCGACCGCGGAGTCGGTGAACCGGTCGCGCCCGCCGATCTGCTGGAAGCGGCTGTCGGTCCAGGGCAGCAGGGCGCCGGTGGCCTGGAGGGAGGCGGACCAGGTGTTGCCGATGTTGAGCACGTCGGGGCCCTGGCCGGAGGAGGTCGCGGCCAGGATCCGGTTGAGCAGGTCGGACCAGGGGACGACCTCCAGCTTGACCTTGATGCCGGTCTGCTTCTCGAACTTCTTCAGCTCGGGGGTGAGGGTCTTCTTGTCGGCCTGGACGTCGGGTCCCTGGTTGCTGGCCCAGTAGGTCAGCGTCTTGGCGGATCCGCCTCCGCCCGAGGTGTCGGTGCCTCCGCCGCAGGCGGCGGTGGCGGCGGCGAGGGCGCAGACGGTGGACAGTACGGCGGCGGCTCTGAACAGGCGCATGGGAATGCCCCCCTTCCCGGGGTGGACCGGTTCGACAGGAACCGGCCTCACGGCTTAATTTAATGCGTGAGTTAAGAGGTGAAGGAAGCCGCGGTCAAGACTCCCGGCACAATGTGTTGCGGAGCGGGAGAGGGAGACCATGGGTGAGCGGAACGGCCGGACGGTACGTGACCTGCGCAGAGGCAGCCGGGCCGCGGTTCTTCAACGGCTTTATTTCGCGGGCCCCTTGAGCCGCCAGGAGCTGGGCCCGGCGACGGGTCTGAGTTCGGGATCCGTAAGCAACGTCGTGGGAGACCTCGTCGCCGAGGGGCTGGTGGAGGAGGCCGGGGCGGTGGAGTCCGACGGCGGCCGCCCCCGCACCCTGCTGCGCGTCGCCCCCGGCCACGGCTGGGTGATCGGGGTCGACGTCGGCGAGACCCGGGTCCGCGCGGCCCTGTTCGACCTGGCGCTCACCGAGGTCGCCCTCACCGAGAGGCCGCTGACCCCCCGGCACACGTACGACCCCGACCGGATCGTCCGGCACATCCTCGACGCCATGGCCGACCTGCTGCGCGACACCGGCGCCCGGCCCGAGCGGCTGCTCGGGGTCGGCATCGGCGTGCCCGGCATGGTCGTGCCCGACGCCGACGGCCACGCCGTCGTGTACGGCCAGACGATCGGCTGGGACGGCGTCCCGCTCGAAGCCGCGGTACGGGCCGAGGCCCGCATCCCCGGGCACGTACGCGTCCACGTCGACAACGGCGCCAGGACCCTCGGGCAGGCCGAGACCTGGTTCGGCGCCGGGCAGGGAGCCCGCGACGTGGCCGTCGCCCTCCTCGGCTCGGGCGTCGGCGCCTGCATCGTCAAGGGCGGCTCCCTGGGCGGCACGGCCGGCGGCACCTCGGTCGAGTGGGGCCACACCACGGTCCGGGTCGGCGGACGGCGGTGCCGCTGCGGCGCGCGGGGCTGCCTGGAGGCGTACGTGGGCGCCGAGGCGCTCCTTGAGCGGTGGCAGGAGGCCGGGGGCCGGGCGGCCTCCGACAGCGACGACGAGGCCGCTCTGGCCGCCCTCATCGCCGACCCCGGCGCCACCGCGCTGCTGGCCGAGACCGCCGAGTACCTGGGCGCCGGCGTCGCCACCCTGATCAACCTCTTCGCGCCCGAACGCATCCTGATCGGCGGCTGGGCAGGTCTCCTCCTCGGCCCCGCCCTGCTGCCCGACGTACGCCGCCATGCCGGGGCGTACGCACTGCGCTACCCCGCCGGGCGCGCCACCATCGAGCTGAGCCGCCTCGGCCTCGACGCCGTCACCCTGGGCGCCGCGACCCTGCCGCTGGCCGACTTCCTGCGGCGCGGCGGCACGTCGGTGACCGCCCCCGGCGGGACGGGGCTCAGGCAGGCTCCCGTACCACCAGGGACGGTTCGCGGCTGACCGCGGCGAAGCGCCGGTCAGCCGAGGGTCCACTTCTGGTTCGCGCCGCCCGAGCAGGACCAGATCTGCAGCCGGGTGCCGTCCGCCGAGGAGTTGCCGGTGGCGTCCAGGCACTTGCCCGAGCCCAGGTTGACCATG
>Ga0307517_10004426_pt1 | contig 21586 bp, 7 predicted proteins | sample 23_EM_MG_FD_194515 | JGI IMG/M metagenome (GOLD analysis project Ga0307517, IMG submission 194515) | Populus trichocarpa ectomycorrhiza microbial communities from riparian zone in the Pacific Northwest, United States - 23_EM | ecosystem: Host-associated > Plants > Roots > Unclassified | place... | reverse complement strand
TTTTTTTGTGAATTTATGTGGGGAGAGAAATTAAACTAACAAAGGGGAAAAAAGAAAATTTCTTTTCTGATCTTATATGGAGGGGGGAGCTGACAGGATTTAGGCACTTCGCTAAGTAAGGCTCTGCTGTATATTTATCTGTTTTTCTTTCTTAACTTGCTGTAACATGTAATAGATTACTGCATTTTTAATCATAGTTTTTCTCTAAGATTTCATTTCTTTTTCCAAGTTAGACAATCTTACATGCAAAAGGTCATCCCAAGTTGCCATACTACACTTTAAATTGCAACAATGATATATAAACATGGTGATTAAGATCCATCTTGCTGTAGGCGACTTGGCCAGTATTGAAATTGTTGAAAACCAAAAGTTTAGAGATTCATAACTTCAATGGTCATGCAAAAGATTGGCCACTCTGGAAGGGAAACCATTGAGAGAAAATCCTCCATAACGAATTATAAAAGGTGAACACTGAGCTTTTTCATTAGTGGGCAAGTGTTCACATCATTTCTATTTGTTTGGTTGGTTTATATGTATTAAGACCTAACATTATAGCCTTTGAAAAGTATATATGAGGAGGGGATTAATTGATCAGCATAAAAACAAGAAGAAACAAGAAGCATCTAAATCGTTAGACCAAAAAGAAGTTTCCACTTTAGAATCACAAAAAGGAAGATCATCTTTATACGACTTTTAAAATAGGAGCCATAAACATAAGGGGGAACATGTTTGAAGAATTTGCAGGTACATTGGCTACATATATATATATATATATATATATATATATATATGCGCTAGTGATTAATTAATATGTTATACCTGAAGTACAGATATGGGACCTCGCCAGCTCCTCGCCATTCAAAATATTCATCCATGAGTTTATTCTGCTAAATATCTCTCATGCTATATGTAGCAACTAGTAACTAGCTTGAAATGAGTGGTCCAAGCCACCCTATCTGCCATCAGGTGGTATAAGCACTAAAAGAGGAGGGATAGGTTTAGATTAATTTTGCTGCTTGTTGTTCATATAAATTAAAGATTTGTATCATTTTGTAAACAAAAAGAGGAATAAGTTTCATCTTTCAGAAAGTTTTATACCTTCCTCTACTCATAAGAAACCGAAGGACTAACAAATGATAAGGCTCTTTGTACCTTCACTGAGGATCTTAGCATGAGTACTGCTCTTTACAACGAAACCACAAAAAGTAGTAAACCAGGGCTTTATATCCGGTTCTTTTGTATGCTCTAAAACACAAGATCAAATGAAGAAAGCAATGGCTTATCTGCTAAATGTGATACCTGCTTTAGTCATCCCCAACTGTCATGTTCTAACTTGAGCAGCACAAAAGAAGAAAGGAAAAGAAAGAATACCTAACAAAAAGATGATAAAAATTTTATATTATCTCTTGCACTAAGTGTTTATTCAAAAAGTTTAGTAAACTTCACAGCATTATGATAATAACCCAGTTGACACCAATCCTAATCCACCAGCGGCCCCATAAATTTATAAGGACTACTCCACTAAGTTGATGGTATTAATGGGTAGCATTTGTCACTTGAAGAAATGACCTCGAGCTCTGTTCCCATTAAGGATAAATGATTAAAAGACTTGAGAAAGAAGTCATAGGAATGGATGATAGCAAATTCCATGAATTATTGAATTAGTTTTAACCAAGGAGTCTTAGTTCTGGGATGGTATCGAATTCCATGAAAAACTTGTGTGGCTTGCCGGGACATTGTCCTGTACATCTATGACCAACACCTAAGGCTTCATACACATCATAATTCCTCATCCTTTTTCTTTTGAATCTTTGTAATTCTTTGAAAAACATATTTAGACATGTTTTTGTTGCACCTGTCATTTATGCGCACTTACAATATTTAACAATATATCATGCCCTAGAAGACTTGTGAGAACTATAACAGACATCTTTCAGAAAATGATGATTTTTTGGTCTGTTCTCTTCCTGAGGAGATGACTCTTTTTCTTGCATATGTTCTACCCGACTTTTTCGTCTTCTTGGACATGCACCCTTAATCTACTGTTATTCATGTTTATCCGACACGCAGAAAACATTCGCTTAGACAAAATATATAGTCAGATGATGATCAGCTCAAACTTAGTCAAACGTGTTCCAAATGTTTTCCATGCTCACCTTTAGTCCACTTCAGTGGCTGCCGCAATTCAAACCAGCAGCTGTTGCTTGGTAGCAGAATCCTTTGGCATTTGCAGCATCTAGCTAGATACCCATTTAAGCACAAATCTAATTAAATATTGATGATTTTTTAACAAGACGTGATATTCTTCAGGGTCGCAAGCTATGTATCGGTAATCAACAGCAGTAAGAACTATAAAGTTCAACAGCATTTAGGTCTTGATCATTGTATCACTAATCACAAGGTTGTTACTAGCTTGTCTTATATATGTTTCATGATATGATGAGGTGGGGCAGGGATGCATGTTCTTAATTGATTTCATGCTTTATTACTTCAAGAATTTGAACATCTAATTAGGTTGTTGTACTGTGAAAACCTATATCATTGACACAAAATAATGGCCAAAAGGTTCTTTTATTTTGTGAGATGAATTATACTAGCCGTTATCCTGATATAATCTTAGAGCAAGAACTGAAAATCATTAATTACAACTGATAAAAAGGAATGGGAAAAGGAAATACCAAAAGCAGGAACCCACTAGTTGTATTCTTTTTAGGGGTCGTTAGGGCATAAAGTATTCAAAATGCACACTTTTCAAAGGCATTACTACGATCACATCTTTTATCTTTCATTGCGATAGTAGTGTCTCAGTTTCCACACCTCAAACTTTTGATTTTGAGGGAGAGAGTGGAGGCCTTAGCCAAAAAAGAATGGCATGGAGACAAAGTTTCCACACTACACTTTTGCAGTCTTTGGAAAAAGAAAGCCAGCCAGCCAGCTAGCTAGAATGGCTGTTCTTATATAAGGTCGCCATCTACACAAAGCTCCTTCTTTTAAATACAAGATAATTTTTACATGAAAGTAAGGGAATTCTCGGATCTGAAACTCCAATAATAAGTGTATAATTGAACTCCGACAAAGAAAAAGCTTTATCATAGAATCATCTACCTTTCACTCTCTCCTAACTGCAGCTATACCTGAAGAACACTAGTCTTGGATCCTTCAATCATCATTCTCGTATGATAATGGGCACACAGAGAGAGACTAGGCTTATTGTGGGGCACTGTAGGTATAAATACATCTCAAAGGCAAAGTAGCATGAAAGACCAGTCAAAAAGAGGCTCCGGCGTGAAATTTAACAAGAGAATGCATGTTGATATTGTATATTCGATATGTTTTTGCTTTCAATCATTGTTAGATCTTGTCTTTGAGCATCTTTAGAAGACATATAGAGATCCTCATATCATATCATAGCTTTTTATTAATATTATAAATAATCATATGTTAATTCTTCTCAAAACAAACTGCTATCAAGTAAATATTCTAGTTTTAAGATCCCATGTGGCTCATCTCATTTCACTATTCTAGTTTTAAGATAACTCCTTTTTGTTTAATTTCTGTACATGAATTTATTAGTCTTTTGGATTATCTAAAATCTGAAGCTTTAATTACATCTTTTTGCCTAATGAATTGTAGATTTAATCCTGGTCCGTGTGCTTGATAATCTCAACACGAGATTCAACCATATCAGGAGTAGTCCAAAGAACAGCCACAAATAGCAAGGCATGTGCATGTTATCCAAAGGGAAAAATTAAAGCGCAGAAATTAATGGTCAGGAAAAAACACATCTACGACCGTACGTCTAGCACTAGCACATCGAGATTCGACAAAAAGAAAAACAATTGGAAATGACAATCAAGGTCAAAGTTCCTCTCTTCTGCACGCAAGACATGATGAGAGAATTTGACAGGAAGATTGTTGATGGTTTTGGTTAAAAGTACACATCCAATGACTTTAATCATCTTAACTAGTAATATGATGAGATGTTAATTACCAACAAGCTTGTAGCTCAATGGTGCTACGGCAAAGTTCCAGGATTAGGTCTCGAGCTTGAGTCTCACATTTTCTGTCGATCTTTAGCTAATATCAAAACAAAATCATGAAAGGTTAGTTGTGTCACCTGCAAAGATAATCTTGTCACCTATATATTTCTAGTAAGCTGCAATCAATGTGCTAAGCAAGCATCATAACTTCCTCCCGCACTCTTCTTTTTTTCCTTCTCTGTTATTATGGCTTCCTTTATAGTTCTGTTATGAGTCGAAGACCAGTAAGCTACCGTTTGGCTAATTTGTTTCAATGTAAAACCTAGGGAAAAAGCCAGTGTTTTTGCTTAAAAAGTCCATATCCCTGATCATCAAGAAAATTATAATGCCCATGTCCAAATTAAAGTCCAAATTAACTTAAACTCAACCTAAATTAACCTAAGTATAATGAAAAGTTGTAAGAAAATTTTTTTTTTCCTTCTAATTTTTGTAGTTATTGTGACCCTCCCCTCATCAGACCAAAAATTTCAGTTTTTGATCTTGAGTTTTTGGTTTAAAAAATAAAAGTAATAAGTAAATGATTTTCCCTCTCATGTTACTTTCGATTATGGTTTGTTTATGAAAGAATTAATGAAGAGAATAGGGTTTATAAAGATTTGAAGTTTATGTTATTAAGATTGATTCATGATTATTATGGGTTTAAGGTTAAGTGATTGATTTTGAGTGTCTTGTTAGAAATAAAGATTTGTGAATTGATTTGTTATGAGTTAAGAAATTTGTTTCAACTTTGCTAGAAAATCTGGACAAAGTGGTCTTGAGGTTGAAGATGACAAAATTTTATATTGGTCCTTGATTTATGAAAATTACAGTTTAGTCCCTAAACTTTGAAAAATTATAGTTTGACCCCTGAAATATATTTTGAAATTTTGGGCAGTATTCCTATGAGTTTAAGGATGATGAATCTCAGTTTGATAATTGATTTGAATAATTTTTAGTTTAGTCCCTTCATTTTGGATATTTACAATTTAGTCCCTGAACTTTGAAAAAAAAATACAATTTGGTTCCTGGAAATTAAATTGAGATTCTTGACACAATTGAGAATGGATTATGGGTGAAATTTCTGTATATTTATATATTTCTGACATTTATAGTTTGGTCATCCAATTCTGGTAAAATTATGTTTTGGTCCCTGATTTCTAAAAATTATCATTTTAGTCCCTAAATTTAGGAGACTAAACCCATTTTTCTTTTATGCATTGAAGTATTTTATTTGTATTGTTTTAATTTTTTTTTTAGTATATTATGTACATTCGTTGTAAGTACTTCTAACGATCCTCAATAAGATTTCGGGTCTTTCATCTGACATTTTTTTTACTTTTATATTTTATGGGTGAGTGAGTTAATCTTTAATATGCATGTAATATAAATAAATATGTATGTTGATTATATGATGAGTATAACAAGTTAATTTCTTAAATATTTATATTTGTTGCTTTATTTTTCTAGTACTCATCTATTCTTGAAGTTGCACTTGTATTTTGTTTAAGTAAAATCTATTCGATATGATATACATTACTTTGATAATTATGTGAATATCTATTATGCCTTGATAAAGGACTTGTTAGTAACTTCATGCTAACATATAGTAGTTAATCTTCGTGCACATAGTATTTTGTACACCTAGCTCGTTAGAGAGGCACCAACCTGTGACGACTGATCCTCTCATGGTAGTCACCTTCAGGTGTCATCTGATCTCTGACATGTATTCCACTACTTTATAATAATATGCCTAGTATACACATGTATATCAAGATAAATCGACTTGCAAACTATTAATATTTAAAATATATATTAATTGTTATTCTCTCACTGAGTTGGTTGAATTCATCTCTCATTTTTAATTTTATTTTAAATTCTTAATTTCTGTTAGCAGGTAGACTTTGTTGAGTGTTCATGATTCTTCAGTTTTGGACCGTATGTCTAGCTTGTACGAGGCTTTCCTTTTAGTTTTGATTCGATGTTTTAGGCGCTCCAATACTATCATGTTTTAATTAAGTTTGAATTTTAACAATGTAATGAGTATTATGGATTATTGTTTTTGTTTTAATTACTTATGAGAAGTTTTGAACTATTATTTGATTTCAATAGTTTTGAATAATAAAATATTTTGAAAGATTATGAAATATTGCGTATTTTTAAATAATTTGTTCTTTTGACATGTCTGTTTTAAGGGTTAGCGTATATATTAGAGTGTCCTTATATATAACACCGCTCTTGTGTTATCGATCATGTATTCGAGTTTCAGGTCATTAAAAAATGCTAACTTCATTTACAGTCATCACATGCAATGCATTATAAAATGAAATATAGAGTTGTATGTAAAGCTGCTGGAGATTATACAATACTCGAATACAAACTTGTTTTTGCTGATTATTGCTTGTAATGCTAATTTAAAGCAGAACCAATAGCACAGATTTAATACAAGCTCAATAGTGACTTGGCTAAAGACTCATATAGCTAGAGACAATAATATGGCTTGCTGACATGATTAAGCAAGAAATACATAAAAACATGAACACAAGTTTAGCAGAAGAAAAACACGATGTATCTGTTTGATTCTAAGAGTAACTTTACGTGGAGGGGTCCTTTCCGAATCCCATCAAAGAATGAGCTGCAAGCATTGATCCTCGGCGAAGTGTTTCCATTAAGTGGCCAACCAGAGGAAACCTGTTTGTTTCTCTGTTTCCAATTGGCTTCTTGTACCACCTGTACAAAGTAACACTGAATTTAACATGAGCATAAGTCGCAATTATGGATAATTCTGCATAGGTATCTGTAGAGCATACCAATCTTCATGGCGAACTACCTTCCCATCCTCGATGTATAGCTTAATGAGTGATATCAAATCTATATTTCTTCCAAGGAATTAACTTATAGTGCTGTTTGCTGTCAATTAATATCTGAAGCAAATGTATCATGTAAAGCAAATTGAATAGAAAGCTGATTTGATCTGCTTCACCCTGTGGAATCATAAAATCAGCAGAAGAAGACAATGCAAAGGCATTCATTCCCACAACATTTCTCTGGTTAAAACAAGCAACAAACTAATGATTCTGATCAATAAACTAGGGGTGATTTATTGGAAAATTGCATGGAGGTTTAGCAACAAATTCTCCATTTGAAGATGACCAAATAGGGATCAATGGAAAAGGAAAAATCTGCTCACTGCATAAAATGATCAATGTTCACTTCCTACAGAAGGCAGATAATTTTGAGGAGCTCCGTCAAACTACATCTGAACTCGTTATTACCACCGAACTCTGCTTATCGATCCGGTTTCATGACTGCAAACAGTTCTCTGTGATGCACAGTGTTTAAAGTTCTAAGAATCAAAAAGTCTATGTTTCACTTCACTAGTAAAACAACAAGATTTGCATACCCATGAGCACACATGAGCGGATCTTCAAAAGAAGCATTGGGAGCTAGCATAGATTTCAAAGTCTCGAGGCGTGGCACGAGACCCATATCTGAAACAATCAATGAAAGAACTTTGATGAACATTTTGAAATGATTGATAAAGAGTCTTGAACAATAACATAATTTTACATCGTATGAACTTCCATCGTCATGGAAAACAGTAATTTCCCTTCCATTCTACTCCCATTTAACCACCACTAATGTATAGAACGCATATACATTTCTTGCCATTGAAACAAAACACAGCCTAATTTCCATTCCTACCTTCAATGGAGCCAGATTGCATAAGATTGTAAGTAAACATACACTATAACCTTTACAGTTGCTCAATTACTATGGAAATAAACTTCAGAACAATATCTTTACTGATCAAAATGGTAATCGAAAAAACTTCGATAATTTTTTCTACATTTGGTGCACAACCATGGTCTCTAACAAAACATAACTTTATCTAACCAAAATAGCATTCTAACACAGAATTAAAAGCAAAAAAAAGAAAAGAAAACTCACAAGTTGAGAATGTGAGGGATTATATCTTCAGAAAGAGGTTTTCTTGGCTTGTACTCACATGCTCCCTTTCTACAACATTCCCTCGTCTCATCTTCCTCATCTTCAAAACCCACAAATATTTTTTAAAGCGAATGATCAGTAATCATCAAGAAACATTCGTCACCAAAACCAAATCAAACTAGAAAAAAGATTCAGCAAGAAAATTTTACATTTACGTACCCTTTTGCGAGATATTATTATCCATCCTAATTTTCTAGGAAACCAAACAAGAATCGGTTATAGAAAGAGTGGGAAAGTGAGGACAGACTTTTCTTTCAATAAGAACCAGAGAACACCAAACAACCATCAAGTAACGGGCTAACGGTATTTCAAGAATATCGGTAGTGGCTAAGTTTGTTTTCCACGTGGCAAAACCTGGTCCATCTGTCCTTTTCTATTTTGGCGGCCGGTTGAACTTTTCTTGGAAGGAGGGTGTTTGGACCTGGTGGAATAGATGCTCTATTGATATGGCTGGGATTACTCCTCGAGACATTAAAATCTTAAGATCATGGGTTAAAATCATCCACCAACTTATAAAAGTGGGGGAAACCATACTAAATCATATGGAAAACTTTTATGCAACATAGACAGGAGACCGAGATATTATATCCAATTCCACAAAAAAAAAAAAAAAAAATTAATTATCTTTTGTATTAAAAGAATTATTTTTTTTTCTCCTGTTTCCCTTCTTTTATGCGTCTCTCTTGTAGATATCCAATAATTACAGCTTGTATAATATAAAATTTCTCAAATCATACTATGTTTCAACCCAATACGATTTTTTATTTTTATTTTTTTTGTATAGTGAAAAACAAAAAACATGTAATTTGCGGCAGCATTTAATGATCTTGCTGGAGAAAAAAGATAATGCACTAGCAGCAATGGTGATTCTGTATACAATCCATCACCACAATAAATTCTACATAATTGGGAAATGGGAAAAAGCCGCTCTATTTCATCAATACAATGGCCATCTTAGCCAATAGCACAAGCTAGGGCAAAAATAGACCTTATTTCTCTTAAAATCAAATAGAAAGAATACATTTATTCACAGCCTTTACAAATGGTAAATTGATACACAAGACCCCATCATAACACCATATGATCTGCACAAAAGGCAGTAGTGCCACTGTAACAACGTGTGAAGGACAAGTGCATTGCGTGTCTTACCGGAGCATGAGGTCACTAATCCAAGTGAGTGTCAAGCTTTACCGCCTGGGTTCATTCAAGGTCTTCCCCTCAAAAAATTCCCCCAGCATTCTTTCCAGATCCTCAGCTGTGTACCTAATGAACTTCTGAGGATTCTTCCCACTCTCAACCAGAGGCCTGCAACAAAATGGTGGAAATGATATAAATTAGAGATCCACGATACAATGGAAAGTGGGGGTTTCGCACAATCTTTGGTGTAGTGGCAGCACCAGCACCGAGATATTATAACATTCAGAATTGAAAAGGGGGTAGTTTGGAGCCAGAAACTGAAATGAGCTTCCAAACAGAAGGGAAAAGAAAGACACAAAAAATAACATTTCCTGGCCCCTCATCACCCACAAATGAGCGTGACCAAGAGAAAATCTGAACATTAAAAAGACCAAACCAAACAACCAATTCAGATTGGTTCTGTTCAGTTTTCAGGTACCCAAATTCAAGTTGACACCCTAATATACATATATCAATATTTTCAGACCAAGTTAACTTGTGCATGTACTTCGTTCTTCTCTTGCATTTAAGAAGCATATTATAAAAGAAGGATATGTTTCTTCAAATCTACAAGAATATCAAGAAGCATATGTATCTGTGTTGCAAACATAACAGGACAGAACATACCCAAAGCGTTTTATAAAGGATCTGTAGGCAGGCAACAAGACTTCAGCGACAGCAAGTCTTAGTGACTCTCGCAACTCAGTGTCAGGAACAGTCCACTGAGATTGTTTTTGGTGAAGCTCCTCAAATTGGATATTGAAAGTCTTGAATCTGATCACATAACACACTTCTCCACCCAGGTCAGAAAAGCTTGTGAATATGGAAATGAAAAGAATATAAGGTTGTTTCAAGAAGAAAGTAAATTGATATTGACCTGTCTTTGATCAACCCTCTTGAGGCTCCACTGCCACTTCCTCCCTCACCAGATACAGCAGAACCTCCTCCCACAGATGAGGAGGTTAGGCCTTGCGTGGAGAGACATTGAAGTATCTGAAAATCCATGGTTTAGTAACACCAAACCCCAGTTACTTTACTCTATAGGTCTTTTCATTGTATGAATAGAACTTAATAAATAAAAGGCAAGCTCTCTCAACAAATCTATTTTTCTTTCTCGTAAGAAAATATACACACATCTTTGTTCCATCTTTGACAAAAGTTCCCTTGTTGTAAACTTTTCTTTCATATGCCTTGGTTATTATGATGTTATGCCAACTGCCTGTACCTATATCTTCTCGTTATATTTCTTTTATGTTGAAATCATCTTGACTAGCAAACACATTTTTTCTTGTAGATCTAGTCAACAAGGCTTCTGGCACCCTGAGGGCATTTTTTGTCTTTAACTACCTCAATTGTCTAAACTATCAAGACTATACGATATCAACAAAAACTAATTGAGAGTTCGGCCGTTGTCAGGCAGTTCATTTAATTGGCAAACAGAACAATACCTTTGACCAAGCATTCCTTTTGTATTGATTTGCATGCTGCTGCACAACCCTTCTATGCCTTTGAACCCAATCATCCCCTAATAAGTCCTTGGCTTCTGATCTGAAAACAAAAAATTATGCACTGAAACTTGCCTACAAGCAGAGCTAGTAAACTTTAAAGAGCTCTCAGAATACATAATGCATGACAAACCTGCGCACAGATCTGACCATGTAGTGAATATTGTTCATGAGAAATAAGTGAGTCAGAGCTGGATCTCTGTACTGCTTAGATTTCCCATCCAGATTGGTTTGAAGAGCCTGCATTATCCGCATTGTTATAGTTGCTAACTGTGAACTTGTTTCGCCACTGCTTTCAAATTCTTGGAAGAGTTGCTTCAAGGTTGATTGATAGCTGCAGAGGTTTAATACACAGTTTTCAGGGTAATAATGTGAACATATCTGATGTTAAATCCAGCAGCATGGGGACAATTTATTAAAAAAGAAACAATAAAGAAAAAAGGTTAGAAGTGTTTTAGAGAATAAAATATGTTTGCTCAACGTCAATAGCTGAGCAAAGAATATTTTGTTTGATCACTGGAAACAAAAAAAACAACATGGAGGCCTAGTCAGTCATATTATTGTGACTGCATCATATAGCTTCAAGTTAAAAAACGATACAGCACTAAAAGTGAACAGGCGGAACCAGCTAAATGAAGAAACTAAAAGATCAAAAGAATGGTCAGCAGAACTTACTCAAAGAGAAATTTCACGTAGTTAATCACATAACTTGTCAATGGATGAACAGTCCCATCCAGAACAGCAGTTTTTGTGGCATCTTTTTCAACTGCTTCTTCAAAATCACCAAAGGTTTCTTGAGCTGTCTGGGCAAGCCTTTTTGTCAAACCAAATGTGGATTCCCTGATTTCATTGCAAGCTTTACCACCAAAAACTGCCTCAATCTGCAAAAGAATTTGTAGTCGATAAAAATCATGTCGTATATTTACAATACTGCATGTTTCTCAAAATATTCATTGCCCTGATTGCAACTCATGCATTAACACCTATTCTGGCATCTAAGGCAAATGTGGATTGTATCATATATCTTAAAATTTTTGCATCCACAAAATTATCATGAATCAGTAGCATATATAGATCAAATTGGGGTCAGATGCAGATGTGTGTTTAGGTGTTTGATTCAATTATACTAAAAACCTACCACATGGAAAGCCTGGGAAAATAAGGATCTAAACTTTAGTAACAGTGAAAATAAACTTTCATTTTCCTTCGGCAAAGTAAGAGCAGAGTAAGAATAGGAGTCAAACTTGGTCCACAGAAAGGAGGGGAGTAGAGAAAGAAAGAACTAATATACGATTGAAGATTGATGCAATTTCTGCTAGACATAATGGTTTCTTGTTTCATTCATGCAAAATAGAACAAAGTTACAGGAAGTAAACATATCACATTCTTGGAACATATGTAGCATAAACCATACCTCTGAATGTAGTTCTCGCATTATCTCATACATGTCCAGAAGTACAAATAACTTCTCAGGTGACCTTTTGCTTCTGGCAATTGCATCCCCGAAACTAAGAAGCATGGAGACACTACTAGCAGTACATTCAGCAAAACATTGATCAAGGAGAGTATCAAACCCTTCAAATATTTGATCGCAGACTCTTCTTTCTCCAACAAACAGGACCTTGACCTGCTCAAAACATATTTAGATACTAGAAAGTACAACATACAAACAATCATGCAAGTCCACAAAGTGCTTACAGCAATGCGCATGAAATGAATCCAATTCCCAATCTTGGCCTCCAAGACCTCCCATTGCATCTTTTGAACATCCTCTTTGCTCAGCTTTTCAACGCCCAACTTGCGAAGGCTTTCATCCATGACTGAAGATCGGGTATCCCTGAAAGAAAACAAAAGAGTGGTCAATTTGATACAGTGTCTTCCTATTTAAACTATCAAGTCAAATCATGTTGCTAAATGCATTAAATGCTAGCTGATATTGACAAGGCTGGCTTTGGTATCATGCAGTGCCACAGAATCATAGAAAGATTGTAATTTTCTATAAGCTTGCATCTCTTCAGCTAGGTGAAATTAGAAGCTCTTCTAGTTAGATTTCAAGCAGACTACTCTTTAAAGTGGTAAGAAAACACTAATGTCATATTAAAGCTTTGTAAAATTGACTTAGCTGGAGCAAGCAACTAATGGATGGATACATATCTCATGGAGGTCAGAGCAGCTCAGAGTGCAAATAATATTCCATGTCACATAACTCATCGAAAGACAAAGCTCTTTACCTGTAAATTCTAAGTAATTGTTGTTGGTTCCCAGCTTGAACCATTTGTTGGGCTAAATCATGCAACAAAGGTAAAATCCTTGGAGGTATGAGAGTAAGATGTTTGAAGCCACCAGTTTCCGAAGCACCATTTTGGTGCTCATGATGATGATTCCTGCCACTAGAAAGGTTTCCAGGTGATTCTGAGGATGGTCGCAATGATTCAGGGAGGCACTCAAAGAGACGATCAGGTTCCACGGGCTTGCTGGAATTTAGAAAAAATAAATGAATAACCTGGTGAGATGAACAAACCTAAGTTGCATGACCAGATAAAGCGCATCCATAGGTCATTACCTACCACATCCTATCCTGAATTGCTAGAGATATTAAAATCAATTATGCACTATATATAAATGTCTTAAACAAAATAAACAGATGATGATTGTTCATAAGACGTTAAACAGAATTCATCTTGAATGTTGTTTAATGAAATGAATGCGATCCTTCAGAAATAATTAAATTATGTGGACACAAAAAAGAGTGACAATAGATTGCACAGCAAATACCCCCAGAACTTATTCTATCTGACATCAGATATCCCCAAATGTTAATCTATACAGGCCTATCATAAGCCAGTAAAACTTAAAAAGTCATTGAGAACATGCAAGCTTGTTGGCTGTGAGATGAGCAAGCTGGAGCAAGCAATGTCTCATGGAACCAGCTTTCTTTCCAACATCATAAGGAGTACATTACCACAGACAACTACCAGTTGACACATAGAGGAATATTAAATATCATCAGTGTAAAATAGAAGCACCAGTTGGTAAAAAAGGCAGAAGAATTAGCAATACACCAGTTAAAGTACCAAGCATGCAATGTGAAAAGCATCAATTTGACAAAACATACCTGTACGATGCCAACAACTGCTTAAACTCGTCCTCTAACTTTGAAATAGCCTTAGCAAGTAAGCTATTTGCATTATTGAGAACTGCATCACTACTCTTGAAGCCTTTGTTGCCACTAAAGAAATGAATGTTGCTTCTTAACTGATCAATTGCTTCTAGGTAACTCTCTAGGTCCTCATGTGGTCCCTTAAGTATTTTAGCCTCTGCCTACATATTGAAGTGATAATGATATCAACAATCACAAGCAGGAAATGTGCATCCAAAGAGTGAAAGATTTCTAAACATCAAACACTATACATCATCAAGGAAAAAGTAGATCTTGAGAAAATGGAAATTAAAAAGGACATAAAATCAGTTAAGGCATCAAGTTTGAGCCTTAAGAAATTAAAAAAGTAAAGACAGCAACAACAAAAAAAAACACCTACGAGCATGACAATGGGAAATGTTAGAACAGCGCCAAAATCTATTTTGCCAACTAAAAAAGTCCTAGAATCCTAATTTTTGAGACACAACACCTTAGTCTAGCAATTGAACAGAAACGCACAGAAACTCTTTGATCAAGCTAATCTTGACGGTGAGTAAGGTATAGGCATAAGCAAGCATAATGAAACATGGAAACAGGAAAAGGAAATACATTAGCAATTCAAGAGTAGTGATTTAAAAATAAAGCAGGGAAGCAAAAATTGTGGTAATTGATGAAACCAACCTGCCGAGAAGCATCAAACTGTGTCAATATAACCTCTGCAGCCTTTAATGTCTTGTCAATATTCTCATGAGCTTTCCTGATCGCATGTGTTCTAATCTACGAAAATCCAGATTAAGCAAAGCTAAATTCAATAAAAACAATCAGTATAATTTAATGGTCTCTAAAAACCAGTCAATCCATCCATCTAGGGTCCTTCAACAGTGATCATTTTAATACTCAAGATCCAAATCCCTTCAACTAAAAAGCAAATCATAAATCAATACCAAACAAGAATAACAAGTCAGTTCAATTACAAGTCAAATTAAACACTAGCACCAGGATCCAATCAAGCAAGCACAAATCAAACTAAATACTAGCAACCAGGATCCAATCAAGAATCTTATAACTTTCTCATCATCACCCAACTAATCATTTATCTCATCCGGGTTCTTCAACCAACGATCAAAAACACCCCAAATTCTAATCTTTCAGCTTTCCTCGATTTTCTCATAAACCAAAAAACAAACAATAAATCAACATCAGACAACAAGTACAGGCCAATGCAATTGCAAAATAAACTAAGCACTAACATCTAGGATCAATTATCTCGTCTGGGTTCTTCAGTTTATCATCAAAAGACCCCAAAGTCCCAATCTTTTCCCTCACTTTCTCAAGAACCAAATAAAAACCCATCCAGAAAATCACAAAAAAAGTAGAATCCCCTATCTACTCACCTGAGTTGGACGCATAGCAGTCTCGAGAACTGAAAGACGACTATCAAAAGATCCCAGAATTGAAACAACACTATCAGTAATAGTTTGGCTTTTCTGAAGTGCTTCTTTCATCTTTGCTGCTCTTTCACCAAGTGAATCCATGCCTGACACTGCCACAACCATCTTTTCTTCTTTTTTTAGAAGAAAATACAGAAGCCCCAGAAAGAAAATTATAGAAAGAACCCAAAAAGATGAGTTCTTGCTGAGACTTGAATTAGTGGAGAAGATATGGGACCCGCGCTGACCGATCAGGGCAGTGCCAGTTTTTTTCTGAAGAATTTTCTTCTCTTTTGTTTTTGGTAGGTCTTTGACTTTGACGGGTTGTACACTTTGGTCTTCCGATAACTTTGATCTTCTTTATTCAGTAACTAACTGTGTCATACTAATGGTTATTTTTTTATCATCTTAAAAAAAATAGATGTAAAAAAAAAAACATCACCCATAAAAAATAATAACAATATCGTTATTTATATATATATTTTAGTTGTATTTATTTTTTAAATTGATATAAAAAATAATTAATAAGTTCTCGGAAAAAAATATTTTTATAGGATATTTATAGTTAAAATTAAAATGATGACAAAAATAAATGGTGTGCTAATTTGGTTAAAAAGAGATAATTGGTGTGAAGCTTAGTTTGGAATTAGATGGAAACACGGTAATTTTATTATAATTGTATTATATTTTTTAATTTTTTGGATTCAAATACTAAAATTTTAATCTAGAGTAATCTTATTTATACATTGCCAATGTAGTATATAATATAGTATTTGCACAGTATGCCCAAAATCTAAGACATTTAAGAATAAGGTTGATGTGTTGGATAATTGTTTAATCTCTTAGTTAAAGTAATCTAATTCATTCTCTATATTTAAGATATTTGGTGAGTTAATATAAAAAACTCAAACGGTTGGTAAGTGGTAGCAGGTATAGTTATCAAACCCGACCTGAGAATTGACCCAACAAAGGAGCCGAGCCCCGGGTCAACCCGATAAAATTTAAAAAAATATATTTAAATTTTTAATATTTCGTATGAAAAAATTAAGAAACAATCCATGTGAATATAGGATATACATGTTTTAAATAATGAAGTTTAAAAAATTATTTTAAAAGGTTTTTTATCCCACATTGAAAAAACATAACTTTTTTATTGTGAATATAGAGTATATATATTAAAGGGTTTCAAATCTCATATTAAAAAAATAAAATATTCTTCTAGTATTTATACAGTAAACTTTGAAAATGATTAATAATCAACTAAAAATATATATAAAAAAGAGGGGTCTCTAGTAAGGAGAAAAAACACATTTGAAAAAAAAAAAGAGTCTTTGTCAGATTGACCGGTTTTTGCTCATGCCGATCTTTCATCTTACCCGGATCGGTCCAGTCATCAGGTCGACCTGGTCCCTGGTCAACCCGTCGGGCAAGGCCGGGTTTAATAACTATGGTAACAGGTGATGTCTAGCAAGCAAGGTGACCAGTAACTGTCGTAGTAAGAGATGATGATTGGTAAGTCAGGTGATCGGTTTTCGTGGTAGTAGTAGGTGGTGCCTGATATACCAGGTGATCAGTAGTTGTGGTAATAGTAGGTAATGATTGGTAAGCCAAGTGAGTAGTACATGAAAAAAGTCTCATTTGAAGGACATAAGAACTCTCCGGTGATAAAATCAGTAATTTTATAAAGAGAGAGTGCAATGATATTTTAGAGAGATAGACTCTGAAATATGCATATTAAAAATATTGAGAATGAAGAGATCAAGAACCTTTGACTTGAATGATTTATAATGTATTTATAAACCATGAATCTTATTATTTTGTGGAGAGGAGTCGAAATGTAATTTCACCCTTGTAGTATTTTTAACTTATATGCTACTCAAAATAATACGTATTGGATCAGTATAAAATACTAGGAGACCCGCGTGGAGTCTAGTAAAAATTCATTGGCGAGTGTTGGGCTCGGACAAGGTATCTTAGACTATTAGAGGTGAGAGTGGGCCCAGGAGCACTACCAGTACCCAAACACGCTAGGCTTAGGCATGACAACTCGAGTCCACGAGGGCGCTGGGGTGCATACCCGGTGCTAGGCGTACATGTACTGGACAGATGCCTAGGGCACTGCATGGCATCCATGCACCCATGCAGGGAGTATGGGCTCGGGCTACTTGCTCGAGCCCATGTTCCTGGTGCATGGGCTCGGGCTCTTACTCGAACCCATGTTTTTTAGGTGTTTTTTAAGCTTTTTCCTCTTTTAGAGAATTTGTTTAGTGTATTTTGGGATATTTTTTAGGTCTATTTTATTTGAATTCATCAATAGTCCCCAAGTCCTTGTGATATTACTTCGTAAAGATTTGTAAAAGTACTTGGTTACCATTACAAGTTCATTGAATTTCCTTCATATAAGAAGAGATGTTGAAATCCCGGGTAATAAACCGGAGAGCCCGCACGTGAAGAAGTGCACTATATTTTAAAAAAATTATAAGTATATAGAGAGAAACCATGATAGTTTATTAAGGTCGTTATGGCAGTTTTTAGGTGTTTTTGAAACAAAAATTGGTTGAAAATGGGTCTTCGGTGTCAAAAACCTTGCCCTGACTTTTTAAGAGTCCGTTTGGCTAAGAGTTTGTAGCTGCGTTTAGTATGTAACAGTGACAACATAGTGTTTGGTTAAGAAATGAGCCGTGATTTTTATACGTGGGACCTACCATTATCTGCGTTGAAAACACGGTTTTGTTGAAGCAGAATTTACATGCTTTCTGTCGCGTTTTTCCCTCTCTGCTGCGTGCTTTCGCACATCAAGCAAATTAATTGGCATGATTTCATGCCAATTAATTTGCGTGAATAGTGCAGCATGCTGCACTGTTCGCGTCAACAGTGTAGCATGCTGTATTATTCTGGCCGAACCGGTTCCGGTTCAAAACTTAAAATATATTAAAACGGGTTCGATCCAGTAAAATAAAAAATTATTTTTTATAATTTTAATTGTATTTTATTTGAAAAACTAGTATTTAATATTATTCAATATTTAACTACATAAATTAGACAAAGATCGTTTGATGACGTAGCATTTGCAGAATTGTAGATATTTTAATGGAACAATAAAAAATATTTTATATAAAGTATTATTTATTTTATGATATAATATCAATAGTTAAATCTACAAAATTTTAAATTAAAAACCATCAATATTAATATATATATATTTTTAAATTATTTTATAACTTCAATTTCAAAAGTATTCTTAACCAAACACATTAAACTACTTGTTGCTCAACTTCAATTTCAACCACAGTTTTAACCAAACATCTATTTTTTCAAATCAACCTCAACTAAAAGTACTTTTTATAAAATAACTTTTTTCAAACCACAACCATAACAGCTACCGCAATACCAAACACACTCTAATACTAATAGGGTCGCCAAAATCTAGGCACAATAGTGTTTTCTTCCCAAAAAAGCCAGGGTGGATGACTGCCTCTTAAAAAAATAACGAAGACCCAACTGTGTGGGCCTGGGTTGGCAGAACCACATGTTGCCCATCCACCGCCGCGCACTTGGACATTTTCTTTGATACTTTTTATTTTTTTATTTTTTTTATTTTTATTCTTTGATATTTTTTTTAAAATTTATCAGTTAATATTTAATTTATTTTTAATTAATCTTCATAATTTATCTTGTTTTACTTTATTTTTTTATGAAATTATCATGATATTAAATAAACACTCTGTTATTTTGGTTACACTAGATTTTATAAATATTTATTTTTTTTATTGTTTTTTTAGTTTTTTAAATTATTTTTAAACTCACGCGTGGCATATTTAGTTAACCCCTACACAATTTAGCTTTTTAAAAAAACTAAAAACAAGTTAGCAATGTTTTAGCAGTGCTCTTTTGAGACTAAAATATCAAAATATTCTTGTCATATTATATTCATACTGCTGCGGTATGAATATAACTTATGTATTTTTTTTAAAAAAAATTGATAGTCGTAATTCATGTAACAATATAAATTATGTATTTATACGTGTATACAGAATATTTTTTGGGATGTAAAACAAAACATTGGATCTTCTACTACAAACTAAAAATGTTAAAAACTAAAGATTGTATAATGTTTTTATAAAATTAATTTTTAATTAAAAATATATTACAAAAATATATCTTTTAATTTTTTTATTAACATATCAAAATAATATATATATATATATATATATATAATTCAATATTTTTCAAGTTAAAAAATAATTTAAAAAAGCAAGTAAAAATACATTAACAAATGTAGCTATAGTAAAAGCTTGTTTAATATTACGGTGACAGCTATTTTTCAACGTATTTTATTTAAAAATTATTTTGAAATAATATTTTTTTTTATTTTTTAAAATTTATTTTTGATTTCAAGAACATAAAAAAAACTTATTTTTTACAAAAATATTTTAAACACATAAAAACAAACCGGGACATTGCTCGAAATTTCCATGATTCATAAAATATCTGAAAATAATTATAGAAAATGACAGGAGAAAAAAAATAATAAAAAATTAAATCCATGGGCAGGGCAGCCCAATTCATATCACGGTAATTAATTCAGCATACAGGGATATTTTAATAAAATCAATATGACCTCCGCTATAAACCCTCGCTGAAACATGAAAACCCAAAGAAATGGCCATTTGCCGTTCTGTTTTCTTACATTCCCCCCTTCTTCATCATCCTCCTCAGCCTCAGTTTCTGTCTAAACCCACTTTTTTCTCCCCAAACTACCCTCCTAAGTTCTCTAAATTCACCAAGTTGCCACTCCTCCATCAAAACCCGAAACCTCACAACACAACAATATCGAGTCTCGGCTGTACATCATCAGCATCATCATCAATGGAATCACCTCCTGAAGGTTACCGAAAAAATGTTGGCATTTGCCTTATCAGCCCATCAAAGAAGGTAGTTGAGTAATAATTCACGTAGCTGTGAATTTGTGCAAAAAACATGAGCTTATTCTGTGTGTGGACTGTGCAGATTTTTGCTGCTTCAAGGTTGGATATGCCCAATGCTTGGCAAATGCCACAGGTGATTTAAAGATTGGTTTTTGTTTAATGGGTTTTGTTTAGATTTTGAATCTATTTATGGTTTGATTGGTTTTCTTTGAAAATGAATATGCCACAGGTGATTTAAATGTTGGTTTTTTCTAAAAAAATATGTTAAAGATTGTAGAGTGATGTTTAATTGTGTTAAGGATTACGTAATATGAGTTATTTTGAGGTCTAATTGAAGATAAAGAATTGGAAAAGATTAAGGAGGTAAACTATGTTGTACAAATTAATGACGATGAATCTTAAGTTTTAGTGATTTGGCTGTTGCCTATGTTGCTGTAATGATTAGTAAAAGGTTTCATTTTGTGGTGCAATAATGTTATATAAAGTTTTTTTTTTTAAAAAAAAGGGAAAGAAGATTGTTTGTTGATATAGGGATGTTAATGGTGTTTTGTGTGAAATAGGGTGGCATTGATGAGAATGAAGACCCGAAAGTTGCGGTTATCAGGGAACTAAAAGAAGAGACAGGGGTTAGCTCAGCAGAAGTTCTTGCCGAGGTCTGGCTTTTTCCTGTCTTTTTTTATTCCCCTGTTTTTCATCTTAAAGGAATGGGCAGCTTATCTCAACTGAATCTTTGAAGGAGAAAATGAAATGCTTTCTTTGAAACTGGTTACCCTAATAAGGAATATTGAAATTTATCAACCATGTGATTTTGTCTAATTTAAGCTGGCTTTGAGATATCAAGAATCTTCTCTTTATTGTTAGCCAACATGTTATCCTCGTTAACTTCCATGGCACTACTGAATTTGTTTGAGAAAAAATTCCGCCTAGTGTTGTTCATGTGCTATACTCTGCACAGATATGAAATCATCAGTAGCAAGATCTAGCAAAAAAAATGTTTTCGCTAGTGTATTATTTTATTTAGCCATGATGTCATTGCTCTGAATGAGGGGGGCTTGTCTGATTCGAAAAGTGGATGTGGATTAAACATGTTAAATGGTTTGCTTCTGGATTATAATGTGCACTCTAGTGATTTGCGCTGTTAATTTTAATTCCATGGTATAGCCTTGTGAGAGTTTATCGACACCATTCTATATCTATGCAGTTCATGTTCTATCACATTAGCTGTAGCTACGGATTGATGAACCATGCCTTCTGAGAGCTTATATATTTCTAGTTTTCAGCCTTTGCATCTGATTGACTCTACGTGTTCCTGTTCAAATTATTTTGGGAGTGGCTACAGTTTCTTGTTGAGCATTCTGTGGTAGGTTTACCAACTTGATCG
>Ga0307517_10004425_pt1 | contig 21587 bp, 15 predicted proteins | sample 23_EM_MG_FD_194515 | JGI IMG/M metagenome (GOLD analysis project Ga0307517, IMG submission 194515) | Populus trichocarpa ectomycorrhiza microbial communities from riparian zone in the Pacific Northwest, United States - 23_EM | ecosystem: Host-associated > Plants > Roots > Unclassified | place... | reverse complement strand
ATCTCCGGGCACCCGGAGTTCACCGCCGCCCTGGCCGCCGCCGTCGCCGGTGAGGCGGCGGCCGTGGCCAGGGTCGTCCAGGGCCCGGCGGACCTGCTGGGCCGCGGGCTGCTGGTCCGCCCGGACGGATCGCACACCGGCACCCTCGGCGACCCCGGGCTGGACCGCACCGCCGCCGCCGAGACGCTCGCGCTGCTCGAATCCGGCCGCACCGGCACCGCCCTCATCGGGTCCGGCGGCAGCCGCTGCGGCGAGACGCTCACCCTGCTCGTCGAGTCCAGCGTGCCGCCCCCGCGCATGCTGGTCTTCGGCGCCATCGACTTCGCCTCGGCCGTCGTGCGCATCGGCAAATTCCTCGGCTACCGCGTCACCCTCTGCGACGCCCGCCCGGTCTTCGCCACCCCCGCCCGCTTCCCCGACGCCGACGAGGTCGTCGTCGACTGGCCGCACCGCTACCTCGAATCCACCCGCACCGACGCCCGCACCGTCATCACCGTCCTCACCCACGACGCCAAGTTCGACGTCCCCCTCCTGGAACGCGCCCTGCGCATGCCGGTTTCCTACGTCGGTGCCATGGGCTCCCGCCGCACCCACGAGGAGCGCCTGCAGCGCCTGCGCGAAGCCGGCCTCAGCGAGCTGGAGCTCAACCGCCTCCGCTCGCCCATCGGCCTCGACCTCGGCGCCCGTACGCCCGAGGAAACGGCCCTGTCCATCGGCGCCGAGATCGTCGCCAACCGCCGCGGCGGCACCGGCGTCCCCCTGACCGGCGCGCACACCCCGATCCACCACGACGCCACGCCGATAGCCGGCCGGGTCAGCCCGGCGGCGTAGGGCCGAGCGCTCCCGGCAGGCCCTGCTCGGCCCAGATCACCTTGCCGTCGGTCGTGTACCGGGTGCCCCAGCGTTCGGCGAACTGGGCGACGAGGAAGAGGCCGCGGCCGCCCTCGTCGGTGGTGGCGGCGTAGCGCAGGTGCGGGGAGGTGCTGCTCGCGTCGGCGACCTCGCAGATGAGGGTGCGGTCGCGCAGCAGGCGCAGGCGGATGGGCCCGGCCGCGTAGCGGATGGCGTTGGTGATCAGCTCGCTGAGGATCAGTTCGGTGCTGAACGCCAGCTCGTCCAGGCCCCATTCGCTCAGCCGCCGGGCGACCGAGGCCCGCAGCCCGGACAGGGCGGCCGGGTCGGCCGGGACCTCCCACTCGGCGATGCGGTCGGCGCGCAGGCGGTGCGTACGGGCCGCGAGCAGGGCGATGTCGTCGCCGGGGCGGTCCGGGAGCAGGGCGTCGAGCACGGCGGCGCAGGTGTCGTCGGGGGAGCGGCCGGGGTGCCCCGCCAGGGCCCCGCGCAGCATTTCGAGGCCGACGTCGATGTCGCGGGTGCGGGACTCGACGAGCCCGTCGGTGTACAGGACCAGAAGGCTGCCCTCGGGGATGTCCAGTTCGGCGGTCTCGAAGGGCAGCCCGCCCAGCCCGAGCGGCGGTCCGGCGGGCAGGTCGGGGAATTCGACGGTGCCGTCGGGGAGCAGCAGGGCGGGCGGGGGATGGCCGGCCCGGGCCAGGACGCAGCGCCCGGAGGACGGGTCGTACACGGCGTACAGGCAGGTGGCGCCCGCGATGGCGAGCTCGCCCTCGGCGCCGGGCGACTCCTCCTGGTCGATCCGGCCGACGAGCTCGTCCAGGTGGCCCAGCAGCTCGTCCGGCGGCAGGTCCAGGGTCGAGAAGTTGTGCACGGCGGTGCGCAGCCGCCCCATCGTGGCGGCGGCCAGCAGCCCGTGGCCCACGACGTCCCCCACCACCAGGGCGACCCGGGCGCCGGGCAGCGGGATGACGTCGAACCAGTCGCCGCCGACCCCGGCCTGGGCGGGCAGATAGCGGTGGGCGACGTCCAGGGCGCTCTGCTCGGGCAGCCCGCGCGGCAGCAGGCTGCGCTGCAGGGTGACGGCCATGGCGTGCTCGCGGGTGTAGCGGCGGGCGTTGTCGATGCAGACCGCGGCCCGGGCGACCAGTTCCTCGGCCAGCGACAGGTCGCCCTCCTCGAAGGGCCCGGGCCGGTCGAGGCGCCAGAAGTTCACCATGCCCAGCAGCACGCCCCGGGCCTTCAGCGGGACCGTCATCAGGGAGTGGATGCCGTAGTCGAGCACCCTGCGCATCCGTTCCGGGTCCTGCTCGACCCACTCCATCGCGTCGCTGAGATCGGCTACGAGCACCGGCTCGCCGGTGCCGAAACCGTGGCCCATCGGGGTGTCCGGGCCCCAGCGGACCAGCCGTCCCGGCGGGTAGAGCGGGTGGTCCTCGCGGATGCCGTTGACCGCGACCCGGCGCAGCTCGGCGGCGCCCCCGGGCCGGGGCTCCTCGCCGTGCAGCACGGACTCCACGAGCCCCACGGTGACGAAGTCCGCGAGCCTGGGCACCGCGACCTGGGTGAGCTCCTCGGCGGTCCGTACGACGTCCAGCGTGGTGCCGATCGCCACGCTCGCGTCGTACAGCAGCCGCAGCCGGGTCTGTGCCTGCGCGGCCTGCCCGGACACGGCCCGCAGCTCGGTGAAGTCGCGCAGCGTCGCGACGCTGCCCGGCGGCCCGCCGTCGCGGTCCGTGGGGCGGTTGTTCACCGCCAGCTGCCGGTCGCCGGCCGGCAGCACCTCGTCGGTGGCGACGCGTCCGGACGCCAGCAGCTCGGTGGCCTGCGGATTCAGGCCCAGCTCGGTGACCGGGCGGCCCTCGGCGTCGGGGCGCAGATCGAGCAGCCGCCGGGCCTCGTCGTTGGCGAGCAGCAGCCGCCGTTCGCCGTCCAGGATCAGGACGCCCTCGCGCACGGAGTGCAGCACCGCGTCATGGTGCTCGTACATCCGGGTCATCTCCAGGGGCCCCAGCCCGTGCGTCTGCCGCCGCAGCCGGCTGCTGACCGCCGCCGTCCCGGCCGTGGCCAGGGCCAGCCCGGCCGCCGCCGCACCCAGCAGGATCGGCAGCTGCCGGTCGACGACTCCCCGCACCTTGCTGAGCGTGACCCCGGCGGACACGATCCCCACGACCCGGCCCTTGCCGTCCCCTTCGCTGAAGACCGGGACGGTCGCCTGCACCAGCCGCCCGATGGTCCCGTTGATGGTCTCCGTGACGACGCCCCCCGCCAGCACCGGTCCCAGGTTGCCGACGAACTTCTTGCCGATCCGGTCCGGCTTGGGATGGGTGAAGCGAATCCCCTCGGTGTCCGTCACCACGATGAAGTCGACCCCGGACCCCTTACGGGCCGCCTCCGCCCGCGGCTGCAGCACGGCGGTGGGGTCCGCCGAGGCCAGTGCCTGGACGATCCCCGGCGAATTCGCGAATGTCTGGGCGACGGCGAGCGAACGGTTGCGGGCCTCCAGGGTGCTGTCGTGGCCCGCCTGCAGCACAAGGGCGGCCACCGCGCCCACGCCGAGCAGCAGCACGACCACGACCTGCAGAACGAAGACCTGACCGGCCACGCTGCGTACCCGGCCCCACAGCCGGAGCATAAGCCCATGTCTACACTGCCCGGTCCGAAGAGGCGACCGGTACGCGTGAGGTCGCCGGAGGCATCCTAGGCTGGCCCCATGCCGACCGTGCTGGACCGCCGCGCCCTCAACCGGGCCCTGCTGGAGCGCCAGCTGCTGATCGAGCGCTCCCCGACGGGCGCCGCCGAGGCCGTCGAGCACCTGCTGGGGCTCCAGTCCCAGGCCCCGGAGTCGGCGTACATCGGGCTGTGGACGCGGCTCGACGGCTTCGAGCTCGACGACCTGGCCGGGCTGCTGCGGGACCGCGGGGCGGTACGGCTGGTGCTCATGAGGAGCACGGTGCACCTGGTCAGCGCGCGGGACGCGCTGCGGCTGCGGCCGGTGCTCCAGCCCATGCTGGACAAGGTCTTCGCCGGCAGCAACTGGGCCCGCGGGCTCGACGGGGCGGACCGGGCCGAGGTGACGGCCTTCGGGCGCGACCTCGTCGAGGAGCGGCCCCGCGATCCCGGGGAACTGCGGAGCCTGCTCGCCGCCCGCTGGCCCGGCGCCGATCCGGCCTCGCTCGTCAACGCCCTGCGCAGCTGGCTGCCGCTGGTCCAGCTGCCGCCCCGCGGTCTGTGGGGCGAGGGCGGCCGGGTCCTCTACACGACCGTCGAGCACTGGCTCGGCGAGCCGCTCGCCGCCCCGGACCCCGCCGGTGTCGTACGGCGCTATCTGGCGGCCTTCGGCCCGGCCTCCGTGGCCGACGCCCAGAAATGGTCCGGTCTGACCGGGCTGCGGTCCGTCTTCGCCGGGATGGAGCTGCGTACGTACCACGACGAGCTCGGCCGCGTCCTGTACGACCTGCCCGACGCCCCGCCTCTCCCGGATCCCGGCACGCCCGTCTCCGCGCGCTTGGTCGCCGACTTCGACAACCTCACGCTGTCCCATGCCGACCGGAGCCGGATCCTCGCCGACGAGCACCGGTCGCGCCTGATGACCGTCAACGGCATCATCCGCGCCGCGGTTCTGGTGGACGGCTTCGTCGCGGGGACCTGGCGCGTCGACCGTGCCCGCGGCTGCGCGACGCTGACGGTCAGCCCCTTCGGGCCGCTGGCCCGCGCGGACCGGGCGGCGCTCACACGGGAGGCGGAGCGGCTGCTCGCGACGACGGACCCGGGTGCGGTGCACGTCGTCGACTTCGGCTGAAGAAGCTGAAGAAGCCGCAGAACAACCGCAGACCCCCGCCCTTCGGGCGGAGGTCGCGGCGTTGGTGGATAGGGGGCGCGGGGAACCGTTCGTAGCGGCGCACCGCGCCCCCTGGTATTACCTGACGGATCGTCAGGAGTTGATCTGTGTCGTCACCAGTGACGAGAAGGTCGTCAGGCGGGTGTAGACGCCGGGGTAGCCGGCCTCGGCGCAGCCCTCACCCCAGGAGGTGATGCCTGCGAGGACGCCGCCTATGAGCAGCGGGCCGCCGCTGTCGCCCTGGCAGGTGTCCACGCCGCCGGAGGTGTAGCCGGCGCAGACCATGTCACTGGCGACGAAGTCGGAGCCGTAGGAGCTCGCGCAGCTGGAGTTGGAGACGATCGGAACCGTCGCCGTCCGCAGCTGGTTGGAGGAGCTGCCGCTCTCCGACGTGGTGCCCCAGCCCAGGATGCGGGCCGTGGTGCCGGCCGCGTAGATGCTGGTCTGGCTGGCGGAGACGTACGAGGCCGTGGTGTACGACATCGCGGTGGACAGCGTCAGCACGGCCACGTCGTCGCCGTTGGTGGCGTCGGTGTAGTCGGGGTTGATCCAGATCTTGCTGACCCTGCTGACGGTGCCGTTCGTGCCGCTGAGGTAGGTGCGGCCGCCGACGACACGGACGCTGCTCGTGGTCTCGCCGACCATACAGTGGGCGGCGGTGACGACCTTGGTGGAGGAGACCAGCGTGCCGCCGCAGAACTGGTTCTGGGAGGCGTCGGTGATCTGCATCATGAACGGATAGGCGGTGGTCGTGGTGGTCGAGCCGCCGACGATGCTGGCGTGGACATCGGCCTGTGCTGCCGATGCGCCGACCAGGAGGGCGGCGGACGTCGCCGCGGTCGCGAGGACCGCGGCGACGGCCTTGCCCGCACGGGTAAGGCTGAACATGTGGAACTCCTCAAAGACTGCCGGTGGGGGGAGCGCGCGGCCCTGCGGGTGTGGGGGGATGTGGTGTCGCACCACGCGCACGGCACGGCAGCCGTCGACGCCGTTGCCGTCAACTGCCGTGTTTGAAGAGGTTGTTGTTACTGTGCGATCCTCAAGTTAGGGGTGGCCGAGCCACGCCCCCAATGAGGGAACCCCCTTGCGGGGGCCGGATAGGGATAACCCTCGGTTAGGTTCCGGTCACTGAAGTCGCATCAGGCGCAGGCGACATGACGTGACGTCAGCCCGCCGCCCGCCGCTTCGCGGCCAGCCGGACGATGTCCACCCGGGACCTGATCCCCAGCTTGCGGTACACCCGGGTGAGGGTGGCCTCGACCGTCTTCACGCTGATGAAGAGCGTCGCCGCGATCTCGCGGTTGGTGGCCCCCTCCAGGACCAGCGCGGCGACCTGACGCTCCATCGCGGCGAGCGTGCTGAAGTCCGGGATCCCCTGGTCCGCGCGGGCCTGCTCGGCGGCCGGCGCCGACGCCTCCGCCGTCCCGGCCGGTGCGGGGGAAGCAGCCGGACCCGCGCCGACCAGCTCCAGCCAGGGCAGCGCCTTGGCGCGCTTGAAGATGCGCGCGGCATCGTTGAGGGCGGTACGGGCGGCGGCCGGATTGTGCCGTTCCCGCTCGACCCGGGACAGGGCGAGGGAGGCCCGCGCCTCCTCCAGCGCGTAGCCGAGCGCGCCGAGCCTGTCACGGGCGTCCGTGAGCAGCGCCGCGGCCCCGTCCAGGTCACCGCGGGCGGCCCTGACCAGCGCCTCGGAGCGGTCGAGGACCGCCAGGATGCTGGCCCGGCCCAGCCGGGTGGCCGGGATGCGGGTGGCGTCGATCACGGCCTGCGCCTCGTCCAGCTCGCCGACGCGCACCAGCGCCTCGGCGAGGTCGCCGTGCCAGCGGTCACGCGAGGGATCGGTGACGCCCATCTCGCGCTCCAGCTCACGGACCCGCCGCAGGGTGTCGACCGCGCCCCGGTGGTCCGCGCCGACGAGCTGGGCGTGGCCCAGCGCGCACAGGGCTCGGGACAGGTACGACATGTCCCCGTAGGCCTCGGCCCGCCGTACGCCGTCCTGGGCGAGGGAGAGCGCCCGCTGCACACTGCCGCCCGAGGCTTCGGCCAGTGCCGCGTCGCGCAGGGCCGGGACCTCGTACATGCCGGTGTCCTCCACCAGCCGCAGGCCCTCGCGGGCCAGCTCCAGCGCGGTGCCGCAGCGCCCGGACCGCAGCTCGGTCTCGGCGAGCCCGCGGGCGAAGACGATCTCGCCCTCGACCGCGCCGCGCCGCCGGGCCTCGCTCAGCAGCCAGGTGATCGTCGCCCGGGCCTCGTCGAGCTGGTCGCTCATGTGCAGGATCCGGAAGCGGATGTACTGCGGGCCGTTGTGGTGCACGGCCACCTGCGGGTCCTGCGGTTCGGCCGTGGCCAGGGCGAGGGTCGCCTCGGCGTCCGGGTGGCCGGACAGCGCCTCGTTGAGCGCCTGGAAGCTCAGGGCGAACAGCTCGGTGCGCCGGTCGCCCGCCTCGGCCGCCAGCCGGGCGGCCCGGCCCGCCTCGGCGGCGGCCTCGGCCATCGCGCCGTCGATCAGGAGGATCCGCCAGGCGAGCTCGTAGCGTACGAGGGCCTGCAGCCCGGGGTCCTCGCCCGCATCGGCCAGGGCCTGCGGGTAGATGTCGTCCACGTCGGAGAGCGAGTGCTCGACCGAGGCGATCACCACGATCCAGGCCCGGACCCGGTCGGCCGGGCTGGTGGCGGTGACCAGCACGTCCCGGGCGATGGTGCCGGCCAGGTCGGTCTCACCGGCCCGCAGCGCGTGGTCGGCGGCGTCGAGCCGTCGCAGGTTGGCCGTGTCCGCGTCGCCGAACGGCGTGTGGCGGGCGGCGAGCAGTCCGAGCTGGGCGGCGACCCCGGGGGCCCCGCGTTCGGCGGCGACCACCGCGGCCTCGGCGAGCCCGCTGGCGACCAGCTCGTCCCGGCCGGGGGTGGCCAGCGCCAGGTGGCGGGCGCGTTCGATGACATCGGAGGCCGCCTCGGCGAGCGCGGCGTGCGCGGTGCGGCGGTCCTCCTGCAGTGCCTCGGCGTACAGCGCCGCGGATATCAGCGGGTGGGCGAAGCGGACGACGCCGTCATGGTCGGTCTCGACGAGCCCGAGGGCGGACGCCACCGAGATCTCGGCCTCGGCGTTGGTCCGGCCCGCGCTGCGCAGCAGCGACAGGGTGGGGCGGGCGCCCGCGCAGGCGATCAGCAGGGTGCGGCGGGTCTCGGCGGACAGCATGCCGAGCCGGTTGAGCACCAGCGTGCGCAGCGAGGTAGGCACCGGCAGCGGCTCACCGGGCCGGGGCGGGGTCTTGCTCTCGGCCAGTGCCCGGCCCAGCTCCAGTGCGAAGAGCGGATTGCCGCCGCTGGTGCGGTGGATGTCCCGCTGCACCGCCCGGGGCAGGTCCGCGTGCCCGCGGTCCGCCAGCAGCTCCGAGACCTGGGCCCGCGACAGCGCGGGGATCTGCAGCGTCAGCGCCTGCGAGGGGAAGGCGCGCACATACCGGTCGTGGTGATCCTGCGGATCCCCGTCGGTCCGTACGGCGCCGATCATCCGCACCGGCAGCCCGCTGACCCGGCGCGCGGCGAAGGCCAGCAGCTCGGCGCTGGCCGGGTCCATCCACTGCAGGTCGTCCACCACGATCAGCACCGGGCCCCTGGCCGCCAGCGCGCGCAGCACCGACAGCACGGCCAGCCGCAGCGCGAGCCCGTCCCGCTGCTCCGAGGACTCCCCGCGGCCGGTCAGCGCCGACTCCAGCGCCGCCCGCTGCGGTGCGGGCAGCACATCGGCCACCTCGTCCGCGACCAGGCCCAGCAGATCGACCAGGGCGAGGAACGGCAGATGCGACTCCGACTCGGTCGCCGAACACCTCAGGACCGTGGTCCCGTCCCCGGCGAACTCGGCGCCGAGCGTTCGAACGATGACGGACTTGCCGATGCCCGCCGGCCCGTACAGCAGCACGCTGCCGCCCTGGGACAGCTGCCCGCGCGCACGCGAGAGCACATCGCCACGCCCGATCACCTGGTCGGGACGGGGTCTGGCCGGCACGCCGAAGCCTTGCTCCACTGGGTAGCCGCTCCCTCCGGTGTCGTGTTCGGACAATGGTATGCAAAGGAACAGCAGGTGCGGACGACTACGGTATCCCTGGGTAATTACGGAAGCGCCGGGATTTCGTCTCGATTGCGGCGCGGCCCTCGTGGGCGTCCGCCTGTGACGGATATCTCCCCTTACCTCGTCCCATCTCGCCCCGCCCCGGAGCCCTCTGCCGCCGGCATCGCCGCGCCGCTGGTCCGATCGGATGATCTCGAACCCGTACGTCGTGTCGCTCGCCCTCTTTGTGGCCTTATCTATCAGATCGTCATCACATATGACGGTATGACAAATCCGTCCTGGCTATGAAGGAGTACTCAAGTGAACGCTCGCTCGGGGACTATTGCCCTCGCAGCCCTGGCCTTCGGAGGGGCCGCGCTGCTGACCGCCGCGCCGGCCCTCGCGGCTCCCGGTGACACCGGGACCGTCGACATCCGGGAGGTCGGCAGTACGACAGCGGGGCCGACGCTGGCGGTGGCCAGCGTCTGCAACTTCTACCTCGACGCCACGGGGTTCGAGACTGTGACGCAGGCCACGTGGCAGATCGCCGCCGATCCGGCGCAGCCGGGCGGTGAGACCCGCTCCGGGACCGTCTCGCTGACCAACGGTGCCGGTGTCACGGCCGCGGTCACGCCGCAGCTTCCCAACGGCACGTACAAGCTGACCTGGAGCTTCCTGGGCCAGGAGCTGGCCGGCAAGGAGAAGTCCTTCCAGGTCGCCTGCCCGGCGAACGCGGACGAGTCGACGACGGACCAGGCTCCGGCCGTGGACCAGCCGCTCGCCGACCAGCCCGCAGCCGTCCAGCCGGCCGCCGACGCGCAGGCGGCCGACGAGTCCGGTGTGTCGCAGCAGTTCGGTGACGACGACGGCGGCTACGGCGACGGCGGCGACAGCGGCCGTCAGGGCAGTGGCAACGGCGGCGACTGGGGCGACGACAACTCCGGCAACGACAACTGGGGCGGTGACAAATGGGGTGATGACGAAGGCGGTTACGGCGGAAGCCACCACCGCAAGCACCACCACGGCTCCCACCACTTCTGGCCGAACAGCGGACCCCACACCGGCCTCGGCGGTTCCATCGCGGCCGCGAGCACGGGTGAGATCGCCGCAGGCGCCTTCCTCGCGGCCGGCGCCGTCGCCGGTGGCGGGCTGCTCGTGATCCGTACGGCGCGCCGTCGCCGCAACCGCTTGGCCTGACCGGCAACCGGTTTGCAGCTGCCCCCCGTCGCACGCGGCGGGGGGTAGCGCGACCCGAGTCGCGGGAACGAGGATGCTGCGAGACGGTCCGCGACGAGGAGGACGGCACCCATGGCGGCAGGCAGTGCGAAGACGGACGGGTTCCGGGCCGCCCGGGACTTCCTGCTCGCCCATCGCGAGGACTACGCCACGGCGTACGCGGGCTTCCGCTGGCCCCGGCCCGCGCACTTCAACTGGGCGCTGGACTGGTTCGACGTGATCGCCCGCGCCGACGCGACCGCCGACCGGCCCGCCCTGTGGATCATCGAGGAGGACGGCGCCGAGGAGCGGCTGACCTTCGCCGAACTCTCCGCCGGCTCGAACCGGGTCGCCAACTGGCTGCGCGCGCAGGGCGTACGCCCCGGCGACCGGATCGTCGTCATGCTCGGCAACCAGGCCGAGCTCTGGGAGACCGCGCTCGCCGCGATGAAGCTGCGGGCCGTCGTCATCCCCGCGACCCCCCTGCTCGGCCCGGCCGACCTCGCCGACCGCATCAAGCGGGGCGGGGCGCGGCATGTGATCGTACGGTCCGCCGACACCGGGAAGTTCGACCGCGTGCCCGGTGACTACACCCGCATCGCGGTCGGCGGCGCCCCGCAGGGCTGGACGGCGTACGAGGACGCCTACTGCAGCCCGCACACGTACGAGCCCGAAGGGCCCACGGCGGCGGGGGAGCCGCTGATGCTCTACTTCACCTCGGGCACGACGGCGAAGCCGAAGCTGGTCGAGCACACCCATGTGTCGTACCCGGTGGGCCACTTGGCGACCATGTACTGGATCGGGCTGAAGCCCGGCGACGTACATCTCAACATCTCCTCGCCGGGCTGGGCCAAGCACGCCTGGAGCAATCTCTTCGCGCCCTGGAACGCCGAGGCGACCGTGTTCATCCACAACTACACGCGCTTCGACGCGGGCCGGCTGATGGCCGAGATGGACCGGGCCGGCGTCACCAGCTTCTGCGCCCCGCCGACCGTGTGGCGGATGCTCATCCAGGCCGACCTGAGCGCCCTGCGCACCCCGCCGCGCGAGGCCGTGGCGGCCGGTGAGCCGCTCAATCCCGAGGTCATCGAGCATGTGCGCCGCTCCTGGGGGCTGACCGTCCGCGACGGCTTCGGCCAGACCGAGACCGCCGTCCAGGTCGCCAACACCCCCGGCCAGCCGCTCAAGACCGGCTCCATGGGCCGGCCCACCCCCGGGTTCGAGATCGTGCTGCTCGACCCGAGGACCGGCGAGCCCGCCGACGAGGGCGAGATCAGCGTGTCCCTGGCCGCCGCCCCCGTCGGCGTGATGACCGGCTACGCGGGCGACCCCGAGCGCACCGCGGAGGCCATGGCCGACGGCTACTACCGCACCGGCGACATCGGTTCGCGCGACGCCGACGGCTACATCACGTACGTCGGCCGCTCCGACGACGTCTTCAAGGCCTCCGACTACAAGATCTCCCCCTTCGAGCTGGAGAGCGCCCTCCTCGAACACGAGGCCGTCGCCGAGGCCGCCGTCGTCCCGGCCCCCGACCCGGTCCGCCTCGCCGTCCCCAAGGCGTACGTCGTCCTCGCCGAGGGCTGGAAACCCGACGCCCACACGGCCAAGGCCCTCTTCGAGCACTCGCGGGCCGTGCTCGCGCCCTACAAGCGCCTGCGCAGGCTGGAATTCGCCGACCTCCCCAAGACCGTCTCCGGCAAGATCCGCCGCGTCGAGCTGCGCGAGCGCACCGCCGCGGGCGACACGGGCACCGAGTACCGCGAGGAGGACCTCGGGGGCTAGGGCCTGTCTTGGCTGTTTCTGGCCTCAAAGGGCGGTCGACACAAGGGAGTTGGGGGGTCACCATGATGTCCTGGGGAAGGCCGGGACGGGAGGACCGCCGTGCGGGCGTGGGATGTGGGCTACGACAGGCTGCCGCGCGAGTACCGGATGCGACGGTCCAGGATGCACGCGTTCCTGTGGGTGATCGGCCTGAGCACGTTCAGCCTCCTGGGGGGCATGCTGACCGCCGACGACCTGCCCGCGTCGTTCAGCTACCCGTTCTCCATCGCGTGGGTGGCGCTCATGGGGTGGCTCTTCTACGCCACCCTGCGCAGCTCCACCACGGTGGACATCAAGACGATCCATGTGCGTGGCATTGTCAGGCGCCGACGGCTGGCCTGGGCGGACGTCCAGGACATCAGGGCGGAGGCAACGTATGCGGAGGGCGATTCGGCCAGCGTGGTCGTGTACGTCTACGGCCGGGACGGCCGCAGGGCGCTGCTGCCGTTCGTCGACGATCTGCACGTCGACGTCGGGCGGGAACTCGCGATGCTGACGGCGGACTGGCAGGAACTGCGCGGTGCGGACTGGTCGCCGGACGCGGAGGCCGCAGTCCTCATCCGTCGCCGCCGTGCGCGCCGACGAGCCCTCGGGGTCGGCTTCACCTCCGTGGCACTGGCGGCCATCCCGCTGCTGGCGCTGATAGTGCTGCGGTTCTCCGTGGACATGCCCGGGTGGTTGAAGTCGATGCTGCACCCGCTCGTGGTCTTGGGCGTGGTGCCTCTGATCTTCGCGCTGACCGGGATCGCCTCGTACCGCAGGCAGCTGCGCAACGGCTGACGGCGCCGGTGTCATCGTGCGCTTGCCTCCCCGGCACCGGCACCGGCCTTGGCCTTGGCGCGGATCCGCCATCCGGAGCCGTCCCAGGGTGCGCTGACCGCCACCAGCATGCCGGGCAGCAGCTCCAGCTTCTTGGGCCGGAAGCGGGCCAGCGGGCCGCCTCGGGCGAGGACCCATCTCACGTCGGTCAGTTCGGGGGTGAGGGTCTGGGCGTCGGCCAGGCCGCCCCATTTCCGCCATGACCGGGTGATGACCCGGGCGATGGCGGGCGGGCCCGTGTAGCGGACCACCTCCCCGACCGTGCCGCCGATCTCCCGGTCGAAGGTGCGCAGCTCGTCGAGCGGGATGACGCGCAGTTCCCAGTCTCCGTCGCCCGTGACCTGGAGCAGCGTCGGTTCGGGGAGGATCCCGATGATCTCTCCCCCGTCGAATGGGCGGGTGGGGTAGACCGACAGCCTGACGTAGTGCCTCCGGGACTCGATGTGCAGGCCGGTCGTCCGGATGTTCCCGCTGCCGTTGGTGTGCCGCAGCGTGACGGCTCCCGGCGGTCCCGTGCGGACGAGGACGTCCGCGCCGGTGCCGGTCGTGATGGTCTCCATGGGACGGGCGGCGGACAGCGGCAGCACCCGCAGCCGCCATTCGCAGTTGTCGGCGTCGACGACCTCGACCCGGCCGACCGGCGGCTCGCCGGCCGGCCTGTAGCCGTCGACCAGGTACCGGGCCTGGCGGTCGCCGCCCATGTCCCAGTGGTTCAGACCGTGCAGCCGGTGACCGTCGGCCGGGCACAGGTGCAGGGCCGGGTACGCGGCGGGGTCGCGGACGACCGTGGTGAATTCGAGGATCGCCGCTCCCTCCGGGTGGTCCGGGCGGGGCTTGACGATGTCGACGGTCTGGTTCCCGATCCCGTGGCGGGAGAAGAACCCGCCGTCCTCGACCTCGTCCTGTTCCAGCGGGGTGACGGAGACCGACCACTGACCGGCGTACTCGATGCGCAGCCGCTGCGGCCCGGACAGGCCCACCCGGTGGGTGAGGTCCCCGCGGTCGGAGCGGTGGACCACGGTGGCCCAGCCCTGCGGGCCCCGGTAGTCCAGGACCGCGGGGCCGGTGCCTTCGGCGGCCTCGGTGAACGGGCGCGCATCGGCCGTCATCGCGTCATTCCCCGCAGCACCAGTACTAGTTCTGGTTCCTGGCCGAGAGGCAGAGGACGTACTTCGTGTGGCCCGATTCCGCGCGGTACGCGGCCGCGGTGGTGGCGAACCGGTCGCAGCCCGAGGTGTCGGTGGTGTCGTCGAGCCTGGCGATGACCTCGTAATTGGCGTCGGCCGAGCCGCAGTCGACGATCGAGACGTCGGGGAACAACTCGCTGCCGCTGGCGTGCACGCAGTCGCCGGCATCGGCGAACCCGGGGTCGTCGTGGAGGAAGTAGAAAAGCCCCCCGACGATCGCGACGGGCAGGAGCAGACCCAGGATCACGGGGCGCGCGAAGAGGGTCCTGCCCGGGTCGGCGGGGGTGCCCGGGGCGCCGGGGAGGGGCTCGGCGAGGCGGTTGACCTTGGCGCGCTGGAAGAGGTTGGCCATCATGGTGATCGGGTTGATGATCAGCGAGGCGATTCCCCACCAGCCCTGCCAGAGGCTGTCGCCGGTCATCTTGCGGTGCGCCGCTATGCCGCAGCGGCGGCAGAACGGGCCCTTGAGCTTCAGGAACCGCATCACGATCAGCATGCCCTGATGGCCGCGCATGGTCGCTTCCACGGCAGGTATGGAACCGCAGAAGCGACAGGCCGTCGCTTGGCCCTGAACGGCCTGAACGGGCGGTGTGGTCACGGAAGTTCCCCGTTTGTGTGAGTGGTCTGTGTGAGTTCCGTCATTCCGGAGCACGCACCCTAGCGCCTCCTGCTTGACGCTGTGTGCGGGGCGGCCTATGTTCGAAACGATTCCATATGGCAGAAGTAATCTTCCGCATTACGGAAAGCTGGTGACTGAATGCCTCGTATGACCGCCGCCCGCGCCGCAGTGGAGATCCTGAAGCGCGAGGGCGTTGACACCGCGTTCGGTGTGCCCGGCGCCGCCATCAACCCCTTCTACGCGGCACTGCGGGCATCCGGCGGGATCAGCCACACGCTCGCCCGGCACGTCGAGGGCGCCGCGCACATGGCCGAGGGCTACACGCGCACCGCGCCCGGCAACATCGGCGTCTGCGTCGGCACGTCCGGCCCGGCCGGCACCGACATGATCACCGGGCTCTACTCGGCGATCGCCGACTCGGTCCCGATCCTGTGCGTCACCGGCCAGGCGCCGACCGCGGTGATCCACAAGGAGGACTTCCAGGCCGTCGACATCGCCTCGATCGCCCGGCCGGTCACCAAGGCCGCGACCACGGTCCTGGAGGCCGCCCAGGTCCCCGGGGTCTTCCAGCAGGCCTTCCACCTGATGCGCTCCGGCCGCCCCGGACCGGTCCTCATCGACCTGCCGATCGACGTCCAGCTCACCGAGATCGAGTTCGACCCCGGGACGTACGAGCCGCTGCCGGTCTGGAAACCGGCCGCCACCCGCGCCCAGGCCGAGAAGGCGATGCGGTTCCTGCTGGAGTCCGAGCGCCCCCTGATCGTCGCGGGCGGCGGCATCATCAACGCCGACGCCGCCGGGCTGCTGGTCGAGTTCGCCGAGCTCACCGGCACCCCCGTCATCCCCACCCTCATGGGCTGGGGCGTCATCCCCGACGACCACGAGCTCAACGCAGGCATGGCCGGCCTGCAGACCTCGCACCGCTACGGCAACGCCACCCTGCTCGCCTCGGACTTCGTCCTCGGCATCGGCAACCGCTGGGCCAACCGCCACACCGGCACGCTGGACGTCTACCGGCAGGGGCGCAAGTTCGTCCACGTCGACATCGAGCCCACCCAGATCGGCCGGATCTTCCCCCCGGACTACGGCATCGCCTCCGACGCCGGGGCCGCGCTGGAGCTCTTCGTCGAGATCGCCCAGGAGCTCAGGGCCGAGGGCCGGCTCCCCGACCGCACCGCGTGGGCCGCCGCCGCGCGGGAGCGCAAGGCCACGCTCCAGCGGCGTACGCACTTCGACGACGTGCCGATCAAGCCGCAGCGCGTGTACGAGGAGATGAACCGCGCCTTCGGCCCGGAGACCCGGTACGTCACCACCATCGGGCTGAGCCAGATCGCCGGGGCGCAGCTGCTGCACGTCTACCGGCCGCGCCACTGGATCAACTGCGGCCAGGCCGGCCCGCTCGGCTGGACCGTCCCCGCCGCGCTCGGCGTCGCCACCGCCGACCCCGGGGCCCAGGTCGTCGCGCTGTCGGGGGACTACGACTTCCAGTTCATGCTCGAAGAGCTGGCGGTCGGCGCGCAGCACCACATCCCGTATGTGCACGTCCTGGTGAACAACGCCTACCTGGGCCTGATCCGTCAGGCGCAGCGCGGCTTCGACATGGACTTCCAGGTCAACCTGGAGTTCGAGAACATCAACTCCCCGGAGCTGGGCGTCTACGGCGTCGACCACGTCAAGGTCGTCGAGGGCCTGGGCTGCAAGGCGATCCGGGTCACCGAGCCGGACCGGCTGCTGCCGGCCTTCGAGGAGGCCAAGAAGCTCGCCGCCGAGTACCGGGTGCCGGTGGTCGTCGAGGCGATCCTGGAGCGGGTCACCAACATCTCGATGAGCGGCACCGACATCGCGAGCGTGCGGGAGTGGGAGGACATCGCCACGGAGCCGGGGCACGCCCCGACCTCGGTCATACCGCTGGTCCAGCCGGTCCAGCCGGTCTAGAGGGGCCCGAACAGCCAGTTGCCCGGCGCCTCCGGGTCCGTACCGATGTAGTAGGCCCGGATGGCGGCCACCAGCTCCTGTGTGCTGAGCGTGCCGTCGCCGTCGGTATCGATCCGGTTGAAGGCGGCGGAGATGTCCGAGACCGGCGTGTTGAAGGCGCGCTGCAGCACCGCGAACTCCTCGCGCCGCACCTGGCCGTCCCCGTCGGTGTCGCACAGCTCGGCGACGGCCTCGGCGCACGGATGGAAGACCGGATCGAAGCCGGGGCCCTCGATGAAGGCCTTGGTCATGCCGTGCTCGTACTCCGCGGAGGAGATCCTGCCGTCGCGGTCGGTGTCGGCGTACGCCGCCAGCTCCGCCCAGACGGCTTCCAGCCGCACCGCGACCGCCTTGCCCTTGGGTGAGGTGGGGGACTGCCCGAAACCGCGGATCAGCCGTGCGCCGACGTCCTGGAAGTCGGCGCGCTCGGCATATCCGGTGCCGGCCGTGTCCAGGCGGGCGAAGGACTGGTCGAGCTTGCGCTTCAGCAGTGCCGTAGACATCGCTGTGTCCGTCCTGAGCTGAGTAGGGGATCGTCTCCGATCCTCCCCCGGGGACGGCGGACGCGCGACCGGAGGTACTACGCAGCGTGACGCCTGGGCCCGGACAGGGCCTAGGCGCGCGGTCGGGGGTCGGTCCTGATGAGGGAATCCGCGGCGTCATTGACCGGCTGCGGGGTGCCGGTGAGGTCCATGACGAACAGCGGTACACCCAGTTGGTCGGCGCGCATCCGGGCGTCGTGCGCGTAGCCCGCAAGGGAGAAGAACGCCCCCGTCGAGTCCTCGTTGAGGCAGTTCAGCCACAGGCACTCGATGTCCCGCAGCCGGGTGGGCTGGGTCGTCGGGTCGATCTGGGCCACCATCCCGTCGCCGCGCAGGTCGATTCCGTTGGCCGCGCGCTCGGAGGCGATCCGTACGCCCGCGTAGCCGAGCCACTTCAGATACTGCGCGGCGGCGGTGAGCGCGTCCCGCGCGGTACGGATCGTCACCGGGTTGAAGGGCGGCCGCACAGCCGCCGGCGCCTCCTCCGGCTCTCCACCGGCCGCCGTGGCCGGCAGCGGCGCCGCCGTGCCCGCCGCCCCGGGCAGCGCCCGGGTGTCCACCGGCAGCCGTATCACCGCCCCGCACTCGCAGCCGAACTCCGGCTGCGGCCACTGGTCGTTGCGCCCGCAGTCCGGGCACCGCATCCCCACCCACGAGTCGTCCCACGACCGGTGCCGGACCTGAACCGGCACGCCCCCGCGCAACAGCGGCAGTGCGAGCGGCGTGCCGCACGCGCAGGGGAAGACGGGGGCCGTGTACGTGTGCGGACGGCGACAGGCCGGACACCGTACGGGCACGCTCTCTGCCATGTTTCGGGGCTCCCGGGCGGGGCTGGGGCTGGCATACGTATCCATGCTCTCGCATCCGCACCGGAAACGCCCGCGCTGTGGGTGAGTTGGGGCGGGCCTGTGCCCCGAGGTCCGGGGTTACGCGCCGGACAGCCGCTCCACGCCGCGCAGCAGCGCGCTGTGGTCCAGGCCGCCGTCGCCCTGGGCGCGCAGTGAGGCGACCAGGCCGGCGACGACCGCGCCCACCGGGAGGGCCGCGCCGACGCTGCGGGCGGCGTCCGTGACGATGCCCATGTCCTTGTGGTGGAGGTCGACACGGAAGCCGGGGGTGAAGTCGCGGGACAGGAAGTTGCCCTTCTTGCGGGCCAGTACGGTCGAGCCGGCGAGGCCGCCGCCCAGGACCTCCAGGGCGGCGTGGAGGTCCACGCCGGACTTCTCCAGGAAGACCACGGCCTCCGCGCAGGCCTGGATGTTGACGGCCACGATCAGCTGGTTGGCCGCCTTCACGGTCTGGCCGGAGCCGTGCGGGCCGCACAGGACGATCGTGCGGCCCAGCGCCTCGAATACCGGCCGAGCCTCGTCGAAGTCCGCCCGCTCACCGCCCACCATGATCGACAGCACCGCCTCTACGGCCCCGGCCTCCCCGCCGGAGACGGGGGCGTCCAGCACGCGGATGCCGTACCCGGCGGCGGCCCCGGCCAGGTCGACCGAGGTCTGCGGAGTGATCGACGACATGTCGATCAGGAGCGCGCCGCGCCCGGCGTTGGCCAGAATCCCGGCGTCGCCGTACGCCACTGCCTCGACCTGCGGCGACGCCGGGACCATCGTGATCACTACATCCGCGTCCTTGACGGCCTCCGCGACGGAGGCGGCGGCCGTGCCGCCGGCTGCCGCGAGCCGGTCGAGTTTGTCCTGCTCAAGGGTGTAGCCGGTGACGGCGTAACCGGCCTTGATGAGGTTCTCGGCCATGGGGGAGCCCATGATGCCGAGGCCGATCCAGGCGATGCGGGGGAGTGCGGTGCGGGGGAGGGCGATGGGGGGGAGTGCGGTGCGGGGGAGTGCGGTGCTCATGCTGTTCCTCCTCGGCGCCAGCCGAAGCCGGCGGCGCTGCCGTCGGGGCCCGGTTTGTACTCCAGGCCGATCCAGCCTTCGTAACCGGACTTGCGCAGGCGGCCGATGAGGTCGGCCAGCGGCAGGGCGCCGGTGCCGGGCGCGCCGCGGCCGGGGTTGTCGGCGATCTGGACGTGGCCGGTCCTGTCGGCGAAGCGGTCGATGACGTCGGCGAGGTCCTCGCCGTTCATGGACAGGTGATAGAGGTCGAGGAGGAAGCGCGCGTTCCCGAGGCCGGAGAGGGCGTTGACCCGGTCGACGACCTCGATCGCGGCGGGAGCGCTGACCAGCGGATAGCGGGGTGACTCGGGCCGGTTGAGGGCCTCGACGAGCAGCAGGGCCCCGATCCGGTCGGCGGCGCGGGCCGCGAGGACCAGGTTCTCCAGGGCCAGCCGGTCCTGCTCCTCGTCCGGGACGCCGTCGACCCGGTTGCCGTACAGCGCGTTGAGCGCACGGCAGCCCACGGACTCCGCGAAGTCCGCCGCGACCTCGATGTTGGCGCGGAAGCGGTCGGATTCCTCGCCGGGGACGGAGAGCGCGCCCCGGTCGGGGCCGGGGAGCTGTCCGGCGTAGAGGTTCAGGCCGACGAGCTGCGTGCCGGCGTCGGTCAACGCATCGCGCAGGGCGTCGAGTTGGGACCGGGCCGGTACGGGGGCGTCGGGCCAGGGCCACCAGAGCTCGACGGCGTCGAAGCCGGCCGCGGCGGCGGCTGCGGGGCGCTCCAGGAGGGGGAGTTCCGTGAAGAGGATCGAGAGGTTCACATCGAAGCGTGTGTCGTCGAAGTCTGGGTCGTCGAAGCCCACCCGATGCTCCTTCCGTATTGCGGAAAGTTAATTCTGCTTAATGGAAGGCTGAATCAGCCGGATGGCGATTGTCAAGAGCCGTGCCGCCGTGCCGCCTGCTGGCAAGTCTGCCTTTTCGGACATGCGTACGAATAGTCGCGTCGCTGATGGTGGCCGCGGCCGTGGCTGACGCGCTGGCCCGGCGGCCCGCCAAGCTGGCCGAGTCCCGACGCCAGGCCATCTACCGCCCGCTCCTCGGGTGTCCATACGCTTTTGACCAGAGGGGCCAAAGTGCCGTCCGGGGCTCGCGATACAGCTGTGCCCAATGTGACCGACGGCCGTTTCTTCCGTTCCGCGTTCGTTCCACCCACCCCACATGGAGGAACACGACGTGCTGCATCAGGAATTGGCATCAGAACTGCGCTTTGAGCGCGGACCGGCCCGGCCGGTCCCGTACTCCCGTATCCACCAGGCCTTCGAGCACCACGCCGCCGCCGACCCGCACGCGGTCGCGGCCGAGCACGAAGGCGAGGCCATCACGTACGGCGAACTCAACCGGCGGGCCAACCGCCTTGCCGCCCGGCTGGCCGCCAGCGGCGTGCGCCCGGGCGACAACGTCGGGCTGTTCGTCCGGCGCTCGATCCCGATGCTGGTCGGGCTGCTGGCCACGCTCAAGGCGGGCGCCGCGTATGTGCCGCAGGACATCGGCGTCACCCCCGAGGAACAGTTGCGCCACATCATCCATACGGCCCGGACGAAGGTCATCCTGACCCTCGCCGAGGCGGCCGGGCGCATCCCCGTACCCGAGGGCCACCGCCTCATCGCGGTGGACCGGGCGACGACCGACTCCCACCACCGCCCGGCGCCCGACTTCGTACCCGCGCGGGCGGTCGCGCCCGACGACGGCTGCTATGTGCTGTTCACCTCCGGCACGACGGGCCGGCCGAACGGTGTCACGGTCACCCACCGCAATGTGTGCAACATCCTGCTCACCGACCCCGGCAGCCTGGGCATGGGCCCAGGCACCCGGGTCAGCCAGATCCTCAACATCGCCTTCGACATGGCCGCCTGGGAGATCCTGGGCGCCCTCGGCCACGGCTCGACGCTCGTCATCCGGGGCAGGGACATCGCCGAGGCCGTCCGTACCGCCGACGTGGTCATCGCGACGCCGAGCGTGCTCAGCCGCGTCGATCCCGCCGGCTGCACCCGGGTGAAGGCCGTGGCCGTGGCCGGTGAGCCGTGCCCGCGGCCGCTGGCCGACCGGTGGGCGGGCATCTGCGCGTTCTACAACTCCTGCGGGCCGACCGAGACCACGATCGTCAACACGATGGAGCGGCACCATCCCGGCAAGCCGCTGCTGACGATCGGGCGGCCCACCCCCAACAACACCGTGTACGTCCTCGACGGGCGCGGGCGGCTCTGCGGCCCCGGCGAGACCGGCGAGATGTGGGCGGGCGGTGACTGCGTGTCGGCCGGGTACCTGGACAACCCGGCACTCAACGCGGAGCGCTACGCCCCCGACCCCTTCCTCGGCGGCGGCCGGATGATGTTCCGGACCCGCGACCTCGGCCGCTGGACGGCCGACGGCGAGCTGGAACACCTCGGCCGGACGGACGACCAGGTCAAGATCCGCGGCTTCCGCGTCGAGCTCGACGCGGTGTCGGCGGTCCTGGAATCGGTGCCCGGGTGCGTGCGCGCGGCGACGCTCAAGCTGGACGACCGCACGCTGGTGTCGTTCGTGTCGGGGGCGGGCGTTGACCCGCAGGCCGCGCGGGCGGCAGTGGCGCGTGCGCTGCCGTACTACTGCGTACCCGGTGCCGTGCACGTTCTGGGAGCGCTCCCGCTCACGGGGCGGGGCAAGATCGACAAGAGCGCTCTGCTGGGGCTGGCCCTCGCGGGGGCCGTAGGGGCCGCCTCGTGACCACGGCCGAGGAGATCGCCGCCCCCGCCCTACCGCCGCTGACCGCGCTTCCGCGCCGGATCCTC
>Ga0307517_10004424_pt1 | contig 21588 bp, 8 predicted proteins | sample 23_EM_MG_FD_194515 | JGI IMG/M metagenome (GOLD analysis project Ga0307517, IMG submission 194515) | Populus trichocarpa ectomycorrhiza microbial communities from riparian zone in the Pacific Northwest, United States - 23_EM | ecosystem: Host-associated > Plants > Roots > Unclassified | place... | reverse complement strand
GAAAAAAAATCAATTTAAAAAATCAATTAGAAGAATAAGGTCAAATATGACATAAAAATTAAATCATATCAAATGGTAAGAGATGAAATTGAAAAATAAAAATTAAAAAAATAATTAAGAAATAAAAATTAAATTTGATATAAATACCAAATGATATAAAATGCTAAGAGATGAAATTAAAAAAAGATCAAAAGAGAATTCAAAAAAAATAAAAAACAATCAAAATAATGAGGGTCGCAATTGAAATAAAAAAAATGGAGATCAACATTTAATTTTGGCTAGTTGGCATGTTTTTCGAGAGGAAGTGAGAGAAAGATTTAATTATTGTTTGACCGTTATAAAATGTCTTACACGCATCTTCTAATTAGATACGCCTCCACATGATACGTCGTAAAAGATGATAGTTGGCTATTTTAGCAGCTAGAAGACATCGCAAACATCATCTAAAGAGTGCAAGTACTTCTTATGTGTTGTATTTACTAACAATTGTTTTTTTAAATTTAATTCATCAAAAGACCTAAACACCCTTATCCATATGATATTAATATACAAACCATAATAAAAAACCAAAAGGCCCCATAACCTAACCTAAGCTATAGATTTTTTTTTAATTCTAAGAGTATCCTGGTAATCATAGTAATGCTAACAAAGATAGAGATAAAAAATACCCTTACCCTAACAATTAAGCAAATTAAACTTTTAATAGTACTATACAAATAAAAAGTTAAATGATCATTTTACCCCATGGTATTATTCCTGTGAGCAAGTTATATGATTTTTACCATGGAGAGCAAAATATTAATTTTACTGTGTAAATCCAATTTCAATCTGAGTGTTTGCACATTGATTTCCTAATATTTTTTTACTAGATTGGGATTCACCCCGCACAACCGAATTTATCATTGATGTTCTTCCTATAAAGCCTAAAAACATTCCTGATTCTACGCCATTGCCAGCAAGATTTTATTTTTATTTCCTTAAATTAGGACGAGCTTGGTAATATGTTTAAAATTATCTTTTAAAAATGATTTTTATCTTAAAAAACGTATTAAATTAATATATATTTTTGTTTTTCAATGTAAAAGCATTTATATTTCTCTACTTCTTCATCAAAAAGACCAAGCAAGAAGAATTTGGCCCACCTGACCTTGGCTGGCAATCCCTTAATCGGACAGCATTTCCTGGACCATTGTGATGCCGCACGCGTAATTCCACCTCCTATTCATTGTTTTCATCTTGAGTATTGTAATTTACTCCAACAACAGAATTTCTTGTACAATCAACCTATGTATAGTGTTGTTTCTCCAGAGAAAACAGCACTCCAAAAAGCGTTCTTTCTTTTTTCATCTCAAGGAAAAGAAAAGAAAAGAAAAAAGAGAGTTAACAACAACCAGTCAATGGCCGCTTCTCTCTTCCATCTCCCCTTCCTCTTCGTCTTTCTCCTCCACCCTCTTTCCTCCACAGCTAACATCCACAAAACCAACAACCTTCTCAAATCACATCTCTTTACAGAACCCACTTCCATAACCAAAACACACCCAGCCCATAAACCCCTCAATGACACCCCACCAACTGTTTTCTTTGAAGTTACCAAACCCATAGATGTCCCCAATACTAAACCTTGCAAGCACTTTATTCTCCAACACGACTTTGCCTCTACTTATGGCAAACCTCCTGTTCTTGTAAACTATACCCCTCCCTCTCATTGCCCATCTCAAGATTTCTCCAAGATTGTCCTTGAATGGAAGGCAACTTGCAAAGGGAGGCAATTTGATCGTATTTTTGGGGTTTGGTTAGGTGGTGTGGAGCTTCTTAGGAGTTGCACTGCGGAGCCTAGAGCAACTGGGATTGTTTGGACTGTTCGGAAGGATATAACAAGGTATTATTCATTGCTTGTTAAGAATGAGACTCAAGAATTTGCTGTTTATATGGGTAATATCGTTGATAGTACTTATACTGGTATATACCATGTGAATGTAAGTATTTACTTTTATCCTGCTGAAAAGAAATTGAGTCATAGTGATCATGGTTTTAATAATTTGGCATCTGGGAGGGATTCTAAGGCTGATTTGATCTTGCCCATTTCGCGAAATTTTCCGTTGAATGATGGGTTTTGGTTTGAAATTCAGAATTCTACTGATTCTGAGGCGAAGGAATTCAAGATACCTCAAAATGTGTACAGGGCTGTGTTGGAGGTTTATGTTTCTTTTCATGAGAATGATGAATTTTGGTATGGAAATTATCCTAATGAGTATATTATTGCAAATAATCTCACTGGTTTCCCGGGAAATGGACCTTTTAGAGAGGTTGTGGTTAGTCTTGATGGAGAGATTGTTGGCGCAGTTTGGCCTTTTACTGTGGTTTTTACCGGTGGGATTAATCCTCTCTTGTGGAGACCCATTACTGCCATTGGTTCATTTGATCTCCCCTCTTATGATATTGAAATCACGCCCTTCTTAGGAAATATATTGGATGGAAAGACTCACAAGTTAGGATTTAGTGTCACGAATGCTTTGAATGTGTGGTATATAGATGCCAATTTGCATCTTTGGCTGGACCATAGGAGCACAATTACAGAAGGGAAGCTTTTGAAACATGAAAGCAAGCCTCTTGCTTTATCTTTGGTATCAAATTTTACAGGTTTGAATGGAAAATTCTTGACAAGTGCACGCAGGTTCATCTCCTCAAATGGATGGGTAAAGTCCTCTCATGGGAACATCACTACCCGTTTTAATCAACACTTTGGTTACCGCAACTTGATGGAGATGGGCAAGGATGGTGATTTGCAGATCGTGAATCAGACGATTAAATTTACTGATAATGTTTCTTTCAGGAAGCCATCCTCTAATGTTAAAGCATTCAAGTCGTTAAAAAATTTCGAGTTTGACATGTACTCTGACTACATGGATCAAGGAAATGGCACTTCCTTGTCGGTGGCAAATGTTACGTTGGGATTCAATGAGAAAAATGTTAAACATGCTGGTTTGGGATTTGCATCGAACATTCTCAGAAATCTGCAGAATGGGCAGGGTGTTATGGTTGTGAAGAATAACTTGGTTCAAAGTGGTATGGGGAGCACACAACAGGAATACACATACAACGGTAGTGGCTTCTGCTATTTCAGGAACATAAGCAGCTCAAACTACACTATTCTAGATGACAATGTTGGAAATACATGCAGTGAAAGGAATCATTCTCATCTAGGTTTTGGACTTGGCAGATGGTGGCAATTTCCAGCTCGAAGGGCTTCTCTAGCATCTGAATTACTGAATAAGTATCATGATGGAGTTTGATCGTTTTATCGAGCGTGTTTCATGAGGGGATGCTCCAGAGGGTTCGTCCATGTAAGAAAACTGTGAGCCAATAAAATTTTATGTAACTTTTTTTCTTTTAATATTTCAAATAGAACATAATTTGTGTTACAGTTTTAGGAGAATTTACAGTGAGATGAGCCTTGGTTAAACAAGGCACGATGCTGGTATGCTGTAAAACCTTGTCTTGTGGTGGTCTTCTGAAGCAATCACTACTGGTAGTGTTTTAGGTTAGTAGCTAAGTAAGATAGATAGCTCTGTTGGATTTCATGGTGAAAATCGAACTTTGACACTTCACCATGGCAATGACAATTGAATTCAGAGCAAGGGTGTTATATGTGGAGCTAAAGTTGTAGACAACGTGCAACTCGAAACATATTCCATAAACTTGGAAAATGATGGAACACTACTGGCAAGTCATCATTAAAAGCCCTTTCCAGGCTTTACGCGTCGAGGCATGCTCTCCCTGCCTTTCATTTCCCGTACTTGCTATATCAAATAGTGGCAGTGTCTTATTCCCCAATTCGTAGGATCTTCTCTTTGGGAGCTCCTCCCACTCTTTTGTTTCCCAGTAGTTTCATCACTTCATCAATAATGCACCGATTGGATGATAGTTGTATGGGATTCTTGATAGGGCACACCTTGCGGGAGCTATGACATGGCATTGGAAACATTGGTGTTTGTCTAGACATGTTCCTTGTTCTCGTGTTAACTCTGGCCAAGTTAGAGAGGCTCTTGAAAATAATTGGGTTGTTTTGCCTTTCATATGAATCACCATTGCATTTCAGCTATTTAGGGCTTCAATTAGCCATTGTTTGCATCTCAACCCCATAAGCATAATTTGGTAGTAATTCCTTGTAAATAGCTTTGCAGTCTACACATTTTTCATCGCCATAGCAGTCTGGTGAATAAAATTCAAGTCAGGGTATGATCTTGAGTCTGAATGTGGATCTTCAGTGTGAGCTATACTTCATTCCAGCTGAAAACGTGGATCGGATACGGTTGCAGTAAGAATGTTTGGTGAACAAGAGCGACACGTTAAGGACTTGGATAAGTTGGCTGCATATACAGTATGAATGGATCTGCATTCTCTCAATGCAGACACTCTGCAGAAAGATAAGTTGCAGCTGATGCTTGATGTTAAATAAGCTAAATTGAAGTGCTGGATCCATTCTTTGATGCTTGAAACATAATGAAATTTGTTCCTACTTCCTAGTGCTGTCCTTTCCTAATAGCAGGATTGAGATCTTCAAGTGGTTTTGCTACATGGAAAAGGAGAGATGGGGTCGTGTCAAATTGGTTTTGCTACAACTTGGAAATGACCTCAGTTCCCACCTACGATATTTTAAAAATCCACAGTTGAGAAGTGTGGTATTTTAAGAAATACACCCAAATAGGCTTAGACAATAACCAAAACATGAGAGAGAAAAGAAAAAAAAGAAAAGAAGAGAATGAAAGAATGAGACCTTGAAGGTATATTGAAGATGACATTCATGATATTATTTTGTTGTAGAAAACATCTTAATGATCTTAATTGTTTAGATTTAGGAGGGTAAAATTAAATATAAGAATTGTTATTTAGTTTTATGGTAATTAAAAACCATAATTAGTTTTTATATTTCTAGTTAAGGGGTTGGTTATGTTAAAGTAAAGATAAAAATCATCTTAAACCATACTACCTAAGGTAAGTTTCCTTGTGTTTATTTTTAAATGATAAAAATACATATTGTGCTCTTGCAAAGTATTTTACTTAAACTGACATGTATGAATTTAGAATAAAAGAATGCTAAAACTTAAGACAATGATTTGGAACTTGGCCTAGCGACAAGACTTAATCCTCACTTTTAAAATACATGTGTTGGACTCGAAAAGATGATGAATGATAAATTGGGTTTAAAACTTATTTTACTTAATTATACCTAAATAGGCTTAAAAGTCACCACTTGCACTCAATAGATATTTGTGAAGTCACACTAACTGAACCCAAATTTGTCCACAATAGTAGGGTTGAACATATTGTAAGACCTAAATATTCACAAAAAAATGACTAAATAATATTTATAAGAAAGTGTTTTTTTTTAATATTTTTTGTTTTTTCTCTCTTTTGCAACACTTTTATCCTTTTCACATTTTCCATTTCTTTTTTATTTGGAGAATTGCATTGATTGTCCAAGAGCTTCTAAAACATACCCTTAGTGTGAGGGATGATCTTGTTATAGGTTACTATCAAAAAAAGATATTTAAGGCTAAAAATAGGACAATAATGAATGAACTTTTGTTTGTTAAAGTTATAACAAAAATAGTCTTTTTTATCCCTAACTCAAACTTGTTTATGTTGAAAAGTCTTAGCCTTGTTCAAATATTATTAATTAGAAAAACTATGAGGTTAACCTTTGAGAATAAATGGTAGGATCATGACTTGAATGCACACTATTTATCATTATAAGTTATCAAATCATTTAGTTTCCACTGAATTATTTCAAGCAAGATTTTTCCTTTAAAGGTTTGTTGGGAGTGAAAAGGGCATTACAAGGTTCAAGAAGAAAGTTCGAAGTAAGAATTCACCTTTCTAAGGCTTATTAAAAAAAGACAGTACATTTTAGGAATTAAAAAAGAAAAGATAATGTGGACTATACCTTTTAAGTTTATGAGATTTTGGGATTCATAAAAAGAAAGGTTTTCTCCTAAAATTAGCATGACATGTCTTGAAATTTGACTAATTAATTTACTATTACTTTCACAAAAATATCTCTTGATTTGAAAAGAGCAATTAGACCAAGAAAACAAAGACAAAATTGATTAAAAATGCAATATGGTCCTAAAAAAACATAACCCTAAAACATATAAAAAAATCCAAGAAAAATAAAATTTTTGATGACTTAGTTCATAAAATTAAATAATAAAAATGGGTTGACAACATAACCCTCATTCCATATCATATCAGTTTCGATTTGCCAAACATTTATAACTTGGTGCCATACATCAAACGTCTCTTTCATCATCATCCTAGTTGATCACTTACTATGTCATTGATGGACTGGCGATGATATGATATGTACCATTATTCTTCACAAATGAAACATGGCCCCTGCTGACCAACTTTCAAACTTGATACCTGAAATTCTTATGGTCTTCAATTAAATGGCCTACAATCCCATTATGATATTCACACTTCACATTGAATTATACCACCTACGATATGAGATTCATCATGAATGAGATGATGTGTCTAGTATCCATAAGCTATTGGTAAACAATGATAAGCTATAAAGATACATCAATATTGGATAATGACACTTAAGAGGTTGATGATGTTGTGACACTCAACAATACTTGAGGCGACTAGATAGAATGTTTGTGGTCATGATTCTCAGTCTAAAAGCCATATTTTTATTTATTATTTGATATGACACCAAACCTCATTGTTAAATTATTGATCTTTCTAATTTCAAGCCTAGCTCAACCCTTTATGTTATGGTCACCGCATCCATAAAATAAGTTGATGAATTATCAATCAAGTACTCATAGTATGAAGGCATTAAAGTGTCAATAAAAATGGAGGTGAGCTCTTTTTTTGGATAGAGAGGGGTAAGTTTGCGCTACCATTTCGTGAAACCTTATAGCATATTCCTTGATTAATTCCTTATTTATTTTCTCCATTCTTTAAAAGTCAAACTTACTCAAAGTCACCTTTAAGTTAAGTCCAATCTATTTAAAAATGGTATCTATTAAAGTTGTCTATATATTTTATTTTAAAGCTATCCAACCCTATATATTAGTTAAGAGTAGGTCCAACCAAGCTTTATTAAAAGTAATGGATTAATATTTTTTTTTATCATGAATAAATTTAGTCATTTTATTGTAGTACACTTTAAGGTGGGTCTCTAAACATTAGCTTCTGTATACTTAATAAATTCAATGCCTTTGAATTTTCTAGAAATGCTAACATTTAGTGCATGATTCATTTCATCAACAGAAAAAAGATCATACAAGTCTTCTTTTCTAATGGTCTCTTGTCCTTTTATGGTTATGTTGTACACACCATTTTCTCTCTTCAAATGATAATCTTTCATGTCTGATTAGGTTGTTAATCTACTTTTTAAAGCCTCGACAATTATCAATAAAATACCCTACAACTCTTACATGGTACTCGTGCTTAAATTCTTATTATACTATTTTGGAAAAGACGGTTGGAAAGGTTTAAGTGGTTGAGGTGTTATCCAATATACATTTATAAGATGTTAATAAAAGGAACTGGAAAAAAAGATGACTCGTGGCATTTTTCTTTATGGCTTGGACCATGCTAAAATAATGATGGAGGTGTTTGTCCTTGAGGAGAGAGTGCATCATATCACGAAATTGCACTAGTAGTTTGTGATGGATTTTTTGGCACGACAATAGGGACCTTTAATGATCTTGGAGAAACAAACGACAAGTTATGATTAATTAAATATGCATTTAAAGTACTCTTCTCATGAAGATGCATAAGAGGACGGAGTGGAAGAATTAGATAAGTTGTTTTGTCCAATATAGGAGGGCAAAAGGATGATCTTGTCGTAGTGGACTTTTTTTGTGAAAGTCTTTCATCAAGCTATTTAGAGTGAATAGTCTATTTTAACAAGCTAGTTAGCCAAGTCATTTCATCCTTCAAGGAGTTGATCTGATTCAACCCGACTTGAGTTCCCTCTTTATCTTCCATAACTTACTCTTATGTGGGATTTTGAAAAGAATTGAGCTTCTAAATTGTACTTTGTGTTTATTTCTCTTTTTTTAATTATAAAAAAAACTCAAAATTATCTTGTATAAATATAGATATTCAGAAATGACTTTTCTTTATCCAAAAAATGTGAAAAACATTCTAAGCCTTAACCCATACGAATTGAGAAGAAAACTTTAAAAAATTTATTCATTAAAAAACAAAGTAATATACAAAATGGTTCATTAGTAAGCTATGAAGTCATGGTATTTTCTTGCTCATTCCATGGTATCTTCCTATCGTCTAAACTCACCAGTAAGTATCAAAAGCTTATAATTATTAAGCTTCTTGTGATGTCACCTTTACTTCTTTTTTTTCCAAGAGTTTACCCGCTTTGATAATAGGATACAAATGTTTTAGATTAGATATTCCATATTGAAATCTTCTTACTCAAACAATCCCCCTCTATTTTTTTTCAGTGTTTATACTCTGTTTAAAATTGTTCTTGAGTACACCTTACCATTTCAATCATCTTATTACCTATCTTATGAAATTTTATGCTCATCAAGCTTACCCAATGATATTATAATGAGACATCATAGGAGAAGGTTCTAGCCATTATATATAGATAGGTTGGCTAACCTAATGGTCTCAAAGGGTTCTTTATTGCTAAACAAACCTTAAAAGTCAAACTCGAGCTTATAGGGTGCAAGAAATATAGACCATGAAAATTCACATCGACTACTAATCGTGACCTTCTTAACTTTTGATGAGAGTTTGAGGTTTCATGAGTGTTAGTCTAAGGTGAAGCCACATTGAGACACCATAATTTCGAATGCTAACTTAAGGCAATGTGTGTGCAAAGAAGGTGTCGTTTAGTGTGTGCATGGCACAAGTCCATATCAAAAAATGCATGAAATGAAAGCATATAAATAGACAAATGGAACATTTAATTAAATAATTCAGGTGAAAAACACAAAAAACCACAATTAAGTAAATTATTCTTAAACAAGCAAACAAAGCCTAGCCTTTATTAAGTCCCTAATATAGTCATCATTCTTTTGCAAGGAACATGTCATCGGTCTTAATCATTTAGATTCAATAGGGTAAAATTAAATATGAAAGTCTCCACCTAGTTTTATAGTAATTAGAAACCTTAACTAATCTTCAAATTTCTTGTTAAGAGGATGATTATGCTAAAGAGAAGATAAGAATAATCTTAAAGCATCCCACTTAAGGTAAGTTGCATTATGTTCTTATTTTAAATGATAAAAATACATATTGTGTAATTATAAGAAATTTTACCTAAATTGACATGTATGAATTTAGGGTAAATGATTACTATAACCTAAAACAATGATTTTAAACTTGGTCTAGTGATAAGGCCTAATTCTCACTTTTAAAATACAAGCATTGGACACAAAAAATATGGTGGATGATAAATTGAGTTTAAAACTTATTTTACTTAATTATGCCTAAAATGGGTTTAAAGGTTACCACTCACATTTAATGAGCCTTTATAGGGTCACCATGACTCAGCATAAGTCTAATCATAGAGTATGTTTAGTACTGCGGTAGCTGTTGTGGTTGTGGTTTGAAAAAAGTTATTTTATAAAAAATACTTTTAGTTGAGGTTGGTTTGATATTTATATATGTTTGGCTAAAACTGTGGTTGAACAAAAAATAGTTTATGTGTTTGGTTAAAAAATTGCTTTTCAAATTGAGGTTATATATATATATATATATATTGATGGTTTTAAATTTAAATATTGTAGATTTAACTATTGCTATTACATCATGAAATAAATAATACTTTATATAAAATATTTTTTATTGTTCCATTAAACTATCTACAATTTCATCACGTATGAAATACATCCGACAAGGACTACAGTTTTCTTGGTTTCTTAAGAGCGCAACAACATTGGGTAAAATATAATCTGAAACAAAATTAGGATTGCGATCAAATTCTGCAAATGCTACGTCATCAAACGATCTCCGTCTAATTTATTTAGTGTCATTGAATAATGTTTAACACTAGTTTTTCAAATAAAATACAATTAAAAATAAAAAAATAATTTTTTATTTATTTTACTGGGTCGGACCCGGTTCAATGCATTTTTAGCTTTAGACCGGACCCGGTCCGGCAGGCATGTGAACAGTGGAGGCATGCTCCACTGTGCAATGAAGGCATGCTCCACTGTTCAATGATTTCTCCGCGCGCAAGAAGCAGCAAAATACAACTTTTGGTAAACCTGCGGCACAACTTTAATAAATGGTGGGTCCTACAAAAAAAAAATTGTGTTTTTTGCTTAATCAAACAAGAAAAACTGTGGCTGCGGGTGAACCGGTTCCCCCGCAGCCACACTACCAAACAGCCACATAATGGTAGGGTGGAACACATCGCAAGACCTAAATATTCATAAAAAATGACCAAGTAATATTTTTACAAGAAAGTGTTCATATTTTTTTTATATGAAAAATAAGAAAGTTTAAACTTCACGAGGATGAAACCTTATTAAGGATTTTTCCTTTCTTGGATTGATTCTTCAAAAATAAAACTTTATCTTTTAAAAAACTACAAAGTTTTAATCTATTGTGAATATAATCTTTTTAAGGATTATACCATCCATGAGTTGCTTTTTCGATATAAAGAAGAAATTTTTTTATTTATATTTTAAAAAACCACCCAAGTATTTACTTTTCATGAATAGAACCCTTTTAAAGATTAAAGCTTTTATTTAACTCTTTTTTTTTTAGTCTATTTATAACTCATGCTTTGCTTATCTTTCCTACCTCTTCTTATCCCTTATCTAAAAAACTTTTATCTCTCAATTCTCTGATCCCATCTCTTATTAATATTTTAAAGTCATAATTATTTTGGAAAAGGAATTAAATTTTCATATTTATTTTGATCCTTATTTCTCTGCTCAATTGCCATTTTGCTCACTATTTCTTATTTTTTTAATTTTGATTTTTTAAAATATATTGGAAAGATGGGGTAAAAATAAGTTATAACACATCAAAAAGATCTTAGTAAGATGAATTCAGTAACATTAAAGAGGGTCATCAAAGGTGACTACAGTTACCACATGCATCACCTAATGGCAAGTGAAGGTATTAAAGGTGTTGTCATCGGTATGCCTCTAAGGTTTCATTCATTCATTGTTTCTTTCATTTTCCTTTTTTTTTTTTGTTACGGTTGTTGTGCAAGTTCATTTGTGTGTATTTTTTAAAATATCACATTTCCTAACGATAGTTTTTAAAAATATTACAGGTGAGAACTATGATTTTTACAAAACTGTAATATTTACCATCATTTTTTTATATATATTAGAAAGGAAAAACACCCCTTATTCTTTAGAAATTCCCTAAATGTATCATCAGTTATTGCATCCAAAGCAAAAGTATTCATACATTAATTTTTAAGGATGTAAGAAGATAAATGGAGTCATGTCATATTTAGTTAGTGGTTTTTTTAAAAACTCACCAACTTCTTTAAAAATTTCCTAATTGTCATATTTGATCCAAAGCAAAATCACTCACCACATAAAAGTAAACAAAGAAATTCAAAAGATAAATTAATATCTTTGCATGCACTTTTAGATTTAATAACTAATTTATTGAATCCATGAGAACTTAACCAATATTTCAATAACCCCTAAAAAATTTAATCCGTGAGAATTAATGGTTAACATTCTGGTATAAATATTGGACCTACAAATAGGCTGACATTTAAAACCAGAAGTTGACTAGAAAATATACAAGTTGTTTTTCATCACAATATACAAGTTGTGGAAAATTCTTTTGTCTTTCAGAATAGGTGAACCCTGTCAAGGCGCCTACATGGGTTCTTCCCACAAGAATTTATCTGGACATACAAGCTCATAATGAATTCAAAATGCTAGATTTATTCATGTGAATAAATCTTTATTTTAAGCTATAGATGGATCATTAGTTAGGAACCCATCAATACATTTAAGCCATATCTAGACCACACAAAGCAGATTACCTCAAGGTAAGGTGCGCTACGCGTGTTAATACCTTCCACAGCCACAACCAGTCCCCTATCTTAGAATTTCATATAAGACTAATTCATCCAAGTCTCCTAGTGATCTTAAACCAAACAACTAGGTAGTGACTCCTTAATCCCGATGCTACAATTCCACACGCACATGTGCGACACAGGCCATAAAGAATAATATGACATTTTTATTAAACCTGATTCAGCGGTGTTAATACCTTCTTTAACCACAACCAGTCCCTTACCTTATAATTTAATATAAGACCAGTCTACCCGGGTCTAATACCTTAGAATTTTTATTAGTGTTAGGGGTGTTAATACCTTTCCTAGCCACAACTAGTCATTTACCTTAGAATTTCATATAAGACCAGTCCATTTGGGTCTCCTAGTGATCCTGAACCAAACAACTATGTGGCAACTCCTTAATCCCAATGCCGTAACTTCGCATGCACACGTGCGACACAGGCTATAAAGAACAATTTGACATTTTTATTAAACCCAACTTAGCGGGATAACCTTAAATTTTTTTTATTCAACTCATTGCCTTGCCTAGGTTTAAAATTAAACTATGTGAGAGTTACTTAGATGTTTTCCAGTTGACTTGGCCAGTCCACAGGCATCTTGGCCGATTGGTAAAAAAAGTTTAAGGATAAAATTGAGAAAAAAAAAGAAAGGATAAAATTGAAATAAAAATATCTCGATCCAACTTCTTGTCTAACCCAAGTTTAAAATTAAACCGTATGAGAGTTGCCCTGATGTGACCAAGTCAACTTGATCAGTCCAAAGACAACCTAGCTGATTGAAAAAAAATGTCTAAAGATAAAATTAAGAAAAAAAGGATGAAATTGATAGGAAAAAAACCTCTCAACCTGATTCCACGCCCAACTTAGGTATAAAATCAAACCATGTGAAAGTTGCATTAACGTAATTCAATTGACATGGCTGGTACAAAGGCAACCCAAATTAGTGTTAAAAACGTTTAAGAATGAGATTGAGGAAAAAAACGAAATTGAAACGAAAAAAAAAGGTTGAATTAAAAAAAAATGGAGCTGAATAGTGAAGCCCATAATGATTCTCATGTTTTTTTTGTATATAAGTAATTAACATTAACAAAAAAGCTAAATGATGTTGTGAAATTAATGTGGTTATAGACTCATAACACTATGCATTCTAATAGTTTAATTATGTTATTGCCTTTTAAGCTCTTGGATGGTTAAATGGCTTTAAAAGATTGTTTCAGGTTTTTGCATATTCTTCCTTTTTTTTCTTTTTTCTTCTCGGGACAAATGAGAGAGGGATAAGGAAAGAAGACTGAAAGAAAAGGTGAGAAAATTAAAAAAAAAAAGAGAAAAGAAAAGGATAAAAGATAAGAGGAACCATTATGACCTTAAAAGAGAATAAAGGGAGATAAAAGAGAGTAAGGGATTTTAATCCCTTTTGCAAGACTAGAAGCAACAGGCTGATGAAAAGGAGTAGCGAGCAGCCTCGATTGACATGGGTTTTGTTTGTTCTAATTTTAGAAGAATGAGAAAATGGGTTATATAAGGGTTAAGAGGGGAGAGAGAAAAACATTTTTTCTTTCTAAACAAATATGCGCGGGTCTAGCAAGAAATCAATTACCAAGGCATGATTTAGGGTTTTTTAGGTATTAAGTATTACAAATTCTCTAATAGAAAATTATGATTTAGAAATTGTTTTTTCAATATTATCAATTTGATCATGTGTGTACCTTTTGTTTTAAGTGTAAAATTAAGTTGATCCTTTAAACACCTTAAAATCCAAAATTTAAGCTCCTTTTTGCTTCTTTAAACAAAAGAGAAAAATTAGCAAAATCAAATATTCTAATGATAATAAGTCTTCGGTTGATTTTAACAATTATAGAATTGATGAGGTTCGATTTGCAAGCAGGACACACATAATACATATCAGATGATATAAATAACAAAGCAATGACTATGAGAAAGTACAATGTTGTCAATTCTAATGAGACTTGTGGCACATGTGCGACGTCACGATGATCATCTTCCTAGAGTAGGATCTTTTATGGTGATGAGTAGAAAGAATAAGAAATTTTTGATCTTTATCAGTTAAAAAAAGATGGAGTCACTACCTAATATTTTGATTAATAAGAACTCTAACTAATCTCAGAGTCTGGATAAGGAGAATAATTATGTATAGAAAGAACGCATCACCCCTAGTACATCTTACATAAAGTAAACTGTATTGTTTATTTGTCTCATATAAACTAAGATATTATTATGTTTTCTAACCGTTAGTCTGTCTAAAGTTTTTAATAAAAATCCTTTTCGATAAAGAGATTTTTATCTTTTCAGGTTAAAACCTAATCTACTAAGATATAAGTTTGTAATCCTTAATATTCGAACAAACAAAATAATTTTTGTTATTTTTTTAATGTAGACTAAGTTCTCATGGATTTCATAAACTAGTTATTAAATCTAAAAATACATGCAAATATATCAACAAATCTATTTTCTTGAATTTTTGTATTTAAAGATGCTAAATCATGCCTTGTATTTTTTTATTTTTATTATTTATGCAAATATGATTTTTATTTTTATTTTTATTTTTGAGAGACTTGACCATATGCAATTTAAAATAAAATTGTATTTTTTAAAGAATTTTTTTATGGAAGGAAACTGATTTACCTAATTCCAAAAAAGAACTTCATGTGTAGATCACACTTCCAAATATTAAATATACGAGGGTAAAAAATTATGAGGACTTGAAATTAATAGCAAGATGATCTTCCAAAAAAATTTGAAACTTTATTTAATTTAAATTAAGGCCATGTTTGACAAAACAAAAAAAAAACATTTTAAAATCAAACTATTTTAATCGGGATATTATCTCAAGACAAATTATTGTGTATCAACTCAAGATCAAGTAAAACCAATAATTCATACTTCAACATTTAATATCAATAAAATAATCACAACCTAAAAAAAATAAATCTATAATTCAACATAAATAATTAATTTATTTTAAAATCTAAACACAAATCAAACTAAATTAATAGTGTTTAGACAATTCAAATATTATACAAAATAATATGCATTTGATCCTAAAATTTCATAATTTTAGCAATATGTTAACAAAAATAATTTGAGGTTATAGAGAAAATTGTCATTAGATTTGTTCGGCTACGACCCTCGCGTGGCTTCGGGTCATAGAGAACCTGGCAAATTTTTGGCAAATAGAGCCATTGATTTTATATGGCATGCGCGCTGCATTTTCAAAAATATAAAATGCTGATTTTTTAAACAAATTCAAAAATTTAAAAATACTTTGTTTTAGCGAAAAAACAAACACTCTCTCTGTCTCTCGCTCGATTGTTCACAAACAAAATGAACTGCTCTTCTTCTTCTTATAATATTCTTACAAGGTAAAAGCTGTTACCTTCGAATTTTCTCACAATTTTCATTTCTTTATCTGCAGGTTTTCCATTTTTTTTTTGAATTTCTACTTCTCAAGCTTTCTCCAATTCGACTGATTTTGTTAATCGCTGCAGTTGCTTAACATGGAGAACCTCTTCAATCGTGCCCTTACAGTTAGGGTTTCGCTCCACAAAATCTAAGTCCTCTCCCCGAAGAGTCCACGTCGCCTTCTCATCTTCTTCTTCTTCTTCCTCCTCCGGTATTTGACTACATCGTTTCTCTTTGCAGCTTCCTATTTTCTGCAAGCTCTTAAATTCACTACGACTAAACTCAAATCAACTCCTTTTGTTTCATTTTTTTTTTAAAGTGAAAATTTATGTTTCTTCAGCTCATTTCAATTACAGTTTTGGTTACTTCACTTGAAGCAAAAAAATTAATTAACAATAAGGACTTACTTGTAAAATTAAGCCTCGTGTAGTAATAATTAATTAATTACAAGAAATGCTTAAACTATAATGAGAAATTGTTAACGAAAATAATTATATTTAATTATATTTTCATTTGATTCATTCTCCATTCAGATCTACTCTTGGTAAAGGCTGCAAAAGGAGAACCTGTAAGTAGACCTCCAGCGTGGATGATGCGTCAAGCAGGAAGGTATATGGCTGTCTACAGAAAGCTTGCTGAGAAATATCCATCCTTCAGGGAGAGGTCAGAGACGACTGATCTCATTGTGGAAATTTCTTTGCAGCCTTGGGAAGCTTTTCATCCTGATGGTGTTATTATTTTCTCTGACATACTTACACCACTACCTGCATTTGGTGTCCCATTCGACATAGAAGAAGTGAGGGGTCCTGTTATTCATTCTCCAATTCGTTCTGAAGAAGGCTTGAAGGCTTTGCATCCGATTGAATTAGAGAAACTTCAGTTTGTGGGAGACTCACTTAGGATATTGTGCCGTGAGGTATTTCTTTTGTTTTTTCAGAAATGTATTCTGTAAAAAATCTCAGCTTGGTGTTTTTTTTTCTTACTTGCGTGGAAAAATAGATCATAGCAACTTGCTTCTCTAGATCATCCTATTTATGTCCTATGTAGGTTGAGGGGCATGCTGCAGTTCTGGGTTTTGTTGGAGCACCTTGGACAATAGCTACATATATAGTGGAAGGGCGTACAACTCGTACATATACAACCATAAAGAGTATGTGCCATACAGCACCACAAGTGTTAAGGGCTCTCTTCTCACATCTGACGAAGGCGATTTCTGACTACATTGTTTTTCAAGTGGAGTCAGGGGCTCATTGCATACAAATATTTGACTCGTGGGGTGGACAGCTACCTCCTGACATGTGGGATTGTTGGTCAAAAGCCATATATTGAAGAGGTCAGTAGGATTTGATTCTATTAATTTAGTTGACATTATTATTTTTTTGTTTAATCAAACTATTGAAGAGGTCATTAGGATTTAATTCTATTAATTTAGTTAGCAATGTTTTTTACGTTTAATCAAACTAGTTATGAATCATAGTCTCTGTTTTACCCATTACATTAACTCTAAATTGGACAACATGGCTTCTCAACTTGATGAAAGATAGTGCAGCAGTCTCAAAATTATTTTCAGTATTGCCTTTTCCTTTTCTTTTTGACAGAAAAATCGCTATACGTGTATGCTTTATGCATATATAAAGTTACTGGAAATGCTTTAGGAATATCTCCTGAATTGATCTGAATCTTTTGATTGTGTAGCCTTTCTGAAATTGCAGATAGTCAGTACCGTGAGGAGTAAATGCCCTAAAGCACCACTGGTTCTTTACATTAATGGAAATGGTGGCCTTCTAGAGCGTATGAAGAGAACTGGTGTTGACGTGACTGGGCTTGACTGGACTGTGGATATGGCAGATGGAAGGAAGCGTTTGGGGAGTGGGATCAGTGTGCAGGGAAACGTGGACCCTGCTTACTTATTTTCACCTCTTCTTGAGTTGACTGATGAAATTCAAAGGTTTATCATATGAGTTAAATATCTGATACTCATTCTCTCCAATTTAATCTTTACCCTTGCTGCCCATACTTGTGGTTTCAGTTCAGAGCCAAGGCTTACTTGTTTGTTATCTGTAGCCTAAAGTCATTCCGGTTGAACCTCCACTACTCAATTACTTTAGATTGAGTCTTCGTATACAGTTCATGGAATGTTGTCTTGAGTGAATTTATTGTTCCTTGAATTGAGTTTATTGAAAGTTTTCCTTCTTTTGATATACTTCCTGTACTTGTATTTGTAATTATGGATTACTTGAATTAGCTTCTTTACAAATGGTTGCATACTAGTGTGTCAGCAACAATGCAATTGATGATTGCTAACTCAAGAGCAAGGTGTTCTACTACTTCCAAACCATTCTTCAGACGCCTTTCAAGGCACTATGATCATATAGCTCAGATTGATATATGATGTGAGAGAAAACATTGGCAAAACATTACTCCCATTTTATGCTCATAAATTGCTTTGGCTCACGAATCTTGCGTTTCATCGTGCTTAACTATGACTTGGGTTTCCAATTTATTAATTGGATTCCTTTTATTTGTTTACCTTTTACAGAGTTGTGAGATGTGCTGGGCCGAGGGGACATATTCTTAATCTTGGGCATGGTGTTCTTGTTGGTACACCAGAAGAAGCTGTTGCACACTTTTTTGAAGTTGCTAGAAGCTTGGAGTTTAGTACACCTCAAAGTCATGTGGTGGAAGAACCAAAATTGGTAGTTTGAGGAGTGGTGTCAGAAATTTTGTTTTATAATTTGGTTGTTCATTTTGAGCTAAACACCTTATTCTTGCATTTTGACAGTTTAATCTCATTTTAGCCTACATGATTATGGTGCTGATTAGAGCTGTGAGGCTTTGTACATGTTTGTGCCAGAGCTAAATAGTTATGTTCAATTTTTTTCTGTAATCAAGATGTTGAAGATGGTTCAATAAATATTTTATTGATTTTTTATTAGATCTGCTTATTGAATACTAAAGATACTTAGTGTCGGTGATGGCCTGGTAGATTTCCAAGATGAAAATTAATTTTGTCTTATGTGATTGCTTTGCTTTGCCTTAGCTATTCTTTAAAAGTGGTATTCTTCTATTTACAACCTAGATATTTGGATGCCCAAGCGTGGTCCTGTGTGGCTTGTCAGATACTGTCAATTTCAAATTCATTTTCTGGAATCTTATCTGAATCTGGATGAACAAGACATCACTAACTCACTCATTCAATGACCGCTTGAACATAGAAGTCATTGTTATTGAATAGATGTGAGTTTAGGTTTCAGATGCAAATCAATGATATCATTGTTATAGTTACTATAATTGTTATTTTGTTGGAGTAGATGATAGGTCCTGCTGCTCTGGCACATTTTCTCGCTCTCTGTAACAGAGATGCGGTTGTCCATGGATGGAAAGAGAGTGGAGGATGTTGAGATCAGATGCATGGGTGCAACACTTAGCAATGCATTCAGATGTGACTCCCTTGTAAGATAACCTTTTCTGTGCATCCTTTTCTGTTATTAACCTGTTTGTTTCATTGTAATGAGATATAGTCTTGAGATCCTGTTTTACAATTTGAGGTCCTTTATTCTCTGCATACATAAATCATGGGATAGTCAAGGTACTAGCTGTCCCCCCATCGTAAATCTTACTTCAAAGCTTTTAAATTCATTGTTTTCTTTCATCCTGCTCTAGTTTCATGTTTTCCCCTGCAACTTTCTGATTTTTTAATCTACTGGCATTATTATCTGGATTCAATGGATTTTTTTCGTATTTCTTCAACATATCATGCAGTGGAACCAACTCTGATAATGGTTTTTGTGGTACAAATGAACCCTATTTGAACTGTGGAACAGGTATAACTTTTAATTCTGCTGATTCATATATAATTGTTTTCGAGCAAGTGATAAGTTTATATGATAGATTGGATCAATCATTCAAGTTTCCTAATAAATGTTTTTCATGGTAGGTTCTAAGGCCTAAGAGCCTTTGCTTAAAGATTTTTATGCATCGATTTATGATGCTCCATTGTGTCACTCCAAACCTAAATTTCTTGCGCTCTGAGAATTTTGTTAGGCCTTGTTTTGGCAAATATGTTTTGAAGAATTACATTTGTGACCTTACTTCAAATTTTGTACTGTCAAAACTTCAGAAATGAGAACCAGATGTTAAGTTTATGCTGTAATTTCCTGTCAATTATAATGTATTTCACGTTGACATTTTCTTTATAGCGTGTCTGCGAGTTATTTCTGCAATTATTTCTGGGGATCATATAATTAAGTTTATGCACTTCCATTTCTTATTTTCAATGTCTCATTTACATGCATTTGGTAGTTCTACTCCCTTCTTTTGATTTTTTTGTAGGGGAGCTGGTGAGGGCAGGGGGTGTTGAAAGTCACTTTATAAACTAATTTTTGCTCTGTGAATTTTGCTCCTAGTTAATTTGACTTTCAAAAGAAAACGGGAAGAGGTCTAGCTAGCTGTAGCTAAACATGGAAAATAACAAAAATACATCATCTGTGCTTTACTTAATAAGTGATGATTTTAACTTCAAACATGGTTTTGACTTCAATTTCTTGAGATGTCTTATAATCTTGAGTATGCATCTGTGCATGTGTGTTCTGATTACACTTCTTTCTTAAGGCAGCATTTTATAAGTATCTATTTTATTATGACCTTAACTCTTTTGTTAATCTCAGATCTTCGAAATCTGGGTCATATTAGGGGTACTCTTCTAATAGTATGCGTAAAATGAGATAGGATATACTAATTTTGAGGTAGGGCCAGTCAGATTATGTCCAACACTTGGAATTTGATAAATACTACCATCCTTCATCGAAACAATCAGTCTATCCTTCAGTGGCATCTGAGAGTTTTCCTTGCAAAGATAAAATTTCACTAGTAGTATGGAATATTTCCAAAAGTATGAAAGACTTTGTCATTCTTGTCTTTGTGAACCTCATAACTGTTGTATATATTGTTGTTGTTGTTATTATTATTAAGGGTTCTTCTAATGAAGGAGAGATAGATGAACATGGGTTTTGAAACACCTTTCATGAGTCGGCTCCTCTAGCCCTTTCATTGCATCTCATGTGCATTTTGTTCCTGCATATGAACGTGTTTACTACATGCTATTTTCACAGTCTGGGTTCCTGGAGAAGGTTTTGGGTGCATTCATCTTTATCTGGGTATTTCCATAAATTCAATTGCTTGTATTATTTTGGAAAGTGGAGCCAGGGGATTGCTGATGGCGTGTATGTTTGGTGATGCAGTGCAGGGTGCTCTTCAAAAGTGTTTTCCAATTGAAAATGTATTAAAATGATGTTTATTTTTTTTTTTTTGTAGATTTGTTTTTTATTTTTGACAACAACACATCAAAACTATTAAAATTTGATGTTTTTTTAAAGCCAAAAAGCAATTTAAAAAACAGAAGCTAACACAATGCCAAAAGGCACAAAATTGATGTCATGCTTAAGCTTATGTTTTTCAGCAATGGATTTTAGAGGATGCATGTAGGTGAGTGTTATTTACTTCATTCTGCAGCCAAACAAAGCTCAAGTTAAAGCTACTCAAAGGCATCTTCTCACTGTAGCCAGAGCTCTGCTAGCCAGCGATACTCCCTGATGCCCTTTGTTTTATTTATTTATTTATTTGTGTGTTGGGGTTTGGGTGGGATTTCTGATAATTCTGTAGCTAGGAAATCCTGGTTGGTTTTTCAGAGAGTTCGTTGTATCAACCTTCTCTATCATTCAAGTAGCTGTAAAAGGGTTTTATTTCTCATTATGAATGCAGGGGGGTTGTGCTGTTTTGCAGCCATTATAGATGTTTGGGACATTGGACCGCATTAGCCACAATATATATGGATTAATTATGCCCAGAAGAAATAACTTTATGCTCTGGCAAGTAATTTTGATAGTTAATTTGATCAGCAGCTGGTGTCTAACATTATTAGAGTCTATGCCACAGTTTACATTCGCTAAACTTTTTCTTCAACAATTTATGCTATTGTTTTAAAAGGGAAGCTGACATGTTTAAAATTGTTTACTAGCACTGAGTAAAATTTAATGAAGATCACTTGTCGACTTGTAGCAGTTCTTAGAAAAGATGATGACCTAGTCTTGTACCTCTCTCTATATGTCCTAACTC